>Ga0307507_10000264_pt1 | contig 102915 bp, 36 predicted proteins | sample 7_EM_MG_FD_207223 | JGI IMG/M metagenome (GOLD analysis project Ga0307507, IMG submission 207223) | Populus trichocarpa ectomycorrhiza microbial communities from riparian zone in the Pacific Northwest, United States - 7_EM | ecosystem: Host-associated > Plants > Roots > Unclassified | place... | reverse complement strand
ATAAAATTAGATATTATTTATATAAATTAAAGCCATGTTGGTAAAGTTATAAGGGGTATATTATTTTAAAAGGGTAGGTAATACGCGATATTTAGCTCTACCCCCTACGGTCCTACTAATATAGCTCCAAATTATATAAATAGGGGCTTATTTTATAGCTCTAGCAAAGAGCTATAAAATAAGGCCCTATCTATAAAATATAAAGGTATATTGGTAAAGTTATAGGAGGTATATCGTTTTGATAGGGTGGGTGATGCGCGACGGTCGGCTCTAAGCGAGTTAAGTATTGGTCCGCTTAGCCGCACAGCCCGCCTAGTCGCACAGGCCAAATCTAGCATCACCACTTTAGCAAAACCGAGGCTATCCACGATATACAAAATCTATTATCTACACAACTCTAATAGATAAGGCTTTAAAGAGTTGCGAATCTAGCCAATTAGAGCTCGCAGTCCTTAAACCTCTGTAGTGGATTTATTTTCCTTATTCGCGTACCCTAAGGGAGAGGTGTAGTATTATCCTCTTTTACCTTTATTACCTTAATTAATTAAACCTCTTTATTAAATACCTTGTTACTCTTCTTCCTAAGTGTTCCTTTAGCCACTTTAGCCTTCTAATAAAGCTGCTAGATTACTTTATAATCCTTTTTTACTTATTATTATTTAGCTTTTTTACTACTTTTTTTATAATCTTATATATTTAATTAGCAAGCTAAGTAACTTTCTTTTCCGCGTCTATATAAAGCCCTTTTTTTTTTGCAATTATATATTAGATTCTCCTCTTTTTAATAGCGTATCATATGTCTATCTTAGCTGGCTTATACTTAGTTTTTAGGTCCTTTACTTACTATACTTTAATAGGGCTTAAACTAAAAAGTTACCCTCTTTAATATTATATAGTTTATTAAAAAGGCCCTTACTCTTAGTTTACTTATTATTTTTACTATAGAGGGTTATCTTAATCCTATAATTCTCTTCTATAAAAAGTCTATTATTCGTCTATATATTTTAATAAGTTAAGTATAGCTAAAACTTCTTTTTTATTACCCTATCTACTATAGCATTTAATAGGTTCTATATACTAGTCCTATTATTAGATTAAAGTAGTAAGATTATCTTAAATAGACTTTTAGGTAGTAGAGACTCTATATACATATACTTTAGGAGGCGGTTTATAATAGTATTAATATTAAGCAGATAGATTCCAGTCTTTTTCTATCTACCAATAATATTATCTAGTATAAAGGCTTAGCCATATATAGCTTAAAAACCCTCTAAAAGTGTTATTTACCTATAAAAATAAGCCGTTAGCTATATATTATATAATAATTAAATTTATGGCTGTAATACTTTGCTAGTAGTAAAAATATTAAAATATTTGTATAATTACAGCACCTAGTGTACGAACGCGTATTTACGCGTTCGGTGCACTAACTACTTATATGCTAACTAATTAGGGGGGAGGCGCGTTAGTATATAGACCACGTAGTCTACCTCAATAGAATCAACAGTCACCACCATCTAAAAGAGCATACGATACTATACATATTTCGTGCCCCTGGATATAACTTAATTGTATTATTAAGTTAATACAAACACTGATTAGTAAGCGCGCACAGATTAGCAATTACTTAACACCTCCCCCTAAGCGATATATACGACAGCGACTACCCGTTTAGAATCCTAGTACGACCTACTAGAAGGTCGGAAGTTGGGAATTACAGACTTATTACCAACTCTATATACTTATTTAAGTCTTAGTACGGTTTACCAGAAGTATAATAGACGTAAATATAGACCTATACGGAACCCCTACCCTTAATCTACCTCTAAACCTTAAACCCCTATTCCTACCACACCCTCTAACCTCTTTTTTAGACCCCTTATAGAGACCCCTTACCCCTCTACGAACCACTACGGACCTATTAATTGCTTTTACGGACTGTTACAAAACCTTATAGAAACCCCCCACCCTCCTATAAACCGTCACAGATCTATTAACCACCTTTATAGACCACTATAAGACCTTCCCTACCCGCAACGCACTATACTACGCTATATAGTATGGCAGACCTAAGCAAGCAAGTTAATAAAGGTTAAGAAAAGTGGAGATAGGGAGTTAACCTTACGTCTATAACTAATATCAATAACTATATTAAATTTAAAGTTCTTAAATATGAATATTTTAAGCTTATAAATGACGACCTATAGGAGCAATACTAGGAAGACTTTACGGACTTTATAGAAGCTATTTTTAAGGCCTATAACCCTACTACTATTTATAACCTATAAACCCTTTTACGTTACTAAGGTGTATAGGTTAAAAGGGACAAATAAGTTACTGTTATACAGTCTTTATATAATATAATATATAAGAAGGACTAAACGGAATGGACTAAAGAGGAAATCCTAGACTAGGTTAAAGCTACTAAAGAACTCTTTGCTTCTTCCAAACTTAATAGAATTGCTAGCCTTATACCTAACCTACTTAACCAAATTCGTCCTATAAACCTAAGCAGTTTTAGAATTAATCTTACGGGCCAAAGCATACCTGGTGCTTAAGTTACGGACTATAATACCCCCACAAACCAAAATACGGACCAAAACCCTTCTATTTAAGTTATAGATCCGCAAACCACCTAAGTAAAGACCTATAGTAAGGAGCTAGCTAACCTAGCTAAGCTCTATACCAACGAATCTAAGTATAGCGGTAAAAACAATAACTTTAACTTTAAACTAACTATCTTTACGGACCTCTATTAGAAGGCCAATATTTCTAAATAGGAGTTTAGCTAAGCCTACTCTACCATACTGCGCGGCCTAGCACTTAACCACTACTACACCAACCTTAAGAGCAACCCCCTTGGTGTTTCCTTTAATAAGCTATACAAAGCCACACACAACTACTTTAAAGGACTGGAATATAAGCGTAATATCCTTACCTAATAGAATGCGACTAAGTTATGGACCGTAATAGATAAAAACACTGAAAAATCGACTATAGAGTGCCTGCAAATCCCTATTAAAGACCTCTACCACCTACAGCACGGTCTTAATATTAAGCTTTAAATGGACGAGTTCCTACATAATAAACTTATTACAGCTTGCCAGGAAATGGAACCCTATAAATACGCCTATTATAAGCCCGTAGACACCATAGCTGGCCTTATTAACGATTTATAGTCCTCTATTGCAACGTACGAAGCCTCAAACCCGCTAGGTAGTACTTAAACCTTTATTACAGACCTATAAAATCCGCAAACTAACTTAGATGCCTACTTTACGGACCGCCGCTACCGCTAGCAGCACCCGTATTAACTAGGTCCTACCCGTAACCCCCGCAGCAACTCCTATATAAAAGCATACCCCTGCAGACAAACCAATTAGAGGTGCTTTATATATAGTAAGGAAGGATATTAGTCTATAAGGCATACCTAGGAAGAACGCGATAAGTCTAAGAAGAGATTTAACAGACGGATTAACTAGTTTATCTTAGACTACAAAGGAGAGAAAGTAGAAAAGTCTCTTAACAAGTTAATAGAAGCCCTTATAATTAACTTTAACTTAAATACTTAGGAATAGGAGACCTTAGAGACGTTCTTAACTACTTTTAGACCTTTTACAGATAGCTAAGCCTTTAATATTACAACTATATTAGCCAACCGCTCCTTTATACACTTAATTACACCTAAAAACTGGCCCGTAAGCATACCTATTAGACCCGTTATAGATGTTACGGACCGCGAACAGGACCCATTTGCATATATTACTACAGAACGCTATACCCCCAAAGAATTCTATAGTGTTATAATTAATATAGGTGCCTCTAAGAAGTCTACTATAGGTTATAGACAGTACCTTACATATAAGACCACCGTAAATAATAATACGGATATTAATACTATGTAAACTAGGGCCGTAAATATCTAATTCGGCATTAGCTTAACCACATTAATTAGATTAGTAGCAGTTAAGACCCTAATTAGCCTAGTTAACTTCTATATAGTAAAAGCAGACACCCCTTTTCTACTCTATCTTACAGACATAGATAGGTTACAGGTTTACTACAATAATATTATAGATACCATAATTGGCCCTATAACTGCCCTAGGAAGCAAGCATATTACCCTACCAATTATACAACAATTTAGACACCCGTTCCTTATATAAGGAGAGACGTTACGGACCTATATTCAGGAATCTTTTAACTATAACCTATGCTACCTTACTAGTACTAAAATCCACTGCCTATACCGCCGTTTTGGCTACCTATTAGCCGAAAAGCTATATAGAGTCCTTAAACGCTCTAGATATAATAACGTTAACAGGAAGGCAATTAACCACCTAACTAAATACTGCTCCTTTTACTAGAAATACGGACGTTCCCTAGGCCAATTTAAGTTTACCCTTTATAAGGATCTTAATTTCAACCACTTAGTATACGTAGATATTATATACATTAACGGCAGCCTAGTATTATATATAATTAACGAGGCAACCTACTACCAAGCCGTCCGTTAGTTGCAAAATATATCCATAAAATATACTTGGGACATTTTATAGACCTGCTAAATTAACACATACCTTAGACCTCCTAAGTATATTACCTACGACGCCAGTAGGAACTTTATTAGTAAGGAATTCCAACAGTACGCTATGGCTATAGCTATTTCAACAAAAGCCGTTCCAGTTAAGGCGTATTAGTCCATTGGGCTTGTTAAGCAAGCTTACCTAGCTCTATAGAGAGCTTACTAGATTATTATAGACGAGTATAAGGATATCTAAAAGGAACTGGCTTTATAGATAGCTGTAAAAGCTATTAATAATACCACTGGCCCTAATAGACTAGTACCCACCCTCTTAGTTTATAGAGCCTACCTAAGAATAAGCAACCTAGGCTCTCCTACCCCGTCTATTACGGAACGAGCAGCTATAATACGGAAGGTAATAGCCAAAATAGTTAAATTACGGGCTAAATAAGCTGTTAATAGCGCCTTATATTACCGCAACGGACCTAATATAACCTTAGTACACAACCTCCCGCTTAACTCTGAAGTCCTTATATGGCGTAAAAGCGGCAATTGGACTAGACCTTATTATTTACTAGCTGTAGAAGATAAAACGTGCTGTGTATAACTTCCTAGCGGACTAACTAGCTTTAGAAGCACATCTGTAAAACCCTACTTTCGGCCCAAAAATACCTATAATATTAAACTAGATAAACTGGAAGCACCCACTAAACTAGATAAACTAGAAGCACCCCTACCTACTCTAGCCGTAAACCTACTAAACCTACTAAACCTGCTGTAAAGCGTGGCTAAGGACGCCCCTAAAAGCACCCCATAACTAAAAACCCTATAACGGAGAATTACCTAACCTCTATAGGTATATCCGTAAGACAACCTCCGCCTATAGATATATTAGTTCTAGTACAGGAAAACCCTTTTATGGACTTAAGACGCAAAGAGATTAATAGACTACTTAAAAAGGGCGTCTTTGCGGTTATAACGGAGAACGACATCCTATAAGGCGTCCGTATATTTAACTCACACTTTATTAATAAAATTAAGCACCCTAGTACTAATAAAGCCTTTAAGAAATTAAGGCTTGTTATATAAGCTTATAATAACTAGGGAAAGGGCTTAGTCCTTATATAATTGCCTATAATTTAACAAGTCAGCCAATAGATTATACTTATACTTATACCTAGACTACAGCAAACCAAGCCCATAGCCCTCTACTTACGGGATATCTTATAAGCCTATATACAGTCTAATACCTACCTAAGTAGGGATATCTTTATACGACCACCCCCTAAGCTTAACTTACAACTAGAAATAATTTTATAGGTTATAAAACCCCTTTATAGAGTACTAGAAGCTAGAAACTATTAGTTTAAGATATATTACTAGCATCATATTAGTAAACTTAAAATAGAATAGTTAACCTATAACCCCTGCCTTCTATACACATTATTAAATAGCCTTAGTATTGTTGGACTCCAAATAGATAATACCCTCTTTTTAGCAGACTAGACTTTTATGGACGTTAAAGAGACTAAACTATAAAAGGCCAAGTTCCTAGCAAAGCTATAAAAGCAGTTAACTAAGCAGACTCTAATTAAGTTTAATAGAGGCTTAATTATACAAAAGGGTAACCTAATCTAGCTAACTTAGGAACACTAAGCTTAAAACCTAAGGCTTATTATAGTAAAGCCTATAGACCTTACTAGCTCCTATAGAGAGACCCATAAGACCATAAATATAAAGGACTAATACGCTACATAACGTGCAAGTGGCGCCTATATTGCCATAGTCTGTTAACCTAAATCTGCCTATAATTTATCCTTTGCGGCCCAGGTAACAGATCTATAAGAGGAAAATATTAAGCAGCTAAATAAGCGTATTTAGTGGCAAATTAATAATGCAATAAGAGGACTTACTTTTATACCACTAGACCTAAATTCCCTTAGCGTATTAGTATTTATAGACACCTCCTTTGCTAATAATAGGGACCTATTATTATAAATTAGCTTTATAATTGTACTTACAGACTATAATTAAGACGCAAATATACTGCACTAGTCTTTAATTAAATGCAAATAAGTAACCCGCAGCATACTAGCTTCTAAGCTATATGCACTAACCCATAGCTTTAATATAGGAGCCGCAATTAAGTTAATAATCTAGAAGATCCTACAATTGGAGCAATTACCCCTAGTTTTATATACCAACTTAAAGTCCCTTTACGACTGCCTAGTTAAACTAGGCATAACACAAGAAAAGAGGCTTATAGTCAACCTAATGTGCTTACGTCAGGCCTACAAACAACGTGAGATTATAGAGGTTAAATAGATTAGCAGCGGAAATAACCCAGCGGATGCCATAACTAAGGCAAAGCTATGTTAAGCTCTTAAAACCCTAATTAACACAAATAAGCTTAACCTAAAGGTTATAGAATGGGTGGAATGAGACTAACGGAGTACCTATGGTTTATTTACGGCCCGTCAGAAGGCCGTATGGTTCATTTACGGCCTGTTGGAAGGCCGTACGGTTTACTTTACGGACTGTAAGCAGGACTTACGGCCAGCTTAGAGCACCGTTTGGAAGGCAGTCCAGAAAGCACCTTAGAAGGGATTTCCTATATATTTCTTTTGTGTTCTATAGTCCTATTAAAGCAATTACGGGGGCTATATACAAGTAGGCCTATTTTTAAGTGCCGCTAGTATATAATTACAGCACCTGGTGTACAAACGCGTATTTACGCATTCAGTGCACCAACCACTTATATACTAACTAATCAGGGGGGAGGCGCGTCAGTATATAGACCACGTAGTCTACCTCAATAGAATCGACAGTCACCACCATCCAAAAGAGCATACGATACTATACGTATTTCGTGCCCCTGGATATGACTTAATTGTATCATTAAGTTGATACAAACAATATTAAAAGACTAAAGTCTATATATACTATAGAGAGGAAATATAGCTATAAAAAAATTATTTATATAATATTAGTTAAGGACTTTTATATTTAAATAAAAGTTATAGCTATTATAGGTTAAAATCCTTTATTTTCTATTTAAGCTAGCTTTATATTTAATATAGTGGGTAAAAATTATAAAAAACTATTTATAATCAATTTTATTATTAGTTTACTTATATTTTAAAATAATAAAAAGAGTAGGCTACTGTTTAGGTTCATTATTTTAAAACCAATTTCGCTAAATATTATTGCTTTTATATAGTTCTTTTTAACATTAATTTTAGTAATATTCTTAATGAAATATTTAACTATTAGTAGTATAGGAGGAATCCTTTGATTTAGAAATAGATTTATATAATTTATAAAGCTTTAAGCCTATTTGTTGGTTATATAGCTTTAAGATTTATAATACTCTTTTATTAACGCCTAAATATTACGCTAGTGTTTTAACAACTTTAATTGCTTAACGCCGAGTCTTTAGGCTATCTTAGATATATTATAATGTTTTTAAAGATATAGATTAGCCAAAACATTTTATAGCGCTAAAAAATCACCTATTTTGGTGGAGTAATTAATTGTTAAAATTGGTGATATTTTGGTATTGGTGTGTGCGAGTGGGCGGGCCGTGCGGCTAAGCGGGCCAATCCTTAAAGCAGATAATGGTCCTATGGACCAAGTCAGCAGATTTTTGACTGCGCACATAGAGAGGCCAGATTACTTCACCGCTCAGGACGTACTTATGGGGTCTCTTACAAATATTTTAGCAGGGTCCGATACGACAGCAATCTCGCTAAGTGCTATTTTGCACTACCTATGTACGCAAGAAAGATGACGTGGCGCCAAGCCCAATACTCCTTGGGGCGTATTTGCACAGTAAACCACGCAGATTCTAACAATGTCAACTGTAAAGGGTACTGTAGTAAATGTTTTGTATTTAATGTGCTGATAATAAAATGCATGCCTTTCGAGAGCGTTCAAGTTGAGCATGACTACAGCATGCGGATCACAACTTGGTTGACATGAAACCTATTTTGCTTTCAACTATTACAATCATCTAATCTTCTCAATCTACCGAAACTCAACAGATATACGATATAAGATGAACTTAATTCCTTGCGTATTAGACAGCCGCTCATCAGCTTGTCTGAAGCCTCTAAGGATCATTGAACAGAACTAGATTACTGTACTTTCAGCTTCAATGCTACTCTTCTCCTTCATCTTTCGTTTCCTTTCCTTTGCCTCTGCTTCTATAGTGGCGAGCTCCTTCTCTTCACTAGGAAAGAGACCTCCGGGGAAGAATGTTCCGACCAAGGCACGACCAACCGTAGAATACGCCCTTTCGGCTTCCATGATTGTCGCGCTGACTTTCGGGCTCCCAACCATATCAGTAAATATCAAAGGCATCCCAAGAGCTTCGGGTTTCCTGCTCCAGCCGGCGACAAACATATTCTGCAGCATTCCTATACCCCCAACCGCGATAAGAAACCAAGACTGATCTGTAAGGGCCGAACTTGTGATGAGAAGAACAACCCACAACACACCTAGCATGATCATGACGAGCCGTGTAGTCATTGAAATCGCTGGAGTATCAAGATTGTTGAATCCAGTACAGAGGTCTTCCAGATTCAGGCCACATCCGTCGCACTCTACTACAATAACATGCTGCGCGCCATTCCCTCTCGTCATAACGTAGGTTCTCTTCTTTCCAGGCTCGATCTGCCGACAGGCCCATTTCTCCCGGTTCCACTGCGGTTGGCAGCCCGTCAGAAGACATAGTAATATAGCTGAGGCTGTCACAAGAAACACACCCCAGTTTCCGTAAACCCCGAAAGGTATCGCCGAGATACCGAGTTGTAAGATGGCAACAACCACGCCGGACCAAAACAGGAGATCCTTTCCGGGCTTCTGGAATTGATCCTTCTTGTTGGGGTCGAACTTCCAAAAGCTCACAACGAGACCAGCATGGGCTGGAAACCCAACCTTGTTTGGATCCTTCCCTTCTTTTTGTGCGCGGTCTTTGTCGTATTGCCATTTACTTTCCTTCAGTTCGTTCACTTTCGCCTTGACTGGAGCGCCCATCCAGTATTCGAAATCGCGCATTGCTCGACCGAGGACCCAAGAGCCATTGCCACGTGATTGCCCATTGGCTGTGTTGATGACTGTGACGGGCGTGTCGGCGCCGGGCATCAATTTGAACTCTCCGATTGCGGAGTTGATGGCGGAAGTAGCATAAGATACCCAACCTAGACGTCTGTTAGCAGATGCAGTGGAAGGCTACTGGGACTGAAGCATTACTATTCTAGAATGCATTCGCTCCGTAAATGTGTACTTCTTTGCATCTAGAAATGTAATTGCTGTTGTGGAAGCCGCATAGATACGAAACAAACATACCAAATGAGAAGGCTACAGGTGTGAAACGACCTCCGGCGAGCTGCGCGAGGGCACGAGAAACGACATCGCCGCCCAAAAGAAGCAGGATCGTGAATGCATAGTTGGTCGGGCTCGCCCACTGAGCCTCGAATGCAGCGGACGGTGCATTCAAATCGAAATCTCGAGCTTTGAGAAAGTACTTATAGAACGGCGGCATTGTGTGCTCCAGAGTGTGTCACCAGCAGGCAAGATGAGGAGGAAGCAGCGAGGTGAACGACCACCCCGAGTCTTCATGCATTATGTTTGCATTTGAACGATCAAAAACTGCTATCCTGGACGTCAATTATCGGAAGAAGCTGCACTCTCATTTCAGGGTTCAGCTGTTGAGCGGTAAGCCACCTACCGACAGAGTGGAAACGGTTAGACCGTAATCAACGACTCATTCACGACGCCCAGAACCGTGGCGCTGTCAACTTCCGGCTCCCCCGCGCCTAGTTTACTGGGAGTATATAGTAATAATTATATAAAAATTGCCAGAAACAGTTTCAAGAATGGTTACTGTACATTGGTATAGTTCCCAATCGACTGTTAAGTTTGAAGGTCGATTTGCAGGTTATTCTCGCTTGCACTCGGATTGATCGGTGGCTTGGCGCCCCAAAAAAAAAATCAAAATCAAAATCAACCTATTTGAAGCTCTACTAATATAGCTCCAGTTTATATAAATAAGGTGGTTATTTATATAATTTGAAGCCAAATTAATAGAGCTATAGGGGGTGCTTTGCTAAGGCTGTAAAACTTAAATCGAGGCTCTGCGCCGACCGGTCGGCCCCCAAAGATGAGCATCTCCTATCCCTTGACACGGCAGGGTCCTTGCTAAGTTCGCTTATATTGACGACTGGATTCATTTGGATATTTATATTAACCCAGCTTTTCCGATTGGTTGATTCTTATCGATAACCTGAGGACCCAAATTGCCGTGTCAAGGGATAGCTCTACCAATTTGGCTTCAAATTATATAAATAAACCCTTATTTATATAAACTGGAGCTATATTAGTAGAGCTTCAAATAGGTTGATTTTGATTTTGATTTTTTTTTTTTTGGGCGCTAAGCCACCGATCAATTCGAGTCTTTTTGCAAGCGAGAATACTCCAAGCCCGTTTGGAGGGCTTAGGCGAGAGCGGCAACAAATTCGCCTAACCCAGTGTTTTGGCAGCGACGATCACCAACCCAGGACACACGAACACTGCGCGCAATAAGGGACTCAGCTGCGTACGATATCCTAATTCGACTCTCCAGCTCGGCGACCTCGGGATCACGCATTCGCAACCAATCCTCTAGTGCCACAACATGCGATTCAGCCATGTTCGTCTTGTTCATGCATAGTCAACCTCCTTTTAGGAGTTTGCTGCATCCTGAACATTTGTTTATCCCTCTGAAGGCTAGCTGAGTACCCCAGCTTTCATATATCTCAACAATGGGATTCGTGGGGCCTCGGGTTGGTTTAGTAATAACAGCGGCCCTTCCGAAGGGGCTACCACAACACTCCTTAAGGATTCCTCTATTTAGTCCCAGAGAAAGTCTGGCACAAAGCTTCCGACAATACTGACCACAGACCATGGATCATCTCATCCTCCCCGAAGGAGCGAAACCTTGGCTAAAGCTAGCCTACGACTGCCCAGAGACCGAGTATTACGAGAACATACCTGACAAGGGTGTCGAATACTCCGAGTTCTACGAGAGAGTGGGTTGGGCCCCCGATGAGGCATGGACTCAACCCAAGCAAAGCGAGGACCTTCTTGGAGGAGTCGAAGAAGGAGCGGAAGATAAGTTTCGCGAGCCTTGGGAATTCGATACATTCTACCAGACTTGGCTCCTCTTTGGCCTCATCATCGAAGTGTTTGCCCTTAGTGGTATCGAAGTAAAGACCACTGATTTCTTAGCGCCCATTGTCCGGAAAGCGGTCCACAAACCTCAGACAGCCCGCCTGATCACGACCAGCAAGCTGCCAGATCTGATCCAGCAGTGGAGGCAAAAGCACCAAGCTTCAAGGGACGACAGTGTTTTCGACGGTGCGTTGAAGCTTCTCGACCACGTCGGCAAGATCGTGGATTACCATTGCGCGGGCGGCAAAGATCACCGGTCGACCCGACAGTACGAAAAGGTCCTGTGGTCCGCCTCCGGCGAGACCACAACTGCCATCATCGCAGTCGCATTCACGTTACGTAAAGCCGCACTTTCCATCTACAACAGGCAAGGCAAAGATGGGCGATGGCCAGTCACAAACTCGTTGCTCCTGTATCAACGCATCCAGAGGAAGTGGTGCAAGTCCGATGCAGCGATGATAATGGAGGACTTTGATATCGATGGGCAGTACTATATCGCGGCAGCCCAAGGACGCACGCTAGAGGAGCTTGACGGCCATTATGCTTGCACTGATCATTCGTGCGAAGCAAAAGTCGCCGACGGGACTTATACAACCCAACATGATCCTAAATGCCAAGAAGATGACTACGAGCCCGAGCCCAAATTCATTGGACATGTGGCTCCAGAGTACGGCAAGAGTCCTGCAACTCTTCGAGATGCGATCAAACACGTCATGGACGCCGGTCATTTGCCCGTGCTAAGATGGGATTCGGAGCAGAAAGGGCTTATGACGTACGGACATCAGGAGTACATGTATTCCGAGGGCAGCTCTAAGGTTCCTCCTTTCATCGCTATTTCCCACGTGTAAGTATAGATGGTTTCTCCTGGATAAACGCTTGGCTTACTCTCAATAGATGGGCAGATGGGAAAGGTAACCCATTCGACAACTCACTCCCTTATTGCCAATTAGAAACCATCCAAAAGCTGGTTGACAATCTCGGCGCGAATTACCTACCATCGAAATTTACCCACTCAAGTCCCGGTTTCTGGATGGATACTCTCTGCTGCATTGTTGGCGTCGATGACGAAAGCAAATCATACAAGAAAAAGAGCATTCAATCAATGCGTGAGATCTACGGTGAAAGCGCAGCGGTGTTGATAATAGATCCATGGCTAATGTCAATCCCGTCGACCGCCTCAGTGAATGAAATTTGCTATCGCATCTACGCCTCGGGATGGTCTCGTCGACTTTGGACACACCAGGAAGGTTTCCTTGCGCGTGAGGTCTACTACCAGTTCCAAGACAAGCCACTGAAGCTCCCGGATGTCGATGAGCTGGCGAAAGAATTCCAGAAGAAGATGGCGCATCAAGGCTACCCTATCGGATTCCCGCTACAAGCCTCAGGAAAGACAAGTTTCTACTACACCACGGTCAAAACAATTGTCAATGGAATCCTAGAAGGACGTATTCCCCAAGACAACAAGTGGATCGTTTACGGGCATCTGGCTGACTCGCTTGGTTATCGATCGACCACGAACATCGATGATGAACTCTTGTGTGTGGCATCTGTCATCGGGTCCAATGTCAAGGACTATGCCAAACTGGAAGTTGAGAAGAGCCGACAACGCACAGCAGAACTGCGGATGAAAGCGTTTCTCGAAGAAATCGGTCGCTTCCGTCAAGGCATCATCTTCAACAACTACAAGCGTCTCACCATTCCAGGATTCCGATGGGCTCCTGTATCGTTGCTCGGCCACCGATCTTCAGGCGTAGGCGATCTCGATGATTCGAAAGACTCCAAAATTGAAGACTACAGCCATCTGAACTTGAACGATATCCATGTCGAAGTCAGCACCCTGAACATGAAGATCAATCTTAACAAGTACATACCCAAGCAGCTTGGCATAGACCGCCGCCTCATGTCCATGGTGATGAATGACAAGACGATCCTTCTTCCAACGGTCGGGTTGCCGGTCGACTATCCAGGCTACGTCATCAAATTCGCCTCAAAGGCACATGGCCTGACTGTGAACATGGCGGAGAGAAGATTCGGCGTTACTTACTCGCCACTTCCGGTTGCTTCTGTCCTCTTTCGGCCGCTAGCGGTGCCCAAGGTTCCCTCCTTTGGCAAAATTCCCACGCTTAGCAAAACTAAGCTAGGTGGATTCGGAAAGTCCGCGTCAGCACAAGTTGTTGAGGAGGTTGAGAAGACGCTCGTCGTCGCACAGGTTGCTGAGGTCTTAACGTACAAGTACGTTGTCTTCGTTGCAGAGAACGATGTCGAGTGGGCGTATGATAGAGAATATGTACTCATCGTCCAACGGCCCCTAGGGGATTCCAGCTCGAACGAATTCCTGGCCATGGTTGGACGCAAATCTGTTGGACCAGGGAAGCGGTACTGGGTACAATCTTTGTGTTCAGCGATTGTAAGGGCTAAGGGACCAACGGATGATCGGAAGGTCGATGCTGGTATCGACTTTGTGGAAGTGTCGCAGCCGAATACGAATTGGGTAGTGACGTGATTCTGCTCTGCTGTGCAGCAAGAAGTACTTGATAGCGCAACCAGTATGCAGTCTATGGTACTGGGTTTGATCTTAATCAGGAATTTGATGGACTGTGTCACCACGCAATAATGTTTATATTTGGTTCCTCGATTGGGATATTCGGAGACGACTGGGTTATGAACTTCGTGGCTGAACTCGATCATGGTCAATTTTACCTTTTTCTACTTGATCCCTGATCCCACAACAAGCGATGTTGATACTTAAGGAGCATAGGATCCCTGATCGATCTCGTCCTATTGGTGTCCCATTCTCAGTTTTTCCATCTAGGAGAAGTTTGTTTGCTGCATGTAAGATCGTCGGTGATCGTCCTGAGTAGGGTCTAGATTTCGCAGACTTTTCCTACTATCTTGTTTATATCTAGCGTGGAACCCAGTGAGCTGTCTCCCTTTACCTGGATGTATCTTATAAGTTTTCGATATTTCAATAAGAGATAGCGTGGTGTTTTTCTCGCGGGTCCTAGAACTAGATCCTAGTAGGCAAAAGCCCGGAGCTAAGCACCCTAAGTAGGGTAAAGGACTAAAATAAGTCAGCTAAGAAGCTTAGGATTAAACTTAGGCACTACTTAGGCCTGCTTAGCGCAGTCTTGCACAGCTACAGCTTAGGGTTACTTACTAATAGCTTAGGTTAAACTAGCGCGTACTCAGGTCTGAAAACGGACATAGAATTTGGTGAGGTCAAGATTGGTGTGTGGGTATAGTGGCAATTATCAAGACTATTCAGGTCCAGGCCAGCTCTCGCTACAGCGAGGCCATTAGCGTGGCGAACGAACAATTCTCGAGTGCAAAATCCCAGTTGTCTGAATTAGTATCAGGAAAGCCAAAGCCTGCTCACGAAACTTTGCTGTCCCTGATCGAGAAGGCTTATTCCGACTCGGTCGCTGCTGCGAGCGACAAACTGGAGGCTGCCTTACAGTACACCGACTCTGTCAAGAGCTATGCAGCGGGCCCCACTCAAGGGTATTTCGAGTCCGTGTCCTCAATTGCGGCATCGAAGTTGTCTGAGGGGACCAGCCTCGCTCCTGCTCGGTTCACTTCCCAGCCAACTCCTGCTTATGAAGGAACACGTCAGCAATACTATGAAGCTATCGGCCTCACTCATGAGCGGTACTCGGACTTCCTCAACGCCGCATCTGGTGCTGTTTACGGTCCATCACAAGGCACCATAGAGTCTCTTGCTTCTGTTGCTTCGGTTATACGTGCGATAGTTTCCATAAAGTGCTTTATATCTTCTATGCTGCATAGGTCGGAGCCTGGGAATCTCCTCATATAGCTATGGCATATTAGTGCTACTTTCTACACGTAACTTCTGTGATATTGGTAACGCACGCTCTCTACATTTTCCATTATTACATTATACTGCGGCTTATTGTTCTTAGTAGGCTCTCGGTGGACCGGTTTGCCGTTAATCCCGGATTTGTCCTTAGAGAGCCCGCTCTATATGGCCGCCTTGATCTGACTATCTAGGTCCCTTTTCTTCCGACCTCCTTTTTAGGTTAGGTGCTTATGTGTGTAAAGTTGCGACTGTGCTGAAGTGGACGTTAGAGTGGAAAAGAGAAAAGGCGGTATAATTAGAGAGACAAGAGAAGAGATGGAAAGGCGAGAGGGAGGTCGCCCATTCTTGTAGAATGGCGCACTCTACACCAACAGCGAGGATAAGGGCAAACGACCATCCTCCCTGGAGACGGGAGCTTGAGCCCCCGAGGTTGTGAAGCTGTAGGGTGCCCTATTTCGTGGCCCTGGGGACGGATTTTGGGCCCCTTCGCCAGGGGTGACGATTTCTGGTGACTCCACGGTAACCCTACTATCCGAATCCATCGCCAATCCAGCCGCAGAAGGAGGGGTGGAGTAGGTGATAAAGGCCCGCCTGGGCAAAGCTCGCATAACCTTCGGTTTCTTCCATGATGCAGCGATTTCGCTTCTCCCTAGTATATGCGACTAGAGAATATCAAGCTTAAAAATTGACAACTTTGTCTTTCTTATATATTAGACTATGCACTTATTGGCGAAATTGCTGCGTCATTGTGCGCACGCAGACATCTAGGCTGTACTTTAGCAAGTTGCGTACTTTGTGGATATCTACTACAGCACAGTGCGAAATGTTTATGACAAGGTGTTGCTCTCCACGGACAATCTCACGCAAAAAACTAGCACTGGCATGTCTTCCTCAATCCATCTTTCACCATACCTCAATCTCACAAGCTACCATTCTCTATCCTAGCTCTCTTATGCATATATCACATATCCCAAGCCTCCCACCGCCCCAGCCATAAACAAAAAAATCTTTATAAACAATCATCGCACAGCCTTGTTGCCTTCCAGCCAGCAGTTCCCTCACCAAAAAGAGAAGAGCAGAGAAAAGAGAGAAATATACCCAATCCCTCACGACTCCCGAAAACGCCCACGCCATAGCCAGGAAAAGCCCCGTTGAAATGCCTACAGCTCACAAGTGCCAGTTTAGTTGTAGAAGAAGCTGGAACGGTTTAGATAAAAGAGAGGGAGAGTGGCAGGGAAGAAAAATTAAGTGTTGGACACATGTTGTGAAATTTCTACAGTTGCATGGGAGAGCGTGGCAGATCGGCCGAGTATGACATATCGGACAGATAGTGCGACAAGCAGAAGCAGACAAGCCGACAGAGTCGAGCCAGTTGCAGCGGAGAAGCCAGCCGGGATCCCCTCGGCAGATCGAACACGGAATCGAGAACCACAAACCAGAAGTGAGAGGAAAGAAAGGGAGGAGCACAATAGCAGCATACGCCCCCGGCTCGCCCGCCTGTCCGCTCGCCAGAAATGTAAGCAGGTCAGAAGTGTAGAAAAGAAGTAAATGCACAGTCGCCAGATGGAAACAAGTAGCAACAGTATGTGATGCAATGTAGTATGCGCTGTTGGTTAGCACTGACCATGGATAAGAAGAAAGAGGAAAGAAAGAAAAACTCCAGAAACACCAGGCTGGATGAATTTGGAGTAGTGGAAACCAGTAGATGTAGCAAGGGAAAGGATGTAGTCTGTGAAAATGGTGTGAAGGGGATCGATTTCCTCGTTGCTCGTTCGCTGTATGCCATTCGTATCTTCCGTCGCTCATCGCTCATAGCCCATCGTCGTCATCGTCATCCACATGGAAAGATTTGTTTGAGGATATTTCTCTTTTCTTTCGCATTTCCGGAAGATGGGTAGGAGAACCGAGTTGAATCGAATCGAAGAGAGGGAAATTTTTCGTCGTTCCAAATAAACGCCCGTATTTAATTTATTTGTGGAAGAGAGAGTTTTTTGCCGTTTGGTTTTTTTGAGCCTTGCTCCGATAAATGCCTTTTTTGCCGATCGATTCCGCAGAATTTTTGCATTTTGCTCGTTTGAACTCCTCCCGCGGAAAATTTACATCCCTTCAGTATCAATCCCAACATGGTGTGTCAGATCCTCCCCTCACATTCCATTTCCCCAGACTCCGCCCTCTTTCCCCAAACTGCCCACGTTCCCACTACTAACCCGCTGCCCCCCGATCGGCCCTAAACTCGGACTTGACTTCCCGAATCCCAGCCCCCAGGGACCCGAATACCGCTTTCCAGCCGCACCACCAGGTGTAGAGCCACCAGCAGACCCATCCTTCCGCCTCTCTTTCTCCTTCTCCATTTCCTCTTCTTCTTCCATGCTAAACAGGCCCTGCTCCTCTTCAATCCGCTCACGACCCACGCTAGAACTGCTGACAGCGCGGTCGACGCTAAGACGCCCACCTCCTGAGCTGCCGACGCTCGAGCTAGATGTCACGCGGCCCATGCCCAGTCCCGGATGCAGCGAGCCTGCTGCGCCAAACCCAGACCCATCCGAGCCTTCGGATGCACGTGAGGAAAGCCGCGTGCGCTGCAGTTGTTGGCTGATCATGCTCATAGTGGCCTGGCGGGGTGGTGACGAGACGAAGGGACTCACGTCACCCGATGTAGGTTTGGATATCGCACGCATCGACGGGCTGGCGCCGGGATGTAAGCTCGAGTTCCGAAGTGGCGAGCCGACATGGCCGAAGGCCGAAACCCCGGGTAGGGAGCCAGACTCTAGTCCACCTTCGTTCTGACGGGCGCGCGTCCATAGCGCACCGAAGCGGGACGGAGAGGAAGTTGCTGCGGATGGCGAGCCGACCTTTGAGTTAGAATCCGCAGGCGAGGCACCGAGGCCAGAGAGTGAGTGTCGGTGTGATAGTGTATTGCCTTCATCTTCAGTACGGTCACGTGAGAAGCGGCGCATCTTTTCTTGTGGAGTCAGGAGGTCGTGCAACGCTGTCGGAACAAGGTCCTCCTCGAATGTGAAGTTCTCCTCATCCCAGTCATCCGTGGCGGTGAGAGGAGGCCGCGCACCTAAGCTTGCTGACATCATATTCTTAGACTTGGAAAATCGCTCGGAATGCATAATACGGCGTCCAAAAGGCTGCTCATTCGTGTCCGGAGGTGACGACGCAAGAAGGCCGTTCTTTCCATTTCGAGAGTCGTCACCAAATGCGGAGTTGTGAAGATTACGCAGCGCTGGAGAGTCACCGGTGGCCTTGTGCTGGAAGGAGGATGGAGGAGACGATTCGAGGCCAAATCTTGACGGAACGGATGCAGCTAGTTGCCCGTAGCGGGCAATGTGGGAGATACCTTGACTGTCGAATGATGCGGGGAGAGTAGCGTCTAGAACACTGAGGCCTTTCTGGACAGGAGATATTGGCATACGGCCGCCTTCATTTGGAGGAGAGCCATACTGTGAGCCAGGATGAGATGAGAAAGTGGTGTCAATGGTAGGGATCATATCGTAGTGAGGCTTAGACTGGGCTCCAAAGTATTCATCCTGCATCGGATACGGATAGTTTGGTTGCTGTAGCGGAGCCATGTGAGCTTGCATTGTAAGCAGTGAGCTGCCTGGAGCGGATTCCGGGTTATGAGGTAGGTTGACACGGCCACCAAGATTTAGATGTCCTCCTCCAGCACCCATATTTGGTCGGTTGACGACACGGCCATCTGGGAGGATGTGTAAGAGAGCGCATTTTCCGCCGAATTTGCAATTTCCCTTAGCACACGGTTAGCAGTCATCTCACTCGCAAAAAATTGGGCGAAGGAGGACTTGCCTTGGTGAAGTATTTGCACGGAGCTCTCTCCGCCAGAGGTTCATCGGAATGCAGGAACGGACAAGCTTTGCCAGCTTGGCAGGCTCCTTGTCGGTAGAACTTGCAGGGTACATGTGAGGTGCCTAGGTGAGTCAACAGGGTTGCGTCGTGTCGAATGACGCTCAGAAACTAGGTTCTCTCACTCTTGTTGTTGGGCGGGCTCCTCGGCCCATCGAAGCCCATTCCGCGCATGTTCGCAGGATGCCCGTTGCCCATGCGACTATGTGGGACTGCAGGTACTGGGACAGCACCGTTGCCGTTTGCGCCCGGGACGGCGCCGTTTGAGGATTGTGTGCGAAAGTCTCCGGACTGTCGCTGTGGTATTCTCTGGCTTTGGGTGTCGTTTGCAGGCGGGAAGGTTGGGGTGAAGGTGCTCATGGTATCTGAGATAGCACGGTGTTGCAGATCTGGTGGGGGGAGATCGTGGTGGGGTGTGGAGGAGAGGTCGGAGGGAGGTTGGTTCTGAGGCGGGAAAGCTGTCATAACTCTCGTGAGGCAGCCAGAGGTCCGAGTTGGGTGAGGCTGCAACGAAAGGGTTGGATGTGAGGTTTTGGTGTTGGAGGAGCCTCAAATCAAAGGCGGACAGGGACTCGGAGGTAAAAGGCTCCCACGAAAGCCTGTGACCAGCTCGCTTAGCGCCGAATCACACAGGAACCGCAGGGATGCTATCCAGGCCTTTTGGGGGGGAGCCCACGAATGCAATAATGCGATAATGCAGTAATGCAGTAATGCAATAACGCAGTAACTTAGAAACGCAGTAACGCAGTGCCGAAGCTGCAGGATGGCAGCAAGTTGCAGGGAGGACGGCGAAACAAGTAAGAGCAGCACCTGTAACGGAAGCAGCAGAGGCCTCAGGTTTGCAATTCCGGAGATACGAAACAGCTCGTCCCTCGCAAATTGCTGCCAGAAGCACGTCACGCGGTCGCCAAGCACCAGGCCGTTTTGCTCCCAACAGAGTCACGCGTCAAGATGGCGGAGAGTGAGATGATGTCTATGTAGATAAGAAGCTATAAGCATGTCGCTCTACAGCATCTCTGCAATCCCGGTGGTTAGCGCAGCCACTCCCGCACGGCCCTTTTGTAGGGAAATTTTGGTATTTTTGCTGTTTAGGGGAAGGTTGACAAAACACGCTAACCGTGGGATGCGCCAGGATGCTGTAAATGATGCGCGCACGTGGAGCTAGAAGCAATAGAAGCAATAGTATATTATTAAGGCGCTCGGTGCGCGCAGAAAGCCGTTTTTCGCCTCCATTTAGCATGGCTCCCGCATCAAGGAAACGGGGACAAGGGGTTCTGCGCAACCTCAAACGTTCTAAATCACCATGATTACATGTCCTCGGGGAATATATCTTATCAACAACCTATATATGTGCTTTTATTTGTATTTTTCTTATCATGCCAACAGAACGCATATTCGGAGACCTCAGTAGCAAGCAAGAATGAGTACATGTAGCAACCCCCGGTCCGCGAAGATCACATAAACCACATCCATCCGCTCGTAACCTGGACACATCCCTTTCGCCACCTCATGGAGCCCCCCAGTCTAACACAGTAGAGTTAGCACATCGTCGCCACAGATATCTTTTGCCCTACACTACTTGCGGTTTCTCATGCGCAGAATGCCTGCTGAGCACGTGTTGTTGACCCAACCCATCGCCAAACTGTCCATCATGAAGACCTGTGGACCTGTTCCGTTGATGAAAGCGTCGAACTGGATGCCCGAGATATTGCGGAAATGGCCTGAAAACGTGACTGGCGTTAGATGGCAGCTCTTGAATCCATGACAAGTCGGGATCGTCGCATTCTCCTGAGCTTCCAGAACTTCCTTGTCCGTTGACGCATCGTACTGATAACCAGAGATTTGCGTAGTGCAATCCGTCGGCCCATCGTCGTCACATCCGAAAAAGGCACTGTACGCATTGAACCAATATGCGTTGACCGAGGCACAAGGTCCAGCCCGATTTCTCCAGGGAGCACGTTTCCTGCAAATGGCTCGCTTGGGAGCAATGTTGGGCCTGGGAAGAACATGGCTACGTTTAGTGTCGAAGCGGAGGGTATGGTCCGAACCCGGGAAGAACGTAACGTATCCATTAGCGAAGAAAAGATAGTGATACGGGTTGAAGATTGGTGGTGCCGCGAAGGTGGTAGTGTTGGTCGGGACAAAAGTTGGAGTATCATCCCACTGACAAAGATCAAAGAAATGCACACCGTAAGGGTGAAGTTGCAGTATTTGCCGCAAAGATTGGAAGATGAAGATGCCGTTGGCCCTAACATATCACTAGATACAGTTCCGTTACCGGAAGGGTAGCCCGTTGAAGACTGTGTAGACGTGGCGGTAGCGGATGTGACGATAGTCGAGAAGCCACTGAACCCTGAAAATGGGAGAGGTATCGATGCCGAGACAGACGCAAGTGAACCGGTCGGCGAAGAGCTAGTTGAAGAGGCTCCAGTTTCCAGAAACGTTGATGATCCCGCAGAGAGAGATAATGTAGCTCTAGATGTGAAACCAGTTGAAGTGCTGGATAGAAGGCCTGATAAGATACCAGTAGCAGATTCAGTAGAGGTATCAATCATAGACGATGGCGACACCATCGTCAGCGTGCTGCCAGTACCTAAACCGAAACTATCCATTGTGCTTGTGCTTGACCCAGGCAAAGTCATCACACGACCCGAGTATGGAGATGCTAGCGTGAAGTGTGGCAGGCTCGATAGGCTCGACGTTATCGTACCTATCAGGAAGCGCGACAGGCTGGACGTATCTGGTATCGTGGATGCGCAAGTGGCGTTGACAGCTAAAGACGATAAAGGAATTGGAAGACCAGGGCTTTGAATAGTGTAGGGTGCCGAAGGGCTGGGTGTCGCTCCAGTCAAATTCGCTGCAGCTGAAGAGCTTGAGTTGCTTCTAGTTTCGTAATTCCCAGTCGGATAGGGAGTTGGATAAATTCCTGTCCAGTACTAAACATTCATAGTCAAGCCCCCTGTTACCGATGGGAAGTTGAAGGTGTAGGCAGTATGAGATAACCTTTGGGGAACTAATTGTGGAGGTTGTACTCGGGACGCATCTTCCGGCTCTAAATAGACCTATTCCAGTTCCAGTCGGACAACCTGATGGCAAAAGCGTTCCATTCCAGCAGGAGGGATGAATCCCAGTGAATGACGATCTAAAACTGGATGAGGTTCGAGTTACCGTATTGGTGTGGATTATTGTCACTACAACTGAGGAAGTCGAACTTATGCTCGCAATAAGACTGCTATACAGCTAGCCGCCGCTTGCTGCCTGGGAGCTGGACGTGATGGTTATTCCACTGGATTGACTCGTAGGCTGGATAGAACTGCTTGAAGGCTGAAGACCAAAGCCGTCTATAGGTTGGATGCTAGATCCGCTCGACAGTTGAACAATGGAGGTTCCTGTGATTGCATTGATTGTTTTAGTTATGTACTGATTTCCTAATTAGGTAGGTAGGTGTAAATACAAGTAGATGGTGATTAAAAATGAACTCTGGGTAAGATGCGCCGTGACGTGTTGGCGCGTATATATTAACTTTTTCCAAGAAAGCCCACACGGACATTTTTTGTACATAGGTAGGTGTATAAAATGGCAAGCTTGGCGCTTTTTAGTAAGCGCCGATTATTTAAGTAGTAATACTTATTAATATTTTAAAAGGCTATATATAGGCTTATATTAATTATAAGTTTTTTTTAAATATATTAATATTAAAAAATAGTAGAAATATTTAAATTAATAGGTCCTATTTAAATTTATACCTACTATTACGAAGTATAAGCGACCATAGTATATAGCGAAGTAAATATTATTAAGCTATATATATAAACTATATAATAAAGTTAGAACGTTATTGTCAAATAGATAATAAAGAATAAGAACTCTGTCTATTTTGTACTAGGAGGGAACTCAATCTACCCCTCGCTACGCGAGGGGCGTGTCGCGGCTCGACTTAGGTAGCCTTTCGCTGTTTTAACTTAGGTGGCCTTTACGTAATAATCGCGTATAGATTTATATAATTGATTACGTAATATATATTAATAATAGCTATTTATATCGTCATCGTTGTCGTCTTCTTCTTTAAGCAATAGTACTAGCACTACTATTACCTTATAACGAAAGCAAAACTTTTAGATATATAATATTGTCCATTTCTATTTAATTTGGGGGAAGCAGTACCAAAATACTATTTACGGTAATAACCCGAGATAGTATAATATAGAGCTGACTGTGTATAAAAACTGGTATTTGTAAATTAACGCCTATAAAGTTAAAAGACTAGCCCTGTAACTTATTTACGGTTATTATAAAAGATAAACAGATAGGAAACTGCCGTTAATTAATAATAAACGGCAGCTTGCCTTCTGTAGAAGATAGTATAATCCATGGGATAACCTATAGCTGGTTAGTAAAGGTGCCGCTAAGAATATAGGCTTTAAAACAGCGGCGGCCTATCTAGGTAAGAACTATATAGGTACTATTATAGAGGCCCTCTTTAGGATATAGGTTCCGTAAAAGGATTATTAAAGCGCTAACCTTAAGGTAGAGCTGTGTGGGAGAAAGGTATATAGGGTTAAAGCTCTATAAAAGCTCTAGGGGGGGAGTATTTTTAGTATTTAGATTATTCTGTTCTACAGTATTTATAAAGTAGAAAACGGACTTAAAGCCATTAAAAGAGTAGAGAATAGTATTATTAATAGTAGTAACGGTATTGTTATGGATGGTTAAGATAGCATAGCCGTAGAATGTATAGAGATTAGTATACGCCTACTATAAAAAAGTAGGAGGGTAAATAAAGTTAATAAAAGGCTATAGATTGGTAAACTGGGCGATACTAATAGGCAACTAGATATGGCTAGTAAGAGTAGGGTTATAACAAAGACCACAGACCTAGATAGCAAAGTACTAATTTAGCTCGCCGTCTAAAACGTATATATTCTAGCGTAGTAATAGAATATAGAGGGAAGGCTATAAGAAGGACTGCTATAAGTAGGCCGTAATAATATTAGTATAGGTCCCCTATTTTATAATAGGGAGGATCTAAACAAAATTACCACCTAAAATAATAGGAACGCCGCTAAAAGGAGCCTAGGTATTAGAACGGATGTCTATAAATATATAGTATATGGCTTTAAAGTAGTAACGGTGCTATATTAGCACTTTATCCTAAATTATAAAAGTAGTAGAGTGTAGTAACTACACTAGCTAGGAGTCTTTAGGTATATTATATACGGATTCCTTATATAGATTAATAGGAATGCAAAAATGGGAGTAGGTAGTTCGGCCACTAGGCAGTAAAAAGGCAGTTATGCTAAAAGAGGTAATATAGAGAACAATACGGCCGCGGAAGCGGTAGTAGTAGTAGATATAGTGGTAAAAAAAGGTTTTACTAGTGCCTATAGGGCCCTATAGGAAAAAATAGGTGGTCTATAGGTCTATATCTATAGTAGTAGTAACTATAGCAAAGCAGGTAGCCTAGTTAGAATTTAGCTAAAAACGCAGCTCCGTAAAAAGGCGGCCTTCCTTAATAGTGCTATAATTAAGCTCTACGGCAATAAGTGGGTTACCATCTATAAGGTCCTAGCGGTGCTATAATAGAGGCAGAAAGTAATCTATAAGAGTTTTACTATAGTTGTAACGGAACCTTGTAGTAGGAACTACGGTGGGTTCTGTTATTGGGCTAGGTATGTAGGTAAGAACAAAACAACAACATAATAATAACTGGGGGAGTGGTTGCCTAATAGATTAACTCTAATTATATTCTAAGATTTACTATAAGGAGAGAACTATCTATGGTAGGGACTGAGGTCCTTTAAATACACAACTATACGCCTAAGAAATTCTCTCTTGTACATAAGGTATGTGTTATCTATATTAAACGTAACGTCCCTCTTGTTTAACGCAGTTAACGCGTTTAATACTATGTGACCTTAGTTACTATTCCTTGTTATATAGTTCCACTAGATCCATCCTAGACCGTGCCTATATTAACTAACTAGCTTCCTATAACTTCTCTCTAAGTAGTTGTAATATTATACTTAAAGCGTCTGTAACACTATTTCCCTTCTCTTTATCTTCGTCCTTGAAGATTCCTAATATCTCCAAGTCGTCCACTAGAGGTGTAATGTCCGTTTAATTAGTCTGGTTAACATCTTTGCTTATTATGCCTAAAGCTTCTTCTTCTCTTCCTAGGTTGAGCGTCGCCTTTGTTCGGTCTCCTCTATACTATTGCTTAGTAAAGTGATGGCGATTCCTTACTCAAGGTATACAAAGGAGGGGTTAGTCTATATTGCGTTGGCAAGTCCTTTATCTTAACAACCCTCCTCTTACTCTAAGTATACTAAAGCAAACATTCAATCGTCCTATAATGTTCGCTCTGTTTCTAACGCTAAGTGTATACGTCCTATAACTCTTAACAGTCTTCAAGTTCCCTAAGTAACTTATTATAGGGTTTTGTGTTTAATCTACCGCTACGAAGCTTAATGGTAAGCTAGCCTCTGCGCTACTTAAGGTTTAATATACCTTAGAAGAGTTCGCACGCGTCCTTAAAGCTTAATATCTAGCTTATGCTTGTCTTTAACGTCTTAAACGTGTTTATAAGAAGGTCCATTCTAAGGAGTAGAAACTGGTTTAATAGGGGTTGTCTAAGCTAGGTAATAAAAGGACTGGCTCTCTTTCTATAAGGGAAATAACTCTAAGTAGCTCAGCAATTGCTCCTCTTAGGTCCCCCTTAGGTGACTTATTCTTTGGTAATCTTTCTTTATTAATATTACCTGACCTACTTTCTTCTAATACTCCTATACCTTTTCTATAGCGTTTCTTAGGTTACTTAGTGGTTTTTAGGTAGTCTTACTATAGCCTATCTACTTTACTTTATACTATGTTTTATTATCCACATCCTCGTAACTAATAATCTTTAAAACTTGCTATTTATCTTCCTTTTATCCTCTATATATGTCTGCCTTGTAGACTAATAGCTTAATATTCCTATATACTAGCTCTAGCATTACAATATATTATATAGGGTAGATTTTCATTTTGGCTAGTAGGTTTAACTTATATATAACTAATAAAATTCTTTACTTAACTTTAAAAGGTCCTAGTCTAACGTGGTTTAACTTCTTGCTTAGTTATTAACTCTTGAAATTTTTGTATAGTAGCCATACTTTATCCCCCTCCTTAAGATCTAGTCCCTTAGATCTCTTAGTATTATAGTACCTTTTTATTTATTCTTGTACTAGTTTAGCTGTTTCTTTAAGGTTTATATAAAGATTTATTAACGTCTCTATTCTTTGCTTAGCTGTGCTACTTGTCTTTTTTACTTAATATAGCGATAATGATATTCTTAGCTCGTACCCGTAATTTACCTTAAATAGTAATATCCCCATTTCTTCTTATAGCGTTGCATTGTATGTAAACTATATAACTGGTAATAATAATACCCAATTATTCTATGCGTAATTGATATAGTGCCTTAGATACTGCTCTAGTGTCTAGTTTAGTCTTTCTGTTTGTCCGTCCGTCTACGGATAATACGCTATAGATATTGCTGCGTAAACTCCCTATTTTACTAGAAACACTTTCTAAAATACTACTATAAATCTTAGATCTCTGTCTAATATAATCTTATCTAATACTCTATATCTTGCGAACACTTCTTTTATATAGATTCTAGTAATATCCTCTACTGCTATCTCTTTAGTGCATACTATAAAATATCCCTACTTTGTTAGCTTATCCACTATTACTAAAATCGCGTTATAATCTTGTCCTATAATAGGATCTCTTAACTTTAGTAACTTAATAATAAAGTCCTATAATATAACCTCCTATAGTCTTCCTGGTGTCTTAACAGGTTGTAGCCCTCTATATGGCTTATACCTCGTCGGTTTATTTCTTTAGCAATTTAGATATTCCTTTATAACTTGTCTTGCTAGTCCCTAGATTCCTTAAATAATATATTCCTCTTAAAGTCTTAACACTAAGCCTATAGCTCTATTGTGTCCTTGTATTATTCCCTTATGGAATTCCTTAATAAATTCTTCTATAATAGACTTAGGCATATACGTTACTTCTTTATTTTTATATTGCTCTAAGTTTAGATCCTTTGCCTATGCTTCTTAGATCTTCTATATCTAATTACTCTCTAGTAATTTATAGATCTGACTTTCCTTAGTCGCTATAATCTTTGGATAATTATACCTAATTAATCTGTTTTAATCCTTTTGCAACAAAGCTCCTAATAGCTTTTTATTACTTTGTAGTTTAGCCTTTCTACTTAAAGCGTCTACTCGCGTATTGTCTGTACCCTTGGTATACTAAATTTCAAAATGGTATTCTATAAGCATTTCCACCCATTTAACCTATCTTTGGTTGAGCTCCTTTATTGTTAGGAATCCTATAAGGTTCTTATAGTCTATCTTAACTATAAATAGTTTCTCTGTACCTTGCAAGAATGCTCTCTATTTCTTAAGTGCTGTAACTATACCTAATAACTCCTTGTTGTAGATGTTATAGTTTAACTCTAGTAGTGTTATCTTTTAACTATAGTATGCCACTAGGTGCTATCTATCTTAATATTTCTATAGGAAGTACGCCCCTAGTGTAAAGTCTAATGTATTTATTTCTATAACCGTCTTTAGACCTAGTTGATAGATCTTAAGAACTAGCTCCTAGGTAAATAACTCTTTAACTCTCTTAAATAGTTCTTGTTATTCCTTTCCCTATACCCATAATTCTTCTTTCTTTATTAACTGCGTAAATGGCTTAATATCCTGTAACTATTACGCTATAAACCTTCTACAATAATTGCAAAACCCTAGGAATAATCTTAACTGCGTAACGTTCTCTAGTTCCTGCTAATTTACTATAGCCTTGATCTTCTTTAGATCTATACTAAGTTGGCCTAGTTTAATAATAAATCTAATAAAATTGGTCTTCCTAGTAAAGAACTCGCATTTCTTAATTGCTACTAGCATCTGTTTTTCTTGTAGTCTCTTTAATACCTATTTAACGTATTCTTTGTGTTCTTCCTTATTCTTTAAGTAGATAATAATGTTGTTAAGGTATGCTATAACAAATTTATCTAGGTGTTCTTCTAACACACTATTAATTCGCTTTTAGAATGTTACTAGTGTGTTTATAAGCCCGAATTGCATAACTAATAGCTTATATAGTCCTTTCTTTAACCTAAAGGCTGCCTTTTATTTGTTGCCTTCCTTAATCCTAATCTAATAGTACGCCTATCTCAGATCTATCTTTGTAAAGATCTTTACGTTACCTATTCTGTCTTAGATTTCGCTAATTAAGGGTAAAGGATATCTATCCTTCCTGGTAATACTATTTAACTATCTGTAGTTTATACACATCCTAAGTTTTCCGTTTTTCTTTAGGATAAACAATACTAGATATTCTACTAATAACTATAATAGTCTGATATATCCCTTATATAAGTTCTCCTAAATAAACTCCTTAAGCGCTACTAACTCTATTTTAGTAAGCTTATAGATTAGAAAGAACTTTAGACTTATTTTCTTTTCTAATTCTATCTTGTGGTTCTAAGCTGTATACTCTAACAGCTTCTTACTTTCTAGTGACTATAACTTTTTACCATACTTGTGGTATCTCTTTGGTATATAACTTAAGCCTTACTTAGTCTCCTTATATATCGCTCTAACTTGGTACTATACCAACTTGGTTTGCTATTGCACTTTATACCGTTATATATTTTTAATATTGACCTAACCTATAACCCAATCGATCTTTAGATTGTACTCCTATAACTAAGGTATTCCTAGTATTGCCTTATTCTGTCCTAATGGTAGGATATTAAAAGATATTCTAACTGGTCTCCCTTTAATAGTTATCTAAATAGGTCCTGTTTTGAGATTAATAATGCCTCCTCTATAGGCTATCTAATCTCCTAAAATCGTTGTAAGTGGATATAGGTATTCCTTCTGTCTGTATAGTAACCCCATCCTTTCTACTGCCTTTGGTGATATATAGTTCCTAGTTGCTTTACTATCTACTAATACTTTAAACTGCTAATCTTGCCACTTAGCTCTTAAATTTAGGTGTTAACCTTGAATTCCTTTAAGGGTCTAAGGCTTTAATACTAGTTCCCTCTAGTTCTATGCGCCTCCCCTTTTCCTAACTATTAGCTGCTAGATTCTGCCTGTACTTAGTCTAACTTAGGCTAATACTTAGTTTATTTCTTTTCCTTTATATACTATAGATAAGTGTTCTCTAGGCACTCCTACCACTATTATCTATCTAGGCATTCTTCTATAAGGAATCTTCCTAGTTAAAGCATTAAGTCTCCTTAACCTTGTACTTCTACTAGGTGCCAACTATATATATACTTGGCGTTTTTAAACTGCTTTTCTTTTGGTGCCTAATATATCCTTACTAGGTACTTCCAGTTCCTATCTTTTAGTACTCTATGTATGTTATATGTGTTATCCATATAAGCTATCCACAATAGTGTATAATGCGCTATATATTTTAGGTTAACTCTTGGTTTATTTTTATCCTTAAGTTTAAACCTATACCTGGTTAACCTAACCACTGGTATTTCCGCTATAGGTACTAAGATTTATTACTTACTTCTCTAGTCCCTAGATCCTTCTTCTAGGTTCTTTAACGTTATAATTAATGCTCCTTTAATATAACTTATACGTTTTTCTATAATGGGTTAGTCTTGGACAACTTTTTTGTCTAGCTATATATAAAAATCTGCCTATTTATTGTTATATTGTTACCTATACCACTTTCTATACAACTGGTTTAGTGTATATAGTTTATCTATTAGAAAGTACCTTATTATTACTACATTATAATATCCTTTAGTATATCTTTCTTTAAACCTGGTTAGAATATCTAAATCCTCTTTTTATTCCAGTTCGTCTAACCACTTTACCCTAGGTGTCCCTGCACTTGGCCTATTAGTAACTCTTTATATAGGTGCTCTATCCCTTATATAACCTGGCATAGCTAACCTCTTGTCTAGCTTTTGCTCTTACTATATAATAATTCTTATTCTAAACTTATCTATAGTTTCTTATTTTCTATGTCTTGCAGCTAGATCTTTGTAGTTGTCTTGCTTTTTAATCCTAGTATTAACTATTTAATCTTTAGGCTGAATACTGTGTTTACCTAGGATTACTAACGTTCTTACTTATTCTCTAAACTTGTAGTTCTTAAACTTATATCCTATACTCATTTATTTATTACTGAACTAAGTTGCTGCCCTTTCCTATTGGTTTTCGTCTATTGTGGGTCCTTAGGTATATTTTATCTTACTTTAAGAATCTTAAGCTTCTCTTATCTCTTCTTAAGAATCTTAAGCCTGTGGCCTTTTACCTTTATTAAGTGATAAGCTAGCACTAGTAGTTATTTACTTACTTAGTTTCTTCTAAACGTTGCTTTTATTGTCTTGTAAAGCAATAGAAATTGTATCTAATAGTATTGCAATACTCGTTACTAAACCTTGTTCTGTAACGGTCTCAGTCTCTACTTCTATTTTAACTTCTCTAAGGTCTATATACTTTTAGTAAGCTGCCTTTATTGCCTTATTATTAGTAAATGCTTCGCCTTTATTAAATTTATTATCTTTAATGTCCAATCTATAAGCTAATTTATTAGTTCCTTTAAATTTAGATAACAATAGCTCCTATAGCCAATAGCTTGCGCTATACTTAGCGTCCTTATAAATTCGGTATATATTATTGTAACAATACGCAAAACTATTAATTAAACACTCTTTGGTTCCTTACAGTGCACCATTATCTCTTTGTATATATATACCGTCTACTGGCCTAGTTTTCTTTACTATATAGTTACTCTAACCTCCTCTATTGTCTCTAGTGAAATGACCCTGTTTTCCGCAATTTATATAAGCTCTATTTTTAAACTATCTTTCTTATTATGGAGTCCGCCTAAATATCTTTTGCTACTAAGATCCCTAGTTTAGCCTCTACTCTTAGGTCCTTTAATTACTTAATCCTTAACCTCTAGGTTTCTATAGTTTCTTTTCCTACTTTTAGGTTTCTTTAGTACCACTTAGGTCTATTAGCTCTGCGCTATTCTATAGTTTTTAACTCTGTGTCTGTCATTGCGTACTCTACACCTTATATAACTATAGAACTCTGTCTTGCCCTCTTTTAGCTTATTCCCTTTAATAAATTCTATTATTGATCTTTATTAACTAATCTATTAACTCTCTTAGAGTATCCGCATTTTTTATTAGGATAATTGCGTTTTGGACTTTAGCCTTAAGTCCCTGTTTGTACTATACTATAAGCGCCCTATTGTTCCACTTAACCTATATGGCTAGTATTTAAAACTGTGTTGTATACTTAATTGCTAAAGTATGTTATACTAAGTTCTGAAGCTTTTATTCTACTATAGTTATAGCTTCTAGGTCTCTAAATATCTGTATTAGTTATTCCGCAAACCCGTTCTAACTAGCAAATATATACTATACGTCTTGGTTAGTAGTTGTTATGCCATTAGCCTATATTTCTGTAAAATATGGCTTAAACTACTTAAGTGCCCTCCCTATTAGGAATAATCCTGCGTAGGCTACTTAATCTAACAATATTGCTAACTTTACTCCTTTCTATACTACCTTAAAGTGCATTTATGTAAGAAATCCCTTAAGCTTTAACTTCTCCCCTAAGAATTATTTGATTAAAGGTAACTTAATCTTTACTACTCTAATTCCATTAATACGTTTTTTAAGTATCCTATTATTATCTTGTAAGTAATTAACCATTTCCTATAACTAACCTTGCGTAATTACTTAAGAATCCCTATTATCTATACTAGTATCTCCTAGTCCTGAGGTTATAGCTGCCGTTAACGCCGTTATAACTAGTGCTGCTCTTAGTGGCATATTATTCGATCTTATTTAATACTATAACCTTAGTAGTGAATGTGTAACGGAACCTTGTAGTAGGAACTACAGTAGGTTCTATTATTAGGCTGAGTATATAGGTAAGAATAAAATAACAACATAATAATAATTAGGGAAGTAGTTACCTAATAGATTAACTCTAATTATATTCTAAGATTCACTATAAGGAGAGAACTATCTATAGTAGAGACTAAGGTCCTTTAAATACATAACTATACACCTAAGAAATCCTCTCTTATATATAAGGTACATGTTATCTGTGTTAAACATAATGTCCCTCTTATTTAACGCAGTTAATGCGTTTAACACCATGTAACCTTGGTTACCATTCCTTGTTATATAGTTCCACTGGATCTATCCTAGACTATGCCTGTATTAACTAACTAGCTTCCTGCGACTCCTCTCCAAGTAGTTATAATATTGTACTTAAAGCGTCCGTAACAATAGTCTATAAGCACCTGCTAGATAAGATATAGGCCATAATCTAGATATATATTATTGATACTGCCTAGAAGATTAGGCTGACGCTCTAAAACGCAAGGGAGATTATTATAGAGAAATAGCTTAAATTTCGCCTAAAGGGTAGGAGGGTTGCTTATAGGGCTATAGACTAAAGAAGTTATAAAAAAAGACCGCAGCTGGGCGCTAGTAGTAAATATAGATACTTCTTATAGGCAGTTAACCCACTCTTAGTTGTTATTAAGGAGCCCTAAAGCAATATAAGCGGCTTAAAAGGTTAGGTAAATAGTACTAGCAATAGTATAGAGGTATTTAAAAGAGGTAGCGCTAGAAACAATAGTAAATAGTAGCCGTAAATAATACCGTTTACTAGTAATGGGGCTATAGTAATATATATAGCCAATAATAGTATCCTTTAGGCGGACGCGGCGCTACTACTAGTGTGTTTTAGCCACAAAGGTATATCTATAAGGGAAGTCCTAGTAAAGCGTAGCACAACCGTCTATATTTTTAGAGTTGTACTAAAACTAAACAGTTAAAGTTAAATAGGCTATTTTAAGGCGCTATTATAGGTCCTTTATAGACTTATCTAGCTAAAAATAAATAGGCTACTAGCTGGGAAGGCATATAGCAAGCTGTATTATAGGGGGGTATTCCTTATAAACTAGGAACTTAAATAGCCGCCAGATGGCCTCTATAGGGCCAATATATCTACCTTAAAGGTACTTACTAATTTCGTTATTATTGTCCAAGAGCTATATAGTTGTTTAATTAGTCCCCTTATAAATATACTTATAGATATACTTTACGGCCTATATAAAGGCGCAGACCTTAACGTTAATATAGGCCCTATACTTTACGCTAAGATAGGGATTATACGGTACAACCTAGCAGTTATTAAGGTTTATAGTGGCACTATTACCGCCTAGTATATAAATAGGCTATAACCATAAATCATTACAGCGGCGATACTAAGGGTAACCATTATTATGTACAGCCATTGCGAGGCAGAACGGCTTTAGAAATTACTTTAAGTAAGTTAGCAGATAGCCTAGACCACCAGCAACCATATAGGGGGTATTTAGGTTATTAGCACTATAGGGCCTATAGACTATTATAGTCCGTATAATATTAGTAAGCCGTTTAGTAGGGTTATCCTAAGGCTATAGGAGCTCTGTGGATATATAATAGTTAATAACTGCAGGATCCATTAATATATTATAGTCCTCTAGATATAAAAAGAGAAGAAGGTAGAGATATAGTAGGCACTGTTTTTAATATTTAATAGTTTAAATGTAGCTAAGAAATCTACTAAAAATCTAGTTTTTCTTAAGGTTGTATAGAAGGTGGATAACCTTTATATAGAAGACACAGGCAACCAAATTAAGGTAGTTAATAGTAGTTTAGAAAGGTAAAAGCTTATAGGTAATTTTGTCCTACTATAGATTAGCCATAAAAGTAATAAATAGGCTTAAACGGCCGTAACGGTAGACTATTACTATAGAATCTTAGTAGCACTAGCTAGTAAAGCGGGCGCTGCTAAGGTAACTTAAAGAAAGAATAACGCGGCAGCTAATAGAATTAGGGTTAAAATCTCTATAGGAGATAGTATCTATAATGCTATTATAGAGGTCCATATGGAGATTAGGCTAATAGAAACAGATCTAGTTAAGCTTATTCTAGTTATATAGGGCCTAGGCATTAATAATATACTACTAAAATAGGCGCTAGAAGGCGAACGGCACTAATTTAGAGCTGTTATAGATGTAAAGATAGAACTAAAAGTAAGCTTACTAGGGAAGGCGGTTATGCTAGTGGGTATAGAAATTACTACAGAGCTGTATACCCTAGTGCTAGCCAGGGTTGCTATAAGGAAAGAGCAGCATATAGTGTAGCGGCATATAGACGGTGAGTTAAGCTAATATAGTGGTAACGTAGGGGCTTACTAGGCGGCCCATAGTTCGCAAGAATAATATTACAGAAGCTTAAATTTTTATACTTATTAGAAATAACAACTGCAACCTTATTAGCTATAGGTAGATTTTTATAACACTAATTAGCCCCCGCTTTAAAAATCAGCTTTATCTATAGGTTAAAAATAATCTATAATAGAGTAAATATAGTTTACGCCTAAAGCTATTTAGTAGTGGTTTAGTATAAGGTAATAAAAGGATTGCTAATCTTATATAGCATATTAGCAAGACGCCGTAAAACGTCTGTATTGAGCTACAGATTAGTCTATAGACGGATATTAGTAGTATAGGCAGGGTTATAAAAGTAAAGCTAAGCATATTAAGGTATAGCTCTAGTAGGAGCTTCTATAGGCCTAATAAGGTGGTATAGTTCGCCATAAATCTGGAAACAATTAATACCGGCCAAAGTAGTGCCACGGTTAGTAATGGTGCAGTTAATAAAGGTAAAAGCTAAAGCTACGTTATACAAACGGAGCTAGTCCCAAAATATACGGGTAAAGTATTCCTAGGACTGTAGTAGGGTCTATAAATACTGCGGTAGGGGTCTAAATAAAGGTAGAACAACATTGTCTTGCTTACAGCAGCTCTTAAAGCAAGGCTATTTAGCCTATATAGAACCAATCCGTTTATCTATCTAGTATAAAGCTTAGCAGTAATTATAGGCCATATTTATAGGCCTAATATCTAACTGGTCCGCAATAGGGCGGACTATAGTAATAGTAGCCATACTTATAGGCCTAATATCCAACTGGTCCATAATAGGGCGAGCCGTAATAGGTCGCGGCTAGATTAATACAGGCGGTATAAGGAGGCGGGAAGTAGAGGAAGAAGTAGTAGTGAAAGTAGCAATAGAAGCAGCGGTAGGCTGCCAAAGGTCTACTAAAGATTATTAGGACCGCCCCTTTCTTTTCTCCTATATATATAGAGTTAGAAAGGCAGTTAAAAAGAAGGGGAAAAAGTATTAACCTTGTAAGGTTTATAGGTCTTATATAAAGCTCCAAGACGGTTTGTTGTAAAGTCAGTTAAAGAGCAATACTGCTTATAGGCAGTACAAAATATACAATTAAAAGGCATTTTGGAGGTAGGCGGGGAGTAGTATATTAGTAGTAGGTAGGGTATAGTAAATAGGGGGAAGATAGAGAGCAGTAAGGGGTAGAATTTAAAATTTAATGGGGTAGCACGGTCCCTTATTAGGTAACCTAAACAATTTTTTTAACGAATTAAAAACCGCCAAGCCCCTTTAAATAGTATATAGAAGATAGTACTAGGGCCTCTATAGTATATATAAGAAAGGGGTACTAAGTTAGTAACTAAGTTAGGGGGTAGGTAACTAAAACAAAGTAAGCAGACCTAATCGTGCTTAACAGTTATATAAGGAAAGAAAGTAAAAAAATAGAAGAAATAACAGAGACCTTTTTAATAAGCTTACCCTAGACCTATAGCGCGCTATACTGCCAATTTTTACTACTATATAGACGCTAAAGATACTTATAGACTACTACCTAGCTATTAACTAAGGCCTCCATTAAATTAAGGTATAAGCTAAGCGGTATAAAGCTAGAAACTCTTTAAACCAGACTATAAGCACTATAAGAACGGCCTATAGTGCTCCGGCACAATCTATAACTCCTATAATACTAGCTATATAGCCCGCCATTAATTTAGTAGCTAGCTATATAGCTAGTCCTATTGCGATTCTAGCATATATCTGGCCTATATATAGCGACCCCTATAAATAAGCCCTTAGTAATTAAGGAACTTGCTTTTTATACAGCTAGAAGAACCACTTTACTAAGGACTGCCCAGTAAAGGTAAAAATAGACGAGGTTCTATTAATATAGGAGGATAGCGCGGAGTTAGAAAAAGAGGAACTTTAGAAAAAGACTTCTCTCCAGGTTAAAAGGGATTAATATATTATATATTAATCTAGGTTGGCTAGTTAGTAGAAGAAGCTATATTATCCCTTATACTTTATTCCGTAATAGATATTAAGTTTTAACCTCTACTTTAGCTAACTCTAAAGTAAATACCTTTACCTTAATAAATACCTAGTACGCCGTAAAGCTGGCTAATTTTTTAAATATACCCCTTAAAGAACTGCCTAAACCAATTTCTATTTAAGATCGGACCCCCAGTACTCGGTTGGCCCCTGCACTCGGACGCCCCACCAAAATCGGTGCCCCCCATTAAAACCTACACATAACTACCAAATCTAAACGCTTTACTACACAATTTTAAAATCTTATATATTTACCCTTTCTACAGCCTATACGGCCTATTTCGCTTATTTTTTTTTAACCTCTTCGCTTTAATTTATACCTTTTAGTCTACTACTTCCTCCTTAGCTCTCTTAATTAAATATATTTTAGTACACTCTATATTTAGATCTACTATAACCTATTTTTAAGTTTTTGGCCTTAGATTATATTAAGCTATAATTATAAGCCATAAATTTAACTTTTATATATTATATTTGGTGTAGAGACTTAATTAAACCGTCTTCTTATTTCCTTTAAGCGTGTCCATAAGTATATACTATGTATTAGAGCTCTAAGTTAGTTTATAGATATCCTATAGTTATTTTAGTGTAAAGAAGGTATCAATATTATTAAATTAAACTATTTTTTGCCTTAGTAACTTAGTTATTCCCTTATTTTAGCTTATAATAATTAAAGGTATTTATATAGGTTTTAAGAGTTAATACTAAAGGTTTTCTACTTAAATTTAATAATTTTAGTGCTAAGTTAATTCTTATAGGTCTAATAGTAATATTAAATAAAATAGGGCTTTATAATATGGGCTATATTATTAATAGAGGTAAGAGCCTATAATCCAATTTTTATACTTTTTCTTAATTAGTAAAAAGTATATTAAATTTAGTAGTTAAAATATATATGTTATATGGGGGGTATAATAGGGTAAAATAGATATTATTCTACTTATATATCTAGAAATGCTTATATATATAGTACCTTCCGGTTCTATTAAGTGGGAGTAATTAGGTTTTATTACTAAATAGCCTTATTTTAGGTAGGAAAATAGCAGTAAACTATATAAATATTATTTCTTTTACTTTTTAGCTACTCTTAGAAGTGATATAAATTAATTAGAACCCTTATTATATTAAAACTGGGTATTTTAAAGCTCCTTTTTATTGGGGGTAATAGCTAAATAAATTATTATTATTTATTGCTTAATGTCCGATTCGGATCCCTATTAGGCCCACGCGGACTACTCCTTATATACATGTGGGGAGAAAACTCTATTTAAGAAAACCCCGTGATTTATCTCCCCGCCTTTTAGGACTCGCCTGCAAGGCGCCTACAAGGCGCCTACAAGTCACCTATAGTGCTCTACTACCTTACTTTTGACCTCCTTAGGAACCACTACTGCCGTAACAAACCTACGGACGCGTTAGTATCGCAAACTTTACTCTACTACTGTAGAGTTATTAGGGGACGCCTAATACCCACCCTATTGCCTTTTATTACTATTTCCCTTGCAACCCGGAACTGGTTTAGTATATTTTGGCTAATAAGCCACTAGGTAACCGCCTTAAGACCTTTTTATATTAAGAGCAGTGTATTATAGTTCTCTATGCCAGCTACTAAAAGTATTGCTTCTTAGTTAGTGCGTAAGGGGCATAATAGTATTATATATTTTGGTGTCTGTCTTAGCCAGCTATATTTATATCTTAGGTTACCTACTAGGACGCCTATCTAGTAGAGCCAATCTTTTAATCCTATTATTCCTATTCTTAGAAGTGTTGCTATTGTATTTTCTGCCTTTATTAGGCCTTCTTAGAGCCCTTAAGTATTTACCCCCTATAGCGTTAACCATACTATAGCTTAGGTTACTCTTGCCTAAGTTAGCCTCTATACCTTTAACTCCTATATGCCTCTCCAGCGCTGGTCCAACCAGTATTGTATTGCGGTTAATGGTTTCCTGGCGTTCTTTTATGCTTTACTTTAGCTCCTTTCTCTTTCTTGCTATTGTCTTTGTTGGCCTCTTACGCGTCTCCCTTCCTCCTCTATATAGGCCTGGGCCCTAACACTATACTATTTTTCTTTTACTTTCTTTACCTGTTTCTCTAGTATATCTTCCCTACTTTAGGGTTATTGGATTATTCTCTTATAAAGCACCCTAGGGTCCCTCTATAGTTTATTTAGGTGTGTCTTAATATACTTTATAACATTAGAGTTATATTTATTTTGCGCCCTTTGCATTGTGGCAGCTTTAATATATAGTTATAGGGAGGGGATATTAGCTTCCTTTTTAAGGAGTACTGCGGCCATTCGCTTATACCCGCCTGTTATACTCCAAAGGCATACTATCTAGACCTTTTAGAGTGGTTTAAGGAGTAATTTAAGGGGGCCCTTTTTAGTTTCACTAATAGCCTAGATACTAGATCTATACATTATAGTAGGCCGGACAACTGCTGTATATAGTAGGCGTGACCTTTAGAAGCATGGACCCTATATAGAATTAATGATCCTAGATAATATAATATACTATACTTAGCCCTTACGGGCTGCTTATACCGCATATACGCTCTACTAGAGCTTGCTATCTACCTATACTCCTAATACCCTTAGGCCCTGAACTGGTTAACCCCTAAAGCCTTAAATATAAATTACATGCTAGAGATCTATAGATTGGTTGCGTTTTCTTATAAAATAGATTAGCTGGTATTTCTCTAGTAAGAATTAGACTCTATATCGTCTTACCCATTCTATATAGGTGTTATAGGCTTTCTTTAGTATTCTACAGTTCTCTGCGGCTGTTGGCCTATATATAATTAGGTTTGTATTATTAATAAAGCCTATCCCCTAGGTTGCCCCTTCCTTAAAGGAGTCTAGTAGGTTGCTTACAAAAAAAAGGAAGAGTATAGGCGAGAGGGGTAATTCTTGTGGTATTCCTGTTATAACTGTGATAGGGGGGCTCTAGTATCCGCTAAAGACTAGTAATATTTCTTTCTGGCCTATAAACCCTTAAATAAATTGTATAATCTATTCTAGGAAGCCCTTTGCCCTAAGAATATATAGGAGGCGCTTATAGGGTATATTATTATAGGCACTACTAATATCTAGACTAAGTATTAATACTATAAAGTCCCTTCGCATCGCCTATATAGATTTAATAGTAGTAGCGAGTAGCGTAAGTGCTAATAGCGTTAAGCGGTTCTTTCTTGCCCCCATTTAGCTTTATAGTAGTAGGGCGTATTCCTTAGCCGTGTCTGCTATATAGTCCGCTATTACCTTTTCTAAGATCTTGCTAAGGGTGTTTTCTAAGGTAATAGGGCAGTAGCTTCCTAGGATTAAGTAATCTACTTTACCTTTTTTCCGTAAAATAACTATTATTATGGATCTTCTAAGTCGCAGGTAGTAGCCTATGGTAAAGTATACCCTAGCTATATCTATAAGCCAGGGTGCTATAAGTAGTCCATAGGTTTTTAAGGCCTTATTTAAAATCCCATCTAGTCCTAGTGCTATATTATTTAAAAGGCGGCTAATAGTTCTGGCCATTTCCTCTATTATTATGTCGTTGTTGACTCTTAGGTAAGTCACCGGTGTTTTACCTGTAATATCGCTAAGGTCTACTAGAGCTAGTTAAGGGAAGAACCTTTCTATAAGGATCTTTACCTTCTTATTATTATTGTTAGTAGCCTGTGGTTCCTCTACTCTTTATAGGGGTAGTAGGTATAGGTCTTCTGCTAGGCGCCCTGCCTTTTTCTTTACCTATTTCGCCATAGCCCAAAGGCCTTTATTATAGGGGAGGCTTAGGTTAGAAGTGTGCTTATTTATAAACTATCTCTAGTTGTTTCTTGCTTCTTTCTTTAGGGTATTCTTTAACTGGTTTCTTGTGTCTTTGTATTATCTCTTATCTTTAGGGTTATAGCTACTTGTGTATTTCCTTCTTACTTGTTATTGGCTAGCAATAAGGACCGCGCATTATACGGACCATGCGTGTCGCGCGTAGGGGCCTGGTTTTAAGACTGGGTAGTGCTCTTCTAGCCTATTTTTAATCGCTGCCTGGATCCTTTCTAGTCTTTAGTTAATTTCCTTAGGGGTAGCTAATAAGCCTTGCTTATTTAGTATTAGGTGGATTTCTTCTAGGTCTTAAAGTTGTTGTTTAACTATATTAAGAAAACTATTTATCTTAAGCTTCCTTGTTGCGTATCTTTTACTACTAGTTATACCTTAATATCTAAATCTAGTTATATCTAGATAGGGATATAGTCTAAAGCAAGTGCCTATTCTTCTTTGGGGTTGCACCTTTTAAGTCTCTAGTATAGGCCTTTATCTATAAATATAAGGTTAATTATACTTCTAAAGGTTCCTTGTTACCATATAATTGCTCCTAGGGGGGTGGCTAGCTTAAGGCCCCAGGTGTCTATAGCTCTTAGTAGGCATTCTACCTATTATTTAGCAGCAATATAGATACCCCCCCACCGTAGGTAGTAGAGGTTTATATCTTCTAGTAGAATAAACTCTATACCTTCGGTTTCTAGTAAGCTTATTACCAATATAATATTCTCTATTTGTGGGACCCCTTTAACCCTAGGGTTATATATATTAATAATTTATACCGGTCCCCTATATGTCTAGATTGTTATAACTGCAATATCTAGGTTAACTGCCTGCTATAACTATAAGGATAGGCTAATAGCCTTACTAATTATAAAGCATACGCAAGTAGCTGCTTTTGGTTCATATAGGAGCTAGAATCCTTAGGGGCAGTATATTAATTGTGTATAGGTATTATAGTACGGCTCTTATATAGCAAGGATATAGTATTTCTCTAGGTCTAGACTGTCTAGTAAGGGCCTTGCGAGATGGTGGTTTATGTTGCCGCAGTTATACTATATAATAGATAGGTGGCGGACCCCTAGCAAGGGTCCTTTGCCTCTTCTTTATTCCTCACTTTTTCTATTTCTACTTTCTCTAGGATATTTAGAACTTCTATCTCTTATATCTATACCCTAGTCGCTACTTATTTTATATATAGCTTTCTATTCCTATATCTTATGTTCCTACTAGCGCTTCTATATCTAAATCTATTATTATCTCCAGTTCTTCCCCTACTAGTTAACTGTGGGCCCTTTATAGGTCAGCTACAAATGTTATATTTACCGCGTTAAATCTAATTCTTAATTATCCTGGTCTTAAGCTTACTATAGCTGTCTATAGGGGTCTTCCTATAGGGCGTCCTCTCCCTTGTATCCCCTGTAACTCTTATATCCCTATTCAGTCTGGTAATGTCGCGCGGCGCCGTTTCTGGCCTATTAAGGCTTAGGATAGCTAGCCTAGCCCCCTAATATTAAAGGTAGGAAACGCTGGGAAGGCACCTATATCTCCCTAGCTTATTACCTATTGTTTCTATTTATATAACCTAGCGTGCAGTTATTCCTATAGCTATTAAGCCCTTACCTTCCGTCTCCTATATTTAATACAGTCTTCTCTCTCCCACGCCTTATATATGCTTTAGTGGCAGTTTGCGCATTTTATTTAGTCTTAATTTAAGTAGTGTCTTATATTATAGGGGCCTATATAGTGGCCGCAGCATACCTATACTGCGCATGTGGATTAGGTGTGTCCCTATTATACACAGTAGTAGCATTATTCTAGGCGTAGTCTGTGGTTGTAGAGCCTTGCGTTGTATATAAGGCCATTTATAATTATTTCTTTTTAGATAAAGAGTTTTTGCATTCCTAGTGTATATATACTAACAATAAGAAAGCTATGTGTTTAACTAGTATCTCCCTAGCAAGTCTCTAGCGACCCTTATATCCTCTCGTTATTCTTATTGTTTACTTAGTTTATATTTTCCTATTAAAGCTATTAGATTTAGGTAATCTTAAAACCTAGTATAAGGCGTTCCGTTTACTTTACTATCTCCTATATAGTTGCTGTATTATCCGCCTGGCGTCCCTTTTCTACCCTAAGGCTTATAGGAACCGCTAGGACTTCAACTAGGTAATCTTTATAAAGCACTTTTATGCTAATACGTTCTCCTAGCCTGTCCCCTGCTTTTATAGCTTATTTCTTTACCTGTTAGTCCTTTAGGGTAACTCTAATGTCTCTACTCCTAAGGTATTAGACTGCAACTGCGTTATAAACCTCTTTATAAATCTCTATAAGGACTTTTATTTTTAATTTTCCCCTAAGCCCCTCTGCTTTTTCTATATTTGGTTATATTATAATTATATACCTAGTTATTGTTTTAAGGGGGATAGGTTCCCTATGCTATAGAAGCGCAGCTACGGCGGCCTAGGTGCGGTTCGCTAGTAAAGGGGGGTTTTATTTATTTTTATTTTTACTTAGCCATTAGAGGATTTAATTAAGGGTTTGCTAGAGGGGTACCTAGGGCTTACTAAACTAGCGGAGCTATTCTGCTAGCTGTATTAGTTTATTATGGCTAATAGTTACTCCCCTATGATTTTAGATATTAGACGCGTCTAGTAGGCTTTATATTTTATTAGATACCTTAATAGAGGTATTTCCGCTTTATGGTGTAGTATTCGCCCGTCTTTGTTGTGGAGGGCCGTTGTTGGGCGTAGATCTGGCGGTCGCGCGCGAGTGCGAACCACCGTCGGTTGACGTGTGCCTCCCCTGCGATGCATGCATCTTAGGGGGATTCTCTGGGTGTTTTTCAGGGTTCTTTTGGTTGGTTTTGGTCTTTTTGGGCCGGGTGCAGCAAGAGCTCCTCAAGACAAAGATAGCTAAATAAATTACGGAACTAGTTATAGAGACAATCCCTATAATAAATGCCTATTTATAATTTTATAGCAATTATATGAGAGTTATCTAATTTATTAAGTCTCTAAAAATAATTATATTAGTATTAACCTTTAATATAATAATACTTTTATCTATATTTCGTTTTAGTTTTAAATATACTTGTTGGAACCACGGTAGGGGGGGTTTTGGTTTCAATCGATTTCTTCTCTTCTTCTCTTTCTACTTCTACAGGTGGAATTTGATGGATCTCCTAAGCTCGCTTAGCTCACGTGGTCAACCCAATTAGTTACAAGCAACGGTGTCCACTGTATCACAGAACCTTATTCCGACAATACTTAATATAACTATAAAACTTCTAAATTTAGTCTATAATATATATTTTTAGCTTATATAGCCTTTATTAGTTAGCTATATACTGATTTAATATATAGATTATAGTTTAAAATCCTATATATCTCTAATTTATCTAAGGGCTGAATATTATTATTTTAGTAAGGAGTTTAGGTAGCTATATTTTATATACGCGTATATAAAGGAGTAAATCCTTATAAATCCTATTTAAGGATCCAATTTATAAGCAACTCTTTTTAAGTAGGGGTTAATTGCTACTAGTATTAGTATACAAATCGCTATAGAAGCTTCCTATATAAATAATCGCTTAAAATTGCATCTAGGACGTTATAAGCCAGCGTGGACTTTTAGATAGACAAATTTTTACTATTTTTATATTTAATTTGAGCTTCTTATGCTATATCCTTAATTTAGGCTATATTGAGCAAGAATTGGTGGATTTATTAGGTGGGGAAGTTGGTAATTTGATTTTGGTGGGGCGTCTAAGTGCAGGGGCCAACCGAGTACCGGGGGTCCGATCTATAAGTATAATAGATAAATAGGACTACCTATTATAACTATCTTGCGGATTTACATTTATGTTAATAGATAAAGGTAGTATAATATTCCCTTTCTTATTATAGACCTAAAAAGCTATAATATAATCTTAGAAAGAAAATAGCTAGCCTATTTAGGCTTATAGCTCGACATATAGAATGGACGGCTTATCTAGCCCAAAACCCTACCCCTAATACCTTTCTTTATAAAAGAAATTAGTATTATAATAAAAAATATTATATAACCCTAAATTAATACTATTTACTAGGCTAATACTATACATAGAGACTAGGCCTTTAAGAAAGACATATAGCTTAATCCGTAGCAGATCTGTATACTATACCGCCCCTAGACTACCTATATTATACTACCCATACCAAAGGCCTAGGAAATTAGTAATAACTTAGCTAAGTCCTTCTTAAAGAACTTAGGCCCTACGTGGCTATAAAGGAGGGCTAGGAACACCAGACACTATGCTAAACTAATAGACTAAAAAGACAACTTATAGAAAATAAAATATAAGCTAAGGAAGATTATAAACCCTATACTACAAAATATAACCTAATAAACGGCTGTAAAGAAACCTATAGACCTTCCCCTAGTTAATATCTACTATATTAGCGCCGTAGGATTCTACTAAAACTTAGTTTAGCTTAATACCGTTATCTTTATAACTAGCTTATATAAAATTAATTAAATAATTAAGGATAAGGAGGCTTTAGCCTATAACTAGCTTAGTAGAAAGAAAAGTAAGCTTATAAATAAGTAGCTGGTGGAACGGAAACTGCCCTATTAATACTAAAAGTTTAAAAATATATTCTCTAGGGCAGTATCTAACCTACTCCCGCTTTACCAACTATATAACTATAAAATGAAAATTAAGCTACATAAGGAAAACTCCCTTAGCTATATTACTAAATTATAGGCCACTAAGTAGTACCTTATTAATAACCTATATAAGGGATTTATTAAGCCTAGTTAAGCCCCTTTTACTATATTAATTCTTTTTACTAAAAAGCTAAATAGAGGACTCCATTTCTGTATTAACTACTATAAGCTAAATAATATAATCTATAAGGACCGCTATCTACAATAAAATACTAGCTTAAATAAGTAGAGCCAAGATTTTTATAAAGCTTAATATCCGTTAGGCCTTTTACTAAATTAGGATAAACCCTAGATTTATAGATCTTACTATATTTTAGACCTAACGTGTTCTACTACTAAGCGCATCACACTACTGGGCGCATCACTTTAAAGAACACCAAAAAGCTTAAATTTCAATCTTAAATATCTTAACCACTACTTAATAATATTTTCTAAAAATTGAAATATAAGCTCTAATATGCCTATTTTAGTGCCTGTTATAATATAAAAGCATATAGTCAAGTGGTTGTTGAGATATTTCAAAATATCTCTATTTTTAGCCCCTAAACTCTATATTATAATAACTATTAAGTTATATACTCTAATATTATAATATACACTAAAATATATATATAAAAGCTTATATTTAAATTTTTAGAAAATATTATTAAGTAGTGGTTGAGATATTTAAGATTGAAATTTAGGCTTTTTGGTGTTCTTTGAAGTGATGCGCTCGGTGGTATAATGCGCTCGGTAGTGGAACACGTTATTACAAATTATATAAATATAAAATATTTTCTTTAAGACGGACTAACGGACCGGCTATATACTAGCAATATATAAATTATATACTCTTTAACTACCTTAATAACTTCTATACAGCCTACCTAGATAATATTATAATCTACTTTAAGAATAAGTTGGAATATAAGGAGCACATCTATAAGGTCCTATAATAGCTCTATAAGGCTAGCCTCTAAGCCAATATTAGGAAATTGGAATTTAGTGTTAAGCGTATAAATTACCTAGGGTTTATTATTAGTATAGATAAAATTAAGGCAGACCTAGAAAAGACGGCCGTAATTAATTAGTAGGTTCCCCTAAGGACCGTAAAGGGGATATAGTTATTTTTAGGTTTCTATAACTTCTATTAACGCCTTATTAAGAACTATAGTAGGATTACTCGGCCCCTTAGCCGCCTTACCTAAAAGAACAAGCCCTTCTACTTTAATACTATATATAGACAGGCCTTTAATAAGCTTAAAAAACGACTAGTCTCCGCTCTTTTACTCGTCCACTTTAACCCAAATCGGCCCTAAATACTAAAAACCGATACTTTAAATAGTATTATTACTAGCATTTATTCCCAGAAACGGGCGGACGGAGAATAGTACCCTATTACTTACTACTTAAAGACTATAGTAGATGCTAAGCTAAACTATCTAATTTATAATAAGGAAATGCTAGCTATTATCTCTAGCTTTTAGCACTAATGTTACAATAACAAAGTATTATATATAAACGCTAGATAAACAGGCATCAAATTTAAAGAATTAATAGCTATATACGGCTATTATAGAAACTTAAGAGAATTGCTAGAGAGCTTAACAAGAATATAGCTACGGGCGAATCTATATAGGGGTAATTAGGGCGGACAAACCAGTGCTTTAATCAATATTCAATATCAATATAAGGCCGTATTGATATTAATATTAAACACGCATTTAATATTGATATTATATTAAATATTGAATATTTTGCCAAGCCTCCATATAAATATAAAGTAAGGACCGTGTACCTAATGATATAATCACCTTAAAGAACCCTCCCCCCTTCTCCCCTTGCCCCCTTTAGAATACTGTTAAACGGAAAACCAGGTATAAGAACTCTGTCTATTAAAGAGGGCTTCTAGAGCCTCTATATATACACTAGATAGGTAACAAATAGGTTGCAAATAGAATAACGACTACGTTGTTATTTGGTAATAGAAATAAGTATTTAGACATTTAATAAGACACTTAATAAGACACTTAATAAGACATACAAGGTAAGGAGCGGGGTATTAAGACATAGGGTTCTAGACTTAAAGCCAGTATTAAAATAGTAGTAAGGAAATATAATCCAGTTTAATACACCCCCCTAGCTGTATAGAGCCTTCTAGGCTGCTGTAAAAAGTTATAATATTAATTTAGTGTTAAGTTTAAGAAATCCCCTATAGAGTTACCTTGCCTAAATATCATCTAAATTAAATTAAATTAGATCCTTAATGTTAATAAGGTTTAATTATTAAACAAACATCTTATGCTTTTAACAAGGCAGAGCCTTTATTAAGCCGTCTGCTATTATATCCGCAGTAGGGACCCATTTAATATTAATCCTTCCTTTATAAACTTCCTGGCGGAGCTAGTAGTAATAGATATTAATGTGTTAGAGCTTTATGTTAAGCTTAACGTCGCTTTTAGTAAGGAGTTATATTATCTATATATTATTACAGTAGATCACTTACTTTTTATTAGTGTTGAATCCGACTTCTTTAAAGAATTACTGCCACTAAATTAACTTAGTAGCTATATGCAATAGAGCTAGGAGCTCTACCTCTATGCTTAATTTTGTTACTGATTTTTGCTTAGTTAATTGCCAGTTAACTAGTCCTCTAAATAAGGTAAATAGGTAGCCTTTTGTGCTCTTTTTGTTAACTAGATTGTCTCTAAACGATATATCGCTTGCCCTTGCGAAGATTTAGTTTATTATGTTCTCCTTTAAGAACTTAATTACAAGGGTCTTTGTTTAATAGAGGTAAGCTATTGCCCTTATAGCAGCTCCGTTATATATTAGTAACGGATTTTATAAGAATTCCAACAGCTTACTAGTGGCTTTTACTACATCTAGACAGGTAATATTTACTATATAGAGCATTAATCCGACCTTCCTCTAATAGACATAAATGTCCTACTTAGAGGCTTATTCCGGATTTAGGTTAAGCTCCTTAATTCCTATAGGTATATATATCTTGCAATAATCTTTAACTTTAAAGCTTATTGCAATTTTATTAATATAGGAGTTCTAGCTAAGCCAAATCTTCCTATTCTCTTAGTTATAAATAATTCAAATCCCTAGGAACTAAGTAAGGTTACCTAGGTCCTTTATTTTATACCTTTATATAAGGTGTTCCTTAAACGTTTTAAGCTTAAGTAGGTCCTTCTTCCTATAGGCAGCTGTAATATTATTAATATAGAAGAAGACTATTAGCCAATTGTTGTAATATAGGCAAGGCTCCTCCGCCACTGGCTTTAAGCCTTCCTTTTTTAGTATTGTAGTTAGGTTACCATACTATAGTAAAGGTAATTATTGCAATCCATAGAGCGCTTATTAAAGCAGTAGGCACTTACCCTTAATTAAAAATCCATCTAGACACTTAATATACACAACCCTATTAATCTTGCTGTTTATAAATACGTTAACAGTATTACCCAACTAGCAGTCTAGGTCAAATATTGCGATAATAGCCATCAAGGCTCTAAACAACTTTGCTGCTAGAGTTGCGGTATATATATCCTTATAAACTAACTCTTATAAGTTACCTCTTGCGTAAAGACAAGCCTTAAACCTTATTAGATATCCATTGTTATTAGTCTTATAGGTAAACACCCAGATAATAGGCATGGTTTTAATATGGATTGTCTTATTAATAACTTAGAACATTCCTTAATTTTAAAGGTCTATATATTCCTTTTTAGCAGCAGCCACAAACTCTTCCTTATATTAATGTCTTTAAAGCTCCTTTTAATTCCTAGGCAGCGGTAGGAGCTAATTATAATGTAGTTTTTTATAAAATATAAGCCCTATATTAAAGGCTAATCTTTAAGCTAAAAGGCTTTAGTTATCAGTAATATTAGTAAGAAAACCTACATAGATTTTTAATTAACCTTTAAGTCTCTTTCCTTTAACCACATTTTGCTCTCCTATATCGCTATTAATTTTCTTCTTTAGCTCAGCTTTATTAGTTAGAACTATAATATAGTACGGCTTCTTTACTAAGGTCTTTAAGGACAGTAGTAGAGGCTCTAGTGAGTTAGGTTCTAGTATCTTATCTAGGGTAGAAAGCCCTAAAGCTAAGTTATCTTTAAAGCTTAAATCTTGTTGCTTACTACTCTTAGTATTAGGCTCCTCTTAATTTCCACCAGAATCTACCTGTTATCTTCCTTTAGTGTTAACTTAAATCTTATCTAAAGTCTTATTGCTTTTATTAAACAACAATTCTAATTTATCTTAGAGATTCTCTATTTAATAGACATTAATAATTTCTAATATTTAGTTAGTTCTTACTTAGAGTACATTTATAAAATCTAGCTATAAGTTATTATAGAGCAACTGCTTATTAAACTTTATATCTCTTGTTCTAATAACCTTCTTTTAACTTAGAATATAGATTTAAAAGATATTTATTAAATTATACCCTACCAGATATCCTATATAGGCCCTTAGCGTAAGCTTATTTAGGCGTGGAATATTATATTTAAGAGGATAGGCCCTATAGCTATAGACTTATAGGTGTCCTATATTGGGTTTTAGTAGTGTTATACCCATTACTGACTAGATTTTCTTAAAAGATATTTTCCACCCAAGTTTTCTATTAGGCGTCTAATTAAGTAGATAGGTAGCTGCTTTATAGGCTTCTAGTATTAGCTCTTCTAGTAAATAGGCCTTAATCCTTATACACCGAGCCTTCTATATAATTACCCCCCTAGATCATTCCGCTGGACCGTTCTATAATTAAGTATTAGGTGCTAATCTTTTAAGAGTAATTCCTTATTTAGCTGTCTAATCCTTAAATTTATCTCTAAGAGATATCTCTCTATTTATATAGATTATGGCTACCTTAAAGCCGTATTATTATTTAATAATATTATAATATATAATAACTCTTTAGGTAAGGGACAACTTCTTAACCATTATATCTATCTTATTTATTCACATTGCGTTATTAAGGAAGTATACTACATACTTATTGCCATTAAATGTAACTATTCTGGGTATTAAATTAAGGTAGATTTTATAGAAAGGAACCATTAACTAAGTTAGTGTTCTTCTAGATATTACTTTATAAACTTTGCTTACTCCATATGCTTTACATTCTACCATTATTAGGCCTTTTAGAACCGCGCCTATTACTAACTTAAGTAGTTATATAATTACTTCTTTTCCTATATAGCCTAATTACTAGTGCTATATATAACCTTCTACCTAATTTAGTAAAGGCTTTAATAAATGCTTTACTAGTTTTAATTAAGTCGCAAAGGAAGCCTCTAGTAAGTCTCTCTTTAGCTTATTATATTTAATGGTTTTCTAACTATAGTAGTAGCCACAGTAGGTGTATATTACATTATCGCTATAGTAAAGAGTGTTCTTTTTATTTTTCTAATAGACGCCTTTATTATTAAGCTTTTGGAGGTATATTAGGTTAGTATAGAAGCCTAGTATAAAGGCTGCTCCTAAGAGCTGTATCTACCTCTTTCCTTTTAGGTAGTTAATTATAACTACAGCTATGCTATAGCCTTTAATTTCTTTAATATGCAAGCCTATATAGATGTGGTCTAAGGTAGGCTTAATATTACTAATAAATCTAGCTCAATTGTTAATAACGTGTAGGTTAGTTCCTAAGTTAAGAATAACACTATTATAAAGCTTGTAATTAGAGGCTATATTATAGGCTCCTACTTAATAAACTACAAAGCCTCTATTAGGCTCTTAAGAGCTTTGCTAGTTACCATCCTTTAGCTTCTTATTAGCTTAATTATTCTTTTTAATTTGCTTAATATAAACCTTAATTTTAGGCGTTGTATTAGCAATCTTCTTATCTACCTTCTTCTAAATTTTGTTACTTAGTTTAAACCACAATAGGTAAGGAATTGACTCTAGAATGTACTAGCACTTATTAAAGTAGTGACGCTTTCTATATAGGCACTCTAGCGGCAGTTACCTTTCCTTCTTTTACTTATCTACTAATAATTTAGGCTTTAATTTAGGCTTTAAATTTAGTAACTTACTTAACTTATCCTTAAAGGTAGCTGCAAAGAATCCTTATAGGGTTTTGCCCTTTTAAGCAAGCTCCATATAATGGTGATTTTGGTAGATTTTAACCAGTTTAAAGAAGCTAGGAAGCGTCTCCTTCTTTTATTCCATCTTTTTAAGCTGTTTCTTCTAATATTTGGACCAGTTTAGTGTAATTAAATTAACTATATGCATAAAGTCTTTTACTAAATAATTACTATTTATTTTAGGTAGATCTAGCTTCTTATACTTAGTATACACCTTCTCCTACTCCTCTAACTAGACCTCAAAGTTCTGGTTCTAAGGCACTTTCTTAAGCTTTGTATACTGGGTTGCAACTTAAAGCTTTTAGGCGTTGTTAGTTAGAGTAATTCTCTGCTTTAGTAACACCAAGACGTTATAGGTAGTAATGCATTTAAACGTGTAGATTAGGTAGGTTTATAAGATTAAGCTTTAGATATAGCTGCGCAACATATTAAGAGCTAATAGCTGTTTTCTATAAAGCTTTAGGTTGTCCCTATAATCGGCTTTAAGTATATAGAGCTCCTCCTTCTCCTCCTTATTAAGCTCTATAAGCTTTATCTTCCCCTAGCTATTAGTATCCTTAGGTAAGGCTTAAATAGGTTCTTTAAGCTTTAGTAACTTAGTCTTGGGTATTAATAGGTTAATATACTCCTAGAGACAATTGTTATTTGCTTTTAACTTAATAACCTTAATCTATTTATCCTAATTGTTTGGGCTTATAAGGATAACAGATAATATAATAACGGGTTTGGTTTCTTATTAAGAATTTATTATTATAGTTATCTATAATTAGGATAATAATTAATTGGAATAAAGGCTTTAGAATTAAAGATAATATAATAGATAGACCAGGCTTATAACTATTAAATAGACAACTAGGTATAAGAACTCTGTCTATTAAAAAGGGCTTCTAGAGCCTCTATATATATACTAGATAGGTGATAGATAGGTTGCGAATAGAATAACAACTACGTTGTTATTCAGTAATGGAAACAAGTATTTAGACATTTGATGAGACACTTAATAAAATATACAAGGTAAGGAGCGGGGTATTAAGACGTAGGGTTTTAGACTTAAAGCTAGTATTAAGATAGTAGTAAGGAAATACGATCCAGTTTAATAGATATACTCTATCCCTCTACCACTCCTATCTATACACCCTTTTATATACCTATATATATAGCCTAGTATATATATAGGTATAGTATAGGCCTATTTAGCTATAAAATTAAAATTTCTTAGTATATATATATATATATGTGTTTCAATATTTAATATTCAATAACTCTAATCAATATTGAATATAGATTAAAGCACTAGGACAAACTAGCTGCCAAATAATACTAAATAAGAAAGAAAACAAATAAACAAAGAAAGAAATCCTATAACGCTAGCTACGCGTATGGCGTAGTGTATATAACGGGCAGTCCTATAACAGTATCCCCCCCTCTAGGGAGGCAGATCTAGTAAGGCAGAGCTAGGTCAGAAAAGAAGAAAGGAAAAAATAAAAGAAAAAAAAACCTAGTAGGTAGTAGTATGGTACTAGTAACTAGACTAGAGGTAGTAGTATAATACTAGCAACTAGTCTAGAGGTATCTAGTCTAGTTTAATTTAGTAGTGTCTAGTCTAGAGGGTTTAGAAGTATCTAGTCTAGAAGTTTAATAGTCTAGTAGTCTAGTCTAGGTCTATACTAGCGGTATAGCAGTATAGTACTAGCGCTAGGGTCTAGAGGTAGTAGTATAATACTAGCGACTAAGTTATGTAGTAGTAGTATAATGCTAGCGATAGGGTCTAGAGGTAGCAGTATAATGCCAGCAATAGGGTCGTCAAGGGTTGTTAGGGGTAGTAGTACAGTGCCAGCGACGGGTTTATTAGGAGTCGTTAGGGGTACTAGTATAGTGCCAGCAACTAGTGTCTAGTAGCAGTACGATGCCAATGTCTGGTCTGGAGGTATCTAGTCTAATATCTAGACTAGAAAGAAGAAAGAAAAAGATCTGGACTAAATACATCGAAGACTCTACATAGAGAGTCCGCGATAGCTCTGCGCTATCGTCGACGTCTGGCTGCTCTGGACTAGCGGTGTAGCAGCACGGTGCTAGCGCCAGGGTCTGGAGGGGTAGCAGTACGGTGCCAGCGACAGGGTCGTATAGTAGCAGTACGATGCTAGCGACAGGGTCGGGGTCCAGGGAGCGTAGCTCTACCTAGTCGTGTCGGGGTAGCAGTACAATGCCAGCAACAGGGTCGGGTGGTCGTCAGGTCGTCAAGGTCTGGATATCCATGCGGAGCTCGCTCTCGCGACGTGTCCAGAGCTTAGTCAGCATCTCTCGCTTAATTCTGACACTGGGTCTAGAAAAGAAGTGTCGACCGGATGTTGTCACGAAGTTCAAATAGATGAGTTCATTGATGAAAATGGGTTTATTGATTGATGATCTTGTATCGTGTCTTTTTGACTTTGATCTGACGTGTCTTCAGTGACGTGTCTTCGTGCACGTGACTCGTGCACGTGACCCACGCCTTTAGAGAATATAGATTATCTGACACACCCCCTTAGCTTTGAGCTCTTTGAGGTCAAAGCTAGCTACCTTCTCGTGTCCATTAATAAGTCAATTAAACCGTAATCTTATCTAAATCCTTCCGTCTTGCTCTAATACTGTCCCTTAGGTCCTCTAGTTGCTTCTCCTTATCCAGCTGCTTCTTAATATCTACTATTCCAATTATATTAACGAAGCTTTAAAACCTCTGCTTGGGCAGAGCCTTTATAAGTCTATTAGCGATTATCTCCTTTATCGCTGTCTATTAAAATTGTACTTGTCTTATTACGTATTCCTAACATAGCCAGTGTTAATAGATGTCAATATATTAGAGCTTTATAATTAGCTTTACCGTGTCTTTTATAATTAGTTGGAGCGTCTATATGTTATTACATTTAATAATTAAGGGCTTATTTAGGTATAATGTTATTACTTTAAACAGCCTACTAATAAAGATAGCTTTCTTTACTGTCTATAATAGGGCTAATAACTTGGCTTCTATGCTTAACATTATTACTATACCCTACTTATTTACTCTCTAGGTAATCGGCCCTTTAAATAGCTTTATAATATATCCTTACAAGCTCTTTCTGTTAACGGAGTTATCCGCGAATAATGCATCGCTGGTATAGATAAATGATTGCGCTTTACCTCTACTGTCTCTTCTATCGTCTCGTCCTTTATTACGTATTCCTTTATCTCTCCCTTTACCGTTTGTTCCTTCCTTGTCTCCTCTATAGTAGATTGCTCTGCTCCTTATACTATATAGGTACTGGATTACTCTATCTACCGCTTAATAGTGCTCTTAGCTTGGGTTCTAATTAAACCTTGCCAGCTATAATACTGTAAAAGCAATATCTAGACGCGTTATAGTGGCTGCATAAAGTATTAAACCCATTTTTCTTTAATATAGTATCGTAGAAGCTGCTTCTCTTAGTAGGGACATAGGACGGACTAGTAGGTTTATATTAGGGGACAGAAGCGTTGGACGGATTAATTAGTAATTAGTAGGGAGGAGTTCTAATTCTGCTATAGAAGTATCTAAAAGACGCCCTCTAAAATCTATCTTATACTAGTTAGCTATTTTCTCAATATAGGCTTCCTAGAATAGCCACAGGAGCCTCTAGCTATAATTATATAGTATGTAGATTCCTAGGAACCATTTTAGCTCGCTAAGGATACTTATCTAGTATTCCTTATATAGCTCCTTAATTACTTCTTAAGCTTTCTTCTTATCTGTCTTTTAGTAGCAGAAGACAATATTATTAATATAGAAGAAGACAACTATTCTACCTTTTAGCATAATATACGGCTCCTAAGGTACCTCTTTAAAGCCCAATTTGTTTAACAAGCTCGTGAGATTCTTCTACTATAATAGTGGTAATCGTTGTAGTCCGTATAAGGCTTTTCTTAAGCGCAGTACTTTGTCTTTCTTTCCTTTGTTAAACCCTGGCGGTAGCTTTATATAGACGACCTTATTAAGATTATAATAGATAAATGTATTAACTACATCTATCTATATCGTCTCCAGGTCGAATTTTGCGGTAATCGCTATAAGGGTTTAGAAGGTCGTACTAGCTAATATAGTAACTCTTATAGATAGGTCTTCTAGGGCCTATTAATTTCCGCATACTACTAAGCGTGCCTTGCATTTCTGGAGAAATCTGTACTTGTCCATCTTATAGACGAATACCTATATTAAGCTAAGGATCTGCTGTCCCTTTATATACTTCTTTTCTATTTCTTAAAACGACCTTATTTAATAATAAGATTAGAGATAGGCTTATTAAGCCTCTTAAAACTAATCTTAAAGAGGATGCGTATTAAGGTCCTAGATTAACTAAGGTGGCGGAGATAGGTTCTTCCTATATAATCTAACATCACGTATTCTGCCTAATTTTAGCTTACTATTGTTAAGTTAACTATTAAGGTTAAACTTCCTTCCTGCTAAGAAGGCGCCGTAATAGGCTAATGTAATCCTTTTAGTAACAAAGTCTTTAAACCTATTATCGCTAGCTTCCTTAAACAAGTCTTTAACTAAGTTATTAAACACCCCCTAAGTATAAAACCTATCTCCTACTTAGCTAACGATGTCCTGATTAGTACCTTATATATTTAACTTTATAGGATACTTAACGTAAAAGGCATATAGATATTCTTTATCTTCTTTTATTAAAGGTGGTGTATAATACACATCTTTAAGAGCTCTTGTAAGGTTAAAATCTGCTAACTTATTAAAGGCTTAAACTAGCTTATTATTGACATCTTTCTCTTAAATTAACGGTTTAAACACTTTATTATTATCTTCTAGGAGAACCTTATTCTTAGTTAGGGTATTAGGGAGTTAAATCTTCTCAATTAGCGTATCTAATTCGGCGTATAGATCCTTTAAGATGTTTATTTACTTTCTGTTAAAAAACGTCTTCTTATTAAAGATAACATCCCTAGTTGTGACGGTGCTGGGGCAACGCCACCTACCATACTTAGTGGACCCTGACTCCTGCCAACCAATCAGGATTTTCCATCCCCGGGATAGAAAATCGCCATTGGCTTGCTTACTACTAGCGCCTTGGCGACCCCTTTATATCTTGCCAGTCTCTGATAGACTTCTTCTTCTCCTTAGCTTAGTATTCTTATATAGTAGCAATCTACAAGCTTCAGTTCAGAAGCATTTGTACAAGCCCGTTATATTATACTAAGCTCTCCCTACATTGCCTAGGAAGGCCTTAATAATATCCCACCCCAAAAAGACCTTCGTCTGCAACGACGCGTCGACGCGTTATACTTAGACATTAAAAAACCCACACTACTACGCCTAAGAAGGCCCTAACAATATCCCACTTTATAGGCCAGACTGTACTTAACCTGCACCTATAAAAGAACCCCAGAATTGAAACCAAATTATACAATTCTGATAAACCTTAGGAAGCCAACGATGGCACCTAAAGTAAGCTTATCCAAAAGACCTGCCTCTACCCGAGAGAAACATGAGGTCCAGTTAGGATTAGAAATTAAAGATAATAACGACATTATAGGTGTACATAAGTAGATTCGTGCCCTTACAGCTAATTAAAAGGTTAATTGTCTTCAAGCCTAAAGTATATAAGAGACTTTAAAGGAGATCCTAAAAAGCCTTACTGCCTTATAAAATAGCCTAGCCTCCCCTTTATAAAGCCTTAGTTAACCTATTCGCTCTACCAAATGCGATATACTAGAGAGTATGGATATAATAATAAAGTAATTAAAGTCCGTTAAGCTCCCTAACCCCCCACTATTATTAGACGGTGTAGACCTGACCTTTAAGAACTGGAGAATCTAGGTATAAGGAAAGCTTCGTGTTAACTATAACTATTTCCCCTCTAAAGAAGCTAAAATGCTCTACCTCTTTAGTCGAACCATTGGGGACGCCTAGTAATACCTTTAGGCCAAGTTTAAGGACAAGTTACCTATTCGGTTTACATCTATTAACAAGATAATACAGCACCTAGCTACTATTTATATTAATCCAAATAAAGTACGGGATGCCCATTACAACTATAATTGCCTAATAATGAAATTAAACTAATCCTTTACCGAGTTCTAGACTTAATTCTTATACCTAGTAGGCGAAGGCCAGGTCCCCCCTAAGAACTATTATTTAGACCTATATAACAAGCTAACGGTCTAACTATAAGAGAAGATTGTGGTAGCCTTAGACAACTTACTAACCTACCAAAGACTTGCAGCCCAATATTTATCACTGGATTTAGAATTAAAATGAATTAATACTTGTTCTAATTAACCAAAGAGGTCCTATAGCGACCGTAACCTATCCGCTATACTAACGGGAGCTAGCGTTAGAAGACAAACTATAACCGCCCTTACACTAAAAGTGGTTATAACTACCTACTAGTGAACCTCGCCTAACCTGCTATGTACTATACCTTTAACTAATGCTTGTTACAACACCCTAATTAACCCTGCCACGGTCACGTACTTTAATTATGGAAAGGATAGTTACTTTACTACATCCTACCCAGAGCTAAAGGATACGGGTAATATTAAGGAGATAGAGGAAGAAGAAACGCCCAATAAGTCAGAAAAAGAAGAACCCTAGGGAAAGACTCCCCCCTAGGGTATCCTATTAATCTTAAAGAGATTGATCTAAATTAGCTAATAGATGGAAAACACTTTACAGTTCTATGTACAGTATCTCAAAATAAATATAGAGTTAATATAACTGCCCTTATTAACACTAGAGCAAATGGCTTTGCCTTTATAAATACTACTTGTGTAAATAATGCTGCTAAGTTCTTAAATATAAATGCTACCCGACTAGAGAAGCCTGTTTAAGTAAAAGGCTATAACAGCTAAGCTGGTAAGCTGGTTACCCATATCTTAAAGCTACATATTGCTATTAATGGACAACGCCAGTTTAGTATTCCCTTTTATATCCTAGACCTAGGGTCCTATAACATAATCCTTAGCCAAAAATAGATGTCCTACTTTAATATTTGGCTAAACGTTTAATAAAGACAGTTTGTCTGGCTGGAGAGTAGACTAAAGTTACCCTCCTTTATTAGAGAGATCCGTACTAACCATAAGACATTAGCCGCGAAGGCCGATCCTACCCACTAGTAGGATATTAGGGACCGCGACCTAGCTTTTACTTAAGAAGATGCCTATTACAAGGCTGGTAAGAAATCTATACCAACAAGGATACTCCCCCAAAGGACTATAGTTAAGGAGGACTCTACTTATAGAAGTAGAACGGATAGTAATGTAGACAACTTCTAAATTACGGAGATCTAGCCAATAGGGAAGAGGACATATTAACAAAACTTAAAGGATAACCTTTAGAAGATGCAACGAGAGCTAAAAGGAGTAAAGACAACACTAATATACTAAAAGCCCCCAAGGCCGCGGACACCCCTACTACCACACAACCCCCCTATAGTAGATATCGCGGCAATTAGCGCTATAGGTTTCCACTTTAATATATATTAGAAGGACAATAAGGTCTTTATAACTAGCTTATATAAAATTAACCAGATTATTAACAAAAAGGAAGAAGGGCTAGTAGAGAAAACTAATAAGGAGTTAGTTAAGCGCCTCCTCCCTATATACCTCTTAGACCATAGAGACGCGTTCTTAAAAGCAGCCTTAGATATACTGCCCCCCTACTAAACCTATAATCATAAGATTTAACTAGAGGCTGATAACTCTTTAGGCTATAGCCCCCTTTACTAGCAAACTATAGAGGAACTAAAAGCAACCAAGCAGTACTTAATTAATAACCTCTATAAGGGGTTTATTAAGCCAAGTTAGGCCCCTTTTGCTTTCCCTATTTTCTTTATAAAGAAACCTAATAAAGGCCTCCGCTTCTGTATCAACTATTAAAAACTAAACGCTATTACTTAAAAAGATTGTTACCTTCTCCCCCTAATTAATAAGACCCTTATATGTCTAAGCCAAGCTAAAATCTTTACTAAGCTTAATATCCGCCAAGCTTTCCACTAAATTAGGATAGACCCTACATTAGAGGATCTAACGACGTTTTATACCCGCTACGGTTTTTACAAATATAAAGTTCTTCCTTTTGGACTAATAAATAGGCCAGCCATATACCAACGGTATATAAATAATGTTCTTTTTAACTACCTTAACGAATTCTGTATGGTATACCTAGACAACATTCTTATATACTTAGATAATAAACTTAAGCACCAAGTTCACGTTAAAAAGGTTCTAGAGAGGCTACGGAATGCAGGCCTATAAGTCAATATTAAGAAATATAAATTTGGAGTAAAACAAACAAAGTACCTTAGGTTTATTATTAGTATAAAAGGAATTAAAGTTAACCCTAAGAAGGTTAAGGTAATACGCAACTAGAAACCCCCTTATACTATAAAAGGCATCTAGTCCTTTCTAGGCTTCTGTAACTTCTACTATTAGTTTATCTATAACTATAGGGTTATAGCTAAGCCTCTTATACAACTAACAAAGAATAACACGCCTTTTGTTTTTAATAATAATTATATAGAAGCTTTTAAGGAGTTAAAGAACTAACTTACCTCCTCCCTAATTCTTTGTCACTATAACCCAGACCTTAAATCAATACTGGAAACGGACGCCTCTAATAGAGTAGTAGTGGGAGTTCTCTTATAGTTACACCTAGATGGCAAGTAGTACCCTATAGCATTTTTCTTAAAGATAATGGCCCTAGCTAAGTATAACTACGAGGTATACAATAAGGAAATACTGGCTATTATATAATTATTATCCCAGTGGCGCGCAGAGCTTAGAAACACAAACTCTTAAATTAAAATCTATACTAATTATAAAGCCCTTAAGTATTTTATAATAATAAAGCAGCTTACCAGTTAACAGGCTAGGTGGGCTGAAATACTCTCCCAATTCTTCTTTATAATTATATACCGCCCTAGTAGGCAAAATTCTAAAGCTAATACCCTTACCCGGAGAGAACAGGATGTAGAACTATAGAATAAGCTAAAGGCTTAGCACCGGACATGTGCCCTCCTCTATTCTAAACAGCTCGACCTATGTATCCTTAAGGAACTAAACTCTAAACAGAATAAGCTGGCGCCTATAGAAGGAGAGATCCTAGATAAACTAATAGAACTAATTAACTATATTCTAACCGCGAACCATATAGCTAAATCCCTAAAAGCCCTCCGCGACTAAGCTACGGAAGGTAACCCTAATTTAGAAATAGAAGACAGACTACTCTTATACTAAGAACGGCTTATAGTTCCAGACGTTAACAACCTACGAATAGAGCTAATCCGTAAAGCCTACTATTAAGTCTCTACAGCGCACCCTGGTTAAGATAAAACCCACTAACTACTAGCGCCTTACTACTACTAGCGAGGACTCCTATCTAATATAGAACGGTTTATTAGGAATTGTTATGCTTGTAAATAAGCAGATACCCCTAGGGATTAAACCCCTAAATAATTACAACTACTGCCAGTTCCCAAACGCCCTTAGTAGCATGTTATAATGGACTTTAAATTATTCCTAAAGGACAAATATGGCTATAATATGGCCTTTATAGTAGTTAACCGACTAAGCAAGCAAGCTATTTCCCTCCCTTGCTTTAAGACTATAACCATAAAAGATATAGCCCGTATATATGTTAACAATATTTACTAGATCTATAGCGCTCCTAAGTTAATTGTCTCTAACTGTAGACCCCAATTTATATTGGACTTCTGGGATAAATTCTGCCGTATCCTTAGGATTAAGATTAAGCTCTCTACCGCATTCTACCCTTAGACTAACGGCTAAACCGAGATTATAAACCAGTACCTTAACTAACAACTTCGCCCCTTTATTAATTACTACTAGGACAACTGGTCGGAACTACTACCTATAATAGACTACGCACAGCTTACGCTCCCTTATAATAGTATAGGAATGTCGCTATTTAAGTTAATCTATGGATACAAGCCACGAATATCCTTTAATTGGGATAGACCTATAGGACCTATAACGGCCCGCGAACGCCTTAGCTACGAAGAGGCCTAGACATTCGCTAAGAGAATATACGGAGCCTAAGAGACTGCCTAAGCAATTATAAAAAAAGCATAAGAGAAGAAAGAGGCCAACATAAACCAATATTATCGCAAGGTAGACTTCCACATAGGAGATAAGGTATAGGTGTTAATAAAGAACTAAAAAACCTAGAGGCTAAGCTATAAGCTAGACCACCAAATGGCTAGCCCCTATAAAATTCCTAAGAAGGTAGGGCACTCTTTTAAGGTTAAGCTACCAGAGTTAATGAAGATCCACCCTATCTTCTCTCTAGACTGACTGCGGAAGGCCGCAGACGACCTATTGCCTGGACAGTACAACGACCCCCTACCACTAATTCAGATTGCAGAGGATAAGGAATAGGAAGTTAAAGAGATCTTAGCAGTTAAGAAAGACCGCAGTACCCTAAAATACCGTGCGAGCTGGGTAGGTTATAACGAAGATCTAAAATGGTACCCCGCATTTAATTTTAAGTACTCTCTCTATAAGCTACGGGACTTCTACCTAGCCTACCCTAACCTCCCTAGACCACCACGCCAATTAGAAAGCTAGATTAAATGCTAGGAAGAAGGGGTAGATAACTATAACAATTTAGATAATAATAAGGAGCTTAGACAACGCCTAAGGGCAGGCTTTTTTAGGAGGGGGGGGTAATATGACGGTGCTAGGGCAACGCCACTTGCCATACTTAGTGGACCCTAACTCCTGCTAACCAATCAGGATTTTCTATCCCCGGGATGGAAAATCGCCATTAGCTCGCTTACTACTAGCGCCTTGGCGACCCCTTTGTATCTTGCCAGTCTCTAACAGACTTCTTCTTCTCCTTAGCTTAGTATTCTTGTATAGTAGCAATCTACAAGCTTCGGTTCAGAAGCATTTATACGAGCCCGTCACACTAGTAGCGATAATAATACCTTTATATAGGATCCAGATCCTATAGATATTGGTAGAGTTATAGCCAACAAGGTAGCTAATATAGGCTCGCGGATCTAGCTTGCTTAGCCTTTTTTTCTTTAGCTAGGTATCTAACGTTATCGCGTACACCCTACAGCCGTAGGCTTTTAGGTGCGCCAATTATGGTTTTCTTAATCTTCTATTTGCTAGGTAGGTATAGAACCTCTTATATAGTGATTTCCATCTATTGCTTTCTTGTGGTGTTCGATCTTGAAGGTAGACTATATAGTTAATGATCTCATTCTATAGATTATGCGGTAGCTTGGCAGTAATTCTTATTACTTATATTCTCTTAATAATTACACCCCCTAAGCGTTCGGCGGTACCGTTTTAAGCTTAGGTATATAGCGCCGAAGGCTTAAATATAATCCCTTAAGTCCGTAGCTATTTAAGAGTTCTCTTTCTCTCTAGCTTATTGTCTGATCTAATAGTATTAACTTTAAGGTTATACCTCAGACAAATCTATTAGATAAAATCTTTAAGTACTTATAGTGTCTCCTTCTCCTTGCTATATGTTATTATAAAATACAGGAAGGTTCTTCCTAAGAAGGTGTTATGGATAAATATAACTTATATAAATCTAGCATACGCTTCCTTAAGGTTAGTCTAGTTAATATAGAGGTTAAAATAAGGTTTATTAATATTCTATTTTAAGAACCTTCTTAAGACCTGACGCTTGATTTTAGCAAGACTGTAATATTAACATTCTGTTATCTTTGGGCCTTAAAGCTTAACTCCTAAGGCGTTAAGACTTAGATGGTGAAGGCTTATAGGTCCTAGATAACCTAGATGTAGATACTATAGATACGCATTACCTTTTGAATCTGGACAAGCGTTTATTAATGATACTCTATGCTTCCGTTGGCGGCGTAGCAGTTGGCTTGTATTGAACGCTAATAGACTTCCTAGTTAGATGTATTTGATAGTCTATTATCCGTAACGTTCTTCTATTTGATATAGGATTGTGTCGTCCTTCTAAACTAGCAGATTATTATCTCCTTTATTGTCCTAGTAGAACCCTTATTTTTGAAGTAGACGGAACGACACTAGATTCGTATTGTTGAACGGACAATTAGGTATAAGAACTCTGTCTATTAAAAAGGGCTCTAGAGCCTCTATATATACACTAGATAGGTGACAAATAGGTTGTAAATAGAATGACAACTACGTCGTCATTCGGTAATGGAAACAAGTATTTAGATATTTGATGAGACATTCGATAAGATATACGAGGTAAGGAGTGGGGTATTGAGACATAGGGTTTTAGACTTAAAGCCAGTATTAAGATGGTAGTAAGGAAATACAATCTAGTTTAATATACCCCCCTAGCTGCATAGAGCCTTCTGGGCTGCTACAAAAAGTCACGATGTTAATTTGGTGTTGAGTTTTAAGAAATCCCCTATAGAGTTACCTTGTCTAAATATCATCCAAATCGAATTAAATTAGATCCTTAATGTCAATGAGGTTTAATTGTTAAACAAATGTCTCGTGCTTTTAATAAGGCAGAGCCTTTGTTAAGCCGTCTACTGTTATGTCCGCAGTAGGGACCTATTTGATATTAATTCTTCCTTTATAGACTTCCTAGCGGAGCTAGTAGTGATAGATATTAATATATTGGAGCTTAGTATTAAGCTTAGCGTCGCTTTTGGTGAGGAGTTGTATTGTCTATATGTTATCGCAGTAGATTACTTACTTTTCATTAGTGTTAAATCCAACTTCTTTAAAGAATCGCTGCCACTAAATTAACTTGGTAGCTGTATACAACAGAGCTAGGAGCTCTACCTCTATGCTTAATTTTGTTACTGATTTTTGCTTAGTTAATTGCCAGTTAATTAGTCCTCTAAATAAGGTAAATAGGTAGCCTTTTGTGCTCTTTTTGTTAACTAGATTGTCTCTAAACGATATATCGCTTGCCCTTGCGAAGATTTAGTTTATTATGTTCTCCTTTAAGAACTTAATTGCAAGGGTCTTTAATTGATAGAGATAGGTAATTGCCCTTATAGCAGCTCCGTTGTGTATTGGTAATAGATTTTATAAAAATTCTAATAGCTTGCTTACCGTTTTTACCACATCTGAATGGGTGATATTTACTGTATAGAGCATTAATCTAACCTTCCTCTGGTATAGATAGGTGTCCTGCTTTAAGGCCTGTTCTGGATTTGGGTTGAGCTCCTTAATTCCCATAGGTGTGTATACCTTATAATAATCTTTAACTTTGAAGCTTGTCGCGATCTTGTTAATATAGGAGTTCTAGCTAAGCTAAATCTTCCTATTCTTTTAGTTGCGAATAATTTAAATCCCTAGGAACTAGGTAAGGTCACCTAGGTCCTTTATTTTGTACCTTTTTATAAGGTGCTCCTTAAATGTTTTAAGCTTAAGTAGGTCCTTCTTCCTGTAGACAGCTGTGATGTCGTTAATATAGAAGAAGACTATTAGCTAATTGTTATAATATAGGCAAGGCTCCTCCGCTACTAGCTTTAAGCCTTCCTTTTTTAGTATTATAGTTAAGTCGCTATGCTATAGTAGAGGTGATCGTCGCAATCTATAGAGCGCTTGTTAAAGCAGTAGGTACTTGCCCTTAATTAGAAATCTATCTGGACACTTAATATATACAACCTCGTTAATCTTACTGTTTGTAAATGCGTTGACGGCGTCGCCCTGCTAGTAGTCCAGGTTAAATACTACGATGATTGCTATTAAGGCTCTGAACAATTTTGCTGCTAGAGTTATGGTATACATGTCCTTATAAACTGACTCTTATAAGTCACCTTTTGCGTAAAGATGAGCCTTAAACCTTGTTAGATATCCGTTGTTATTAGTCTTATAGGTAAATACCCAGATAACAGGCATGGTTTTGATGTGGATTATCTTATTAACGACTTAAAACGTTCCTTAATTTTAAAGGTCTGTGTATTCCTTTTTGGTAGTAGCTATAAACTCTTTCTTATATTAATATCTTTAAAGCTCCTTCCAATTCCTAAGTGGCGGTGGGAGTTAATTACGGTGCAGCTTTTTGTAAAAGGTAAGCCCTATATTAAAGGCTGATCTTTGAGCTTAAAGGCTTTAGTTGTTGGTAACGTTAGTAAGAAAACCTGTGTAGGTTTTTAATTAACCTTTAAGTCTCTTTCCTTTAACCACGTTTTGCTCTCCTATATTACTATTAATCTTCTTCTCTGGCTTAGATTTATTAGTTAGAACTATAATATAGTGCGGCTTCTTTACTAAGGTCTTTAAGGACAGTGGTGGAGGCTCTAGTGAGTTAGGTTCTGGTGTTTTATCTAGGGTAAGAAGCCCTGGAGCTGAGTTATTTTTAGAGCTTAAATCTTGTTACTTACTACTTTTAGTATTAGGCTTCTTTTAATTTCCACTAGAATCTACCTATTGTCTTTTTTTGGTGTTAACTCAAATCTTATCTAGAGTCTTATCGCTTTTATTAAACAATAATTCTAATTTGTCTTAGAGATTCTCTATTTAACGGATATTAATAATTTCCAATATTTGGTTAGTCCTTACTTGGAGTATATTCGCAAGATCTAGCTGTAAGTTATTATAGAGCAACTGCTTATTAAACTTTATATCTTTTGTTCTAATAACCTTCTTCTGACTTGGAATGTAGATTCGGAAGATATTTGTTAAATTATACCCTACCAGATATCCTATATGGGCCCTTGGCGCGAGCTTGTTTAGGCGTGGAATATTATATTTAAGAGGATAGGCCTTATAGCTATAGACTTATAGGTGTCCTATATTAGGTTTTGGTGGTGTTATACCTATTGCTAACTAGATTTTCTTAAAAGGTATTTTTTACCTAAGTCTTCTACTAGGCGTCTGATTGAGTAAATAGGTAGCTGCTTTATAGGCTTCTAGCGTTAGCTCCTTTAGTAGATAGGCCTTAATCCTTATATACCAAGCCTTCTGTATAATTACCCCCCTAGATTGTTCCGCTGGACCGTTCTGTAATTAAGTATTAGGTGCTGATCTTTTAAGAGTGATTCCTTGTTTAGCTATCTAATCCTTAAATTTGTCTCTAAGAGATGTCTCTTTATTTATATGGATTATGGCTACCTTAAAGCCGTATTGTTGTTTAATGATATTGCAATATGTGATGACTCTTTGGGTAAGGGATAACTTCTTAACTATTATATCTACCTTATTTATTCGCGTTACGTCGTTAAGGAAGTGTACCGCGTACTTATTGCTATTAAATGCAACTATTCCGGGTATTAAATTAAGGTGGATTTTGTAGAAAGGAACTATTAACTAAGTTAGTATTCTTCTAGATATTACCTCGTGAGCTTTACTTACTCTATACGCTTTACATTCTACTATTATTGGGCCTTTTAGAATTGCGCTCGTTACTAACTTAAGTAGTTATATAATTGCTTCTTTTCCTGCATGGCCTAATTGCTAGTACTATATATAACCTTCTGCCTAATTTAGTAGAGGCTTTAATAAATGCTTTACTGGTTTTAATTAAGTCGCAAAGGAAGCCTCTAGTAAGTCTTTATTTGGCTTATTGTATTTAATGGTTTTCTAACTATAGTGGTAGCCACAGTGGGCGTATGTTATATTATCGCTATAGTAAAGAGTGTTCTTTTTATTGTTCTAATAGACGCCCTTATTATTAAGCCTTTGGAGGTATACTAGGTTAGTGTAGAAGCCTAGTATAAAGGCTGCTCCTAAAAGCTATATCTGCCTCTTCCCTTTTGGGTAGTTAATTGTAACTATAGCTATGCCATAGCCTTTGATTTCTTCAATATGCGAGCCCGTATAGATATGGTCTGAGGTAGGCTTAATATCGCTAACAAATCTAGCTTGATTGTTGATTATGTGTAGGTTGGTTCCTGAGTTAAGAATAACACTGTTATAAAGCTTGTAACTGGAAGCTGTATTATAGGCTCCTATTTAATGAACTACAAAGCCTCCGTTGGGCTCTTAAGAGCTTTGCTGGTTGCTATCCTTTGGCTTCTTATTAGCTTAATTATCCTTTTTGATTTGCTTAATACGAGCCTTAATTTTGGGCGTTATATTAGCAATCTTTTTATCTACCTTCTTCTGAATTTCGTCACTTGGTTTAAACCATGATAGGCAAGGAATTAACTCTAGAATATACTAGTACTTATTAAAGTAGTAACGCTTTCTATATAGGCACTCTAGCGGCGGTTGCCTTTTCTTCTTTTGCTTATCTGCTGACGATTTAGACTTTAACTTAGGCTTTGAATTTGGTAACTTGCTTAACTTGCCCTTAAAGGTGGCTGTGAAGGATCCTTATAGAGTTTTGCCCTTTTGGGCGAGCTCCGTACAATGGTGATTTTGGTAGATTTTAACTAGTTTAAAGAAGCTAGGAAGCTTCTTCTTCTTCTACTCTATCCTTTTAAGCTGGTTCTTCTAATATTTGGACCAGCTTGGTGTAATTAAATTAACTATATACACGAAGTCTCTCACCAAACGGTTACTATTTATTTTAGGTAGACCTAGCTCCTTATACTTAGTATACACCTTCTCCCACTCCTTTAACCAGACCTCAAAGTTCTGGTTCTAAGGCGCTTTCTTAAGCTTTATATACTGGGTAGCTGCTTAAAGCTTTTGGGCGTTGTTAGTTGGAGCAATTCTCTGCTTTAGTAATACTAAGACGTTGTAGATGGTGACGCATTTAAACATGTAGATGAGGTAGGTACGTGAGATTAAGCTTTAGATGTGGCTGTGTAACGTATTAAGAGCTAACAGCTGTTTTCTGTATAGCTTTATATCTTCCCTATGGTCGGCTTTAAGCGTACGGAGCTTCTTCTTCTCCTCCTTATCTAGCTCTGCGAGCTTCGTTATCCCCCAGCTATTGGCATTCTTGGGTGAGGCTTAAATAGGTTCTTTAAGCTTTAGCAATTTAGTCTTAGGTGTTGATAGGTTAATATACTCCTAGAGACAATTATTATTTGCTTTTAACTTAATTACCTTAATCCATTCGTCCTAATTGTTTGGGCTTGTAAGGATTATGGATAATATAATAACAGGTTTGGTTTCTTGTTGAGAATTTATTGTTGTGGTTGTCTATAATTAAGATAATAATTGATTGGAATAAAGGCTTTGGAATTAAAGATAATTTAGTAGATAGACTGGGCTTATAACTGTTAAACGGACAACTAGATATGAGAACTCTGTCTATTAAAGAGGGCTCTAGAGCCTCTATATATACACTAGATAGGTGACAAATAGGTTGTAAATAAAATGACGACTACGTCGTCATTCGGTAATGGAAACAAGTATTTAGACATTTGATGAGACATTCGATGAGACATACGAGGTAAGGAGCGGGGTATTAAGATATAGGGTTCTAGACTTGAAGCCAGTATTAAGATGGTAGTAAGGAAATACGATCCAGTTCGACACGTATTGAAGTCTATACAAAAGGCAACGTCCTTAAGACGTAGGATTCCCTTGCTCTTGTCTGGTTTTATGACCTGGATAGTGACATCGCCGTAACCTAGTATAGGCACTTCTGAGCTGCCAGCAATAACATATTTGTGTCTTGGAGCTTTCCTGAAATTATAAAAATGAGAGAGGTTATTAAAGATGTGGAGAGTGGTTCCTGAGTTAAGAATGGTTAATAGCTTTAATAGATAGAGTTAACTGGTGTAATACGATTCTAGGAATATTGTATTGGCTTCTCCCTTAATCTTAACTGTCTCCTATTGTTGTTAAGCTTTATTAACCTTTAATTTCTTAAGCTTAAGTTATTCTACTTGGGTAGCTAGATCCTTGTCTTGCTCTACCTTTATAAGCACCCTTTTTATATATATACCTACGGCTTTGAATCCCTTAGGCCTTTTGCTCTTAAATAGATACCAACAGTTAAAAAGGGTATGTCCCCTTATATCGCATGCCAGGCATTTGAGGTTCTTCGACCTTTTAAAAGACGTCTCTTTAGTTAAATTTGTACCTGCCCTTTTTTGGCTGTAAGATAAGCTGTTCCCTTTTCCTTTTTGGACTTTAGCAGCAATAGAGATACCCTCTTTGGGCTCTCCTGTAAAGTCTACATTGAATGTACTCCCTCTCGCCATCGTAGGTACGGCTTTAGAAAGGTTTTGGAATGCTTCTTGTAGCTCTATTGCTACTTTATAGTATTCTAATAAGAGAGCCTTTTTGGTATTATTTGCCTGCTTTGTATACAGAATAAAATAGGTTTCGCTTATAGGTTATATTGCATTTATAAGGTCCATTAGCCAGATCCTATTAGTTATTTGTAAAAGATTATGCTTCTCTGCTATCTTTATCGCATACTCCTATTAGTTAAGCTACTAGGTAACCTTTGTCTGCTTAAGCCCTTTAAGTAACTCTATATACTGCAGTTATACCTTCCTTATTATAAAGTTCTTTAAAGGCTTAGTGTCTTCTTTTAACCAAATCAGCCATTCCTTGACTGTAAGGGAAGGGTTAAGCAGTAGCTTCTTTTAAATTGATACTGTGGACGTAATCTAGGTACGTATCTATTATAGATACTCTTTCTGTTTTAGGAAGTACTTTATATCCTAGTTATAGTATTGTCTGCTATTCTTGTATGCTTTTTGTTAATTCATCGAGAGCTATATATATAAGGTTGCATTCTTATTAAAATTAGTAACTTTTAGATAGGCTGGTTCTTATAATAGAGCTCGTTAAGGTGCTATATTATCTAGGTTAACGTGGGCCCAAATTTATTTATCTACTAGGGCTTATAGTTGCTAGATCTATTGCTTCCAGTCTTTTGGTTTATTAAGGATGATTATGGTTAACGAACTTAATATTAGTGGAGTCATTTTAACTAATAGGCAGGTGGGGAGTTAAGATGGTATTTTATTATTAGGATTATCCTTGTCATTAGGATCGTCCTTATTATTAGGGTTGTCCTATAACGATTAATATGGAATCTTATAGAATCTCGTGGAAGGTTCGTGTCAGAATCATCCTATAATACTTAAGATAGGATTTCTGTCAGAGTCTACGTCCTTAACGATTATTACGGACGCTTTAAGTACGATGTTATGACTACTTAGAGAAGAGTCGCAGGAAGCTAGTTAGTTAATACAGGCATAGTCTAGGATAGATTTAGTGGAACTATGTGACGAGGAATGGTAACTGAGGTTATATGGTGTTAAACGTATTAACTATATTAAATGGAAGGGATGTTACGTTTAATATAGATAACACGTACCTTACGTACAAGAGAGGATTTCTTAGGTGTATGGTTGTGTATTTAAAGGACCTTAGTCCCTACCGTAGATAGTTCTCTCCTTGTAGTAAATCTTAGAATATAATTAGAGTTAATCTATTAGGCAACTACTCCACCAGTTATTATTATGTTGTTGTTTTATTCTTACCTATATACCTAGCCTAATAATAGAACCCACCGTAGTCTAAGCTATAAGGTTCTGTTATACATTCACTACTAAGGTTATGGTATTAAACAAAGTTAAATAATATGCCACTAAGAGCAGCACTAGTTATAACGGTGTTAGCAACAGCCACAACCTTAGGGCTAGGAGATACTAGTATAGACGACGGGGATTCTCAAGTGGTTACGTAAGGTTAGTTACAGGAAATAGTTAATTACTTATAAGATAATAATAGGATACTTAAAGAACGCATTAATGGAATTAGAGCAGTAAAGATTAAGTTACCTTTAATTAAACGATTCTTAGGAGAGAAGTTAAAGCTTAAGGGATTTCTTATACAAATATACTTTAAGGTAGTACAGGAAGGAGCGAAGTTAGTAATATTGTTAGATTAAGTAGCCTATATAGGATTATTCCTAACGGGGAGGGCACTTAAGTGGTTTAAGCTATATCTCACGGAAATATAGGCCAATGGCATAACAACTACTAACTAGGATATACGGTACATATTTACTAGTTAGAATAGGTTTGCAGAGCGACTAACACAGATGTTTAGAAACCCGGAGGCTATAACCATAGTAGAACAAAAGCTTTAGAACTTAGTATAACGCACTTTAGTAATTAAGTATACAATACAGTTTTAAACACTAGCTATATAGGTTGAGTGGAATAATAGGGCGCTTATAGCACAGTATAAATAGGGACTTAAGGCTAAAGTCTAGGACGCAATTATCCTAATAGAAGATGTGGATACTCTAAGAGAGTTAATAGATTAGTTAATAAAGATTAATAATAGGATCTACCAAAGGGAACAAGCTAAGAGAGGGCAAAATAGAGTTCTATAGTTGTATAAGGCGCAGAGTACGCAATAATAGATATAGAGTTAAAAACTATGGAATGGCGCAGAGCTAATAGACCTAAGCAGTACTAAAGAAACCTAAAAATAGGAAAAGAAACCATAGAAACCTAGAGGTTAAGGATTAAGTAATTAAAGGACCTAGAAGTAGAGGCTAAACTAGGGATCTTAGCAGTAAAAGACATTTAGGCGGACTCTATAGCAAGAAAAATGGTTTAAAGATAGGGCTTATATAAATTGCGGAAAATAAGGTTATTTCGCCAGAGACTATAGAGGTGGTTAGAGTAACTATATAGTAAAGGGAACCAGACTAGCAGACGGCACATATATATAGAGGGATAACGGTATACTGCAAGAAACAAAAGAGTATTTAATTAACAGTTTTGCGTATTATTATAATAACATATACTGAATTTATGAGGACACTAAGTACGGCGTAAGCTATTAGCTATAGGAGCCATTATTACCTAAGTTTAGAGGAACTAGTAAACTAGCTCGCAGATTAGATATTAAAGACAATAAATTTAATAAAGGTAAAGCATTTACCAATAATAAGGTAACAAAGGCAGCTTACTAGGAGTATACAGACCTTAAAGAAGTCAAAATAGAAGCAGAAACTAAGACTATTACAAAACAAGGTTTAGTAACGGGTATTACGATACTATTAAATATAATTTCCATCGCTTTATAAGATAATAGGAGCAACATTTAGAAGAAACTAAGTAAGTAGACAACTACTAGTGCTAGCTTATTACTTAATAAAGGCAAAAGGCCATAGGCTTAAGATTCTTAAGTAGAGATAAGAGAAGCTTAAGATTCTTAAAGTGAGATAAGATATACCTAAGGACCTATAACGGACAAAAACTGATAGGAAAGGGCAGTAACTTAGTTTAGTAACAAACGAATAAGTATAGGACGCAAGTTTAAGAACTACAAGTTTAGAGAACAAATAAGAACATTAGCAATCCTAGGTAAACATAGTGTTTAGCCTAAAGATTAAATAGTTAATACCAGGATTAAAAAGCAAGACAACTACAAAGATCCAACTATAAGACGCAGAAAATAAGAAACTATAGATAAGTTCAGGACAAGAATTATTATATAGCAAGAGCAAAAGCTAGATAAGAGATTAGCTATACTAGGTTATATAAAAAACAGAGCACCTATATAAAGAGTTACTAATAGGCCAAGTGCAGGAACACCTAGGGTAAAATAGTTAGATAAACTAGAACAAGAAGAGAATCTAGATATTTTAACTAGGTTTAAAAAAAGACATACTAAAGGATGTTATAATGCAGCAATAACAAGGTACTTTCTAATAGATAGACTATACACACTAAACCAGCTATACGGAAAGTGGTATAGGCAATAACATAATAATAAATGGGAAGACTTTTATATATAGCTGGATAAAAAAGTTGTCTAAAACCAACCTATTACAGAAAAACGCATGAGTTATATTAAAGGAGCATTAATTATAATATTAAGGAACCTAGAAGAAGGATCTAGGGACTAGAAAAGTAAGTGATAAATCTTAGTACCCACAGCAGAGATATTAGTGGTTAGGTTAACTAGGTATAGGTTTAAACTTAAGGATAAAAACAAACCAAGAGTTAACCTAAAACATGCAGCGCATTATATACTATTATAGATAGCTTGTGTGGATAATACGTATAACATATATAGAGCACTAAAAGATAAGAACCGGAAGTACCTAGTAAGGATATATTGGGCACTAGAAGAAAAGCGGTTTAGAAATACTAAGTATATATATAGTTGGCACCTAGTAGAAGTATAAGGTTAAGGAGACTTAATACTTTAACCAAAAAGATTCCTTACGGAAGAATGCCTAGATAGACAATAATAGTAGGAGTACCCAGAGAACACTTATTTATGGTATATAGAGGAAAAGAAACAAACTAAGTATTAGCTAAAGTTAGACTAAGTATAGGCAGGATCTAGCAGCCAATAGTTAGGAAAAGGGGAGGTGTATAGAACCAGAGGGAACTAGTATTAGAGCTTTAGACCCTTAAAGAAATTTAAGGTTAGTACCTAAATTTAAGAGCTAAGTGGCAAGATCAGCAGTTTAAAGTATTGGTAGATAGTAGAGTAACTAAAAACCACATATTACCAAAGGCAGTAGAAAGAATAGGGTTACTATATAGACAGAAGGAACACCTATATTTACTTATAACAATTTTAGGAGATCAGATAGCCTATAAAGGAGGCATTATTAATCTCAAAATAGGACCTATTTAGATAACTATTAAAGGGAGACTAGTTAGAATGTCTTTTAATATCCTACTATTAGGACAGGACGAGGCGATACTAGGAATACCTTAGTTACAAAAATACAATCCAAAGATTAATTGGGTTATAGGTTAGGTTAATATTAAAGATACTTAATAGCGCAAAGTGCGATAATAAACTAAGTTAGTATGGTACTAAGTTAAAGCGATATATAAAGAGACTAAGTAAGGCTTAAGTTATATACTAAAGAGATACTATAAGTATAGTAAAAAGTTATGGTTACTAGAAAGTAAAAAGCTGTTAGAATATACAGTATAGGACTATAAGATAGAATTAGAAGAGGGAATAAGTTTAAAGTTCTTTCTAATCTATAAGCTTACTAAAACCGAGTTAGTAGCGCTTAAGGAGTTTATTTAGGAGAACTTATATAAGGGATATATTAGACCATTATAGTTATTAGCAGAATATCCAGTACTATTCATCCTAAAGAAAAACGGAAAACTTAGGATGTGTATAAACTATAGATAGTTAAACAGCATTACTAGGAAGGATAGGTATCCTTTACCCTTAATTAGCAAAATCCAAAATAGAATAGGTAACGCAAAGATCTTTATAAAGATAGATCTAAGGTAGGCGTACCATTAGATTAGGATTAAGGAAGGCAATAAATAGAAGGCAGCCTTTAGGTCAAAGGAAGGACTATATAAGCCATTAGTTATATAATTCGGGCTTATAAACGCACTAGTAACATTCCAGAAGCAAATTAATAGTATATTAGGAGAACACCTAGATAAATTTATTATAGTATACCTCAACGACATTATTATCTACTTAGAGAGTAAGGAAGAATATAGAGAACACGTTAAATAGGTCTTAAAGAGACTACAAGAAAAACAGATGCTAGTAGCAATTAAGAAATGCAAGTTCTTTACTAGGAAGACCGATTTTGTTAGATTTATTATTAAACTAGGCCAACTTAGTATAGATCTAAAGAAGATCGAGGCTATAGTAAATTAACAAGAACCAGAGAATGTTACGCAGTTAAGATCGTTCCTAGGGTTTTGCAATTACTGTAGAAGGTTTATAGCGCAATAGTTACAGAATATTAAGCCGTTTACGCGGTTAACAAAGAAAGAAGAACTATAGGCATAGGGAAAGGAACAATAGGAACTATTTAAGAGAGTCAAAAAGTTATTTACCTAGGAGCTAGTTCTTAAGATCTATTAACTAGGTCTAAAGACGGTTATAGAAACAGATATATTAGACTTTATACTAGGGGCATGCTTTCTATAGAAATATTAAAATAGATGGCACCCAGTGGCATACTATAGTCGGAAGATAACACTACTAGAGTTAAACTATAACATCTATAACAAGGAGTTATTAGGTATAGTTACAGCACTTAAAAAATAAAGAGCATTCTTATAAGGCACAAAGAAACCATTTATGGTTAAGATAGACTATAAGAACCTTACAGGATTCCTAATAATAAAGGAACTCAACCAAAGACAGGTTAGATGGGCGGAAATACTTATAAAATACCATTTTAAAATTCAGTATACTAAGGGTACAGACAATGCACAAGCAGACGCTCTAAGTAGAAAGGCTAAACTATAAAGTAATAAAAAGCTATTAGGAGCTTTATTATAAAAGGATTAAGACGGATTAATTAGGTACAATTATCTAAAGATTATAGCAACTAAAGAAAGTCAGATCTATAAATTACTAGAGAGTAATTGGATATAGAAGATTTAAAAAGTATAGGTAGAGGATCCAGACTTAAAGCAATATAAAAACAGAGAAGCAACGTATATACCTAAGTCTATTATAGAAGAATTTGTTAAGGAATTCTATAAGGGAATAATATAAGGATATAACAGAGCTATAGGCTTAGTATTAAGGCTTTAAAAGGAGTATATTATTTAAGGAATCTGGGGACTAGTAAGACAAGTTATAAAGAAATATCTAGATTACTAAAGGAACAAACCAACAAGGCATAAGCCGTATAGAGGGCTATAACCTGTTAAGACACGAGGAAGACTATGGGAAGTTATATTATAGGACTTTATTATTAAGTTACTAAAGTCAAGAGATCCTATTACAGGACAAGATCATAACGCGATTTTAGTAATAGTGAATAAGCTAATAAAGTAGGGATACTTTATAGCATGCACTAAAGAGATATTAGTAGAGGATATCGCTAGAATCTATATAAAGGAAGTGTTTATAAGACACGGAGTACTAGATAAGATTATATCAAATAGAGATCTAAGATTTGTAGCAGTATTTTAGAAAGTGTTTTTAGTAGAATAAGGAGTTTATACAGTAATATCTATAGTGTATTATCCGCAGATGGACGGATAAACGGAAAGACTAAACTAGACACTGGAGTAGTATCTAAGGCACTATATTAATCACGTATAGAATAATTGGGTATCGTTATTACTAGTTATATAGTTTGCATACAATACAACACCACAAGAAGGAATAGGGACATTACTATTTAAGGCGAATTATGAATACGAGCCAAGAACATCGTTATCGCCACATTAAGCAAAAAAGACGAGTAGCACAGCTAAACAAAGAATGGAGATATTAATGAATCTTTATATAGACCTCAAAGAAACAGCTAAACTAGTATAAGAATGAATAAAAAGGTACTATAACACTAAGAGATCTGAGGGACCAGATCTTAAGGAGGGAGATAAAGTGTGGCTACTATATAAAAATTTTAAGAGTTAACGACTAAGCAAGAAATTAGACTATGTTAGACTAAGACCTTTTAAAATTAAGCAAAGAATTTTATTAGTTATATACAAGTTAAACCTACTAGCTAAAATGAAAATCTACCCTATATAACATGTTGTAATACTAGAGCCAGTATATAGGAATATTAAGCCACCAGTCTATAAGGCAGATATATATAGAGGACAAGAGGAAGATAAATAGCAAGTTTTAAAGATTATTAGTTATAAGGATATGGATAACAAAACATAGTATAAAGTAAAGTGGATAAGCTATAGTAAGACTACCTAGAAACCACTAAGCAACCTAAAAAACGCTATAGGAAAGGTACAGGAGTATTAGAAGAAAGTAGGTTAGGTAATATTAACAAAGAAGAATTGCTAAAGAACGAGTTACCTAAGGGGGACCTAAGAGGAGCAATTACCGAGCTACTTAGAGTTGTTTCCCTTATAGGAGGAGAGCCAGTCCTTTTATTACCTAGCTTAGACAAACCCTATTAAACTAGTTTCCACTCCTTAGAACGGACCTTCTTATAGACATATTTAAGATATTAAAGACAAGCATAAGCTAAATGTTAAGCTTTAAGGACGTGTGCGGACTCTTCTAAGGCTTGTTAAATCTTAAGTAGCGCAGAGGCCAGCTCACTATTAAGTTTTGTAGTGGTAGATTAAATATAAGACCCTATAATAAGTTACTTAGGGAACATAAAGACTGTTAAGAGTTATAGGACGCGCATACTTAGCGTTAAAGATAGAGCGAACATCGTAGGACAATTAAATATTTGCTTTAGTATACTCCAAGCAAGAGGAGGGTTGTTGGGATAAAGGACTCGCCAGTATAACGCATACTAACCCCTCTTTAGCGCAACGAGAGTAGGGGAGCGCCATCACTTTACTAAGTGATAGTATGGAGGAAACCGTATAAAGGCGACGCTTAACCTAGGAAAGAGAAGAAGAAGCTTTAGGTATAATAAGTAAGAATATTAACTAGACTAATTAAACGGATATTATACCTCTAGTAGACGACTTAGAGATATTAGGAATCTTTAAGAACAAAGATAAAGAGGAGGGAGATAGTGTTACAGACACTTTAAGTACAATATTATAACTACTTAGAGAAGAGTTGTAGGAAGCTAGTTGGTTAATATAGGCACGGTCTAAAATAGATTTAATGGAACTATATAACAAGGAATAGTAACTAAGGTTACGTAGCGTTAAACATATTAACTATATTAAACGGAAGGGATATTATATTTAATACAGACAACACGTACCTTACGTACAAGAGAGGATTTCTTAGGCGTATAGTTATGTATTTAAAGGACCTTAGTCCCTACTATAGATAGTTCTCTCCTTATAGTAAATCTTAGAATATAATTAGAGTTAATCTATTAGGTAACCACTCCACCAGTTATTATTACGTTATTATTTTGTTCTTACCTATATACCCAGCCTAATAACAGAACCCACTGTAGTCTAAGCTACAAGGTTCCGTTATAACGATAAGGTGTTAGAGTCTAACAATGAGGTAGAATTTCTTTAAATGATTAAGTAATAGCTGACTAGCTTCTTAAGTCGGCGGACCGGGCTTATAACTGTCACGAAGTTTAAATAGATGAGTTCATTAATGAAAATGGGTTTATTAATTGATGATCTTGTATTGTGTCTTTTTGACCTTGATCTGACGTGTCTTTAGTGACATGTCTTTGTGCACGTGACTCGTGCACGTGACCCACGCCTTTAGAGAATATAGATTATCTGACAGATATCCATGCACCGATTATAAGAATTGAATGAGGACTTTGTCTATTGAAATATGGTTCTAAGACCTCTATATATACACAAGAAAAGGTATAGGAAAGGAAAGAGAAGGAAGGTAGGGGGTGGCAACGTAAACACGGAGTAGGTAACTAAGTCAAGACGGGGTAGGTGACTAAGTTAATAACTAACTCAATAACTAAGTCAATGGGTAGATAGCTAAGTCAGGGCAGTAAGGACCTAATTTAGGTCAACATACCCCCCCAGCTGATCGACTAAGTAGTAATTAGCTGGATATACCTAAATAGGAAATATCTATAGTGTTAAACCAAACAGAGACCATCTAAAAGAAAAACTTAATAAGGAAATTGTATAAATTGGTTAAATAGTATAATCAAATCCAACTATAATAGAGTCTTAATATTAATTAAATTTAGTTGTTAAATAAAGCTCTCGTGCTTCTACCTTAACAGGGCCTTTATAAGACCATTAGCCGTTATGTTAGTAGTAGGAACCTACTTAATTACAATTAAGCCTTTCTAAACCTCTTGGCGAAGCTAGTGCTAGTAGATATCTACGTAATGAAGCTTTATATTTAACTAAGGTCCGTTTTTAGTAAACAGTTAAATTATCTATTAGTTATTACAGCTAATTGTATACTCCTTATTTGTGTAGAGTTGCAGATCTTAAAAGAAGCGCTGCTACTAAATTAATTTGGTAGCTGCGTTTAATAGAGCTTTAAGCTTAGCTTTAGTGCTTAATATTATAATAGTCTTCTGCTTAGTAGAGTGCTAGTTAATTACTCCCCTAAATAGAAAAAATATAAAGCCTTTAGTGCTCTTCTAACTAATAGGATTATTGCCAAATGCAGTATTACTTGCTTGGATGATAATCTAACTTCTAATATCCTTGCTTAAGTATTCAATTGCAAGGGTTCTTGTTTAATACAGGTATGCAATCGCTTAATTGGCTATAGCTTTGTGCAGGGGCGACGGATTGCGAAGGAATTCTGCGAGCTTGCTTGAGGCTTAAGCGGAGTCAGGTTGTGTAATATAGGTGGCGTAGAGTAGTGATCTGACCTTTCTTTGATATATATAGACCTGCTGCTTAGAGGCCTATTCTGGATTAGGCAAGAGGTCTTCTATACTTATTAGTGTATATACTAGACAAAAGTCTTTTAGATAGAAGGTGCTGGCGATCTTATTAATATAGGAATCCTAGCAGAGCCAAAGCTTCTATTAAGGTTAATTGCAAAGGACTCTAATTCTTAAGAACTAGGTTAGTTCTCCTAGGTTCTTAATCTTATACTTTATTATTAGCTGTTCCTTAAAGAGTTAAAGCTTTAGTAAGTCTTCTATACAGCAGGCTGCTATAATGTTATTAATATAGAAGAATACAATTAGCCAATCATTATAAAATAGATATAATTCTCTATTAACTACTGTCAGATCTAGGGACGTTAGTATAGTTAAGAACTTATTAAGTTAAAGTAGTAGTAATTATTAGAGGCCATATAAAGCTTTTTAAAGGAGCAGACACCTGCCCTTCTATTAAAAGCTATCTGGAAACTTAATATAGACTATATTATTAATAAGGCTATTGGCGAAGGCGTTAACTATATTACACTACCAAGTCTCTAAATTAAATGCAGCAATAATTGCTATTATGGCTCTAAATATCTTTGCTATAAGGGTTACTGTATATATGTCCTTTTCACTAAGTTATTATAAGTTACCTTATATATAAAGACGGGCTTTAAATTTAATAAGATATCTATTAGTGTTAAACTTATAAGTAAACACCTAGGTAACGGGTATAACGTTAAGCGACGCCGTCCGTTTAACAGACTTAAATATCCCTCGCTGCTTAAGATTATTATATTCCTTATTAGCGGCTTCTATAAAGCCATCTTTATATAAGTAAGCTTGAAGCTCCTTCTAGCTGCGTAGTAGTGGTGGAAGCTTATTATAGTGTAATTGCTTCTGGTTATATCTAATTCTAATAGTAAAGGCTCTGTAGAAGGCAGAAAGGGTATCTAATTGCTTAATATCTATTAGGTAGGCTGCTTGACACGTTAAGAGCTTCTTAGTTCTTCTACCTTCTATAATATTAACATCGTCTATATCGCCTATAATCTCCTATCTTAGATGGGCTTCTTCTTTAAGAATATGTTTAAATTAAGGTCTTTAATTGATTAAGGAATTTAACAGCTCTATATTTATAGTATTTAATTAAGGTTCTAGCGTCTTAGCTAGGGTAGGAAGGCTGGGTATAGAGTTATCCTTTAAGGATTGTAGGCTAATTACGTTATTACCATAATCTATTACTTAATCTTAATTTTTATTAGTATCTACCTATTAACTTCTACTACCATCTACCTTGTCCTCCTTATCTAATGTCTTGTCCTCCTTATTTAACATCTTATTAAGCTCTTCCTAAAGCGTCCTATTACTATTTAATATATTAATTACCTCCAAAATTTAATTAGCTTGTTTTTGGAGTAGATTCGCAAGATCTGGCTAACTGTTGTTATAGAGCAACTGCTTATTAAACATTACGTCTCTTATTTAAATTACCTTCTTTTTGCTAGGTATATAGACCCTATAGATATTTATCAACTGGTACCCAACTAGGTATCTAATATAAGCCCTTAGCTTAAGCTTTTATATATATAGGATATTGTATTTAAGCGGGTAAGCTCTACAGCCATATACTTATAGGTAAGCTATATTTGGCTTTAATGGCGAAAACCCTAGTACTAACTAAAGCTTCTTAAAAGGTGTTATCTAGCTAAGCTGAGCGTTTAGTGTCCAATTAATTAAATATACTACAGCTCTAGTAACCTCTGGCCATAGTTCTTCTGGTAGTTAAGCTTTAATTTATATACACTAAGACTTAATAATAATCACCCCCCTAGAATATTTAGTAGAACTGTTCTAAGACTTTATATATAGGGCTGATTTCTTTAGTAATATTCCTTTTTAAGTCCTCTAAGCGTTAAACTTACTACCTAGGGACGTTTCGCCATTAATTTAAATTATTGAAATTTTTAGGTTATACTAACGCTCCACCCTATTTGAATATTGTATAATTGCTTGCGTTGTTAACAACTTATAGGTAAAGGTCTCTACCTTATTTATACGCAGATATTTGTTATAGAAATATATTGTCCAGATATAACTATTATACGCTACAATCTCTGGAAATAAGTTGATATGCACTTAGTAGAAGGGCCTAGTTGCCTTACTAGTAGGTATTCTTCTTAATACAATTTTATAAGCCTTGCTGACAGCATAGGTCTTACAGTTAATTATTACTAGACCTTAAAGTTTTGTACCACCTGCTTCCTAGGGTAAATGCTTAATCGCGTTAGGTCCTGTATAGCCTAGTCTCTTATGCTAGAGTTCGCCTAATATTTCCTAATTAAGAAGGGGGTTTTACGATTAGATTGCGAATAAGGCCTTACTTAGGGTCCTCAGTTGTGGTTTATTATACTTAAGCGTCGATTAGTTATAATGGCTCTTATATAAGGCAAACGTCTTATAATCGTTCTTATAATATAGTAGGTTCCTTTTATTATCCCACTATATATTCTTCTTATTAAACTTCTTTAGGCAGGCTAAATTTATATAAAAGGCTAGTATATATACTGCGTTGGCTAAGAAGATCTTTTTAGGACCTAATAGTATCTAATTAGTAATTACTGCCGTCCCTACACCCTTAATCAGATTAATGCCTGTTCCGGTATATATAAAGTTATTACTTAGTCAGAGCTCGTCAACGAATCTTAATTAATCGTTAATAACGTATATCGTGGTTCCGCTGTTAAGAATTACGCTATTACGCAGCTTATAGTTAGTGCCTACTTTATAGGCGCCTATTTAATATACAACAAAGGTACTATTGTCTTCCTTTTAACTTCCGTCTTAGTTTAATACAGCTTCCTTTTCTAAAGACTGCTTCCTAACCTTCTCTAGTGTTCGCTTATGCCATTCTAGGGCGTTAGCAATCTTTTCCCTAACCTTCTTAGCCGTAGCTTTGTTTAATTTCTAGTCCTTTAATCAAACCAACTCGTTAATATAAGGACAATCTTAGAACCAGTAAACAGCTCTATAGTAGCACGTCAGGGTATCCTTCTTCTACGCTATCTTGGAAGGGGCAGGGGCCTTATCCTTAGGAGCCTCATCCTTAGAAGCCTTGTTAATTGATTTACCCTAAAATCTTACTATATTAGCACTAAACTAAGCTCTATTCTTCTGCTGGGCAGTCTCTAATCTTTAATAGTCCCAATATATATTAACTATTTAATATATGGATATTACGTAGTTATTGGCCCAGTTATATTTATTAAACTTAACCCTCCATATTAAGGCCCAATTTAGTAATACTGGCTCTACCGCTATTAGAAAGTCTCTAATTGCTTAGTTACCATATACGTCTGGCAGCTTAATCTTTTTATAGTTATTATACGTCTTCTCCTACTGCTATAGCCAGGCCTTAAAGTTCTGGTTCTTTGGGCCCTTTTTAACCTTGGCGTATTAAGTGGATAGGTAGAGCTAATATGCTATATCAGTAGGGGCAACTCTCTCCTTAAGAGCTACTAGGGTGTTGTATACTAAGTCAATACCTAGTATATAGGTATTAAGGTTCCTGGTTACTATACTAGTAATATAGCTTTGTAAAGAGGTTAAAGCTGTCTTCTTCCTCTTATATTCCCTCTCTGCTATCTTATATCTCTTATGGAGAATTTAAAACTCATCCTTCTTATCCTTAAAGAGAGTTGCATAGAAGGTTATTCCTATCTTTATATCTAAAGGCTTAGGAAAGGCTAGTTCAATTAGTTAGGGCAACTAATCTTATTTAGTTAAGGGGTCAACGTATTCCTATACGTCTCCTGTTCAAGCTTAAAGTTTAATAAGGTCAATCCATTTGTCCCAGTCAGCTTGACTTAATAATATTACCATTATAGTAATGGTCTGGGTAGGTGGTTAAGAAGTTATATTAAAAAGGTGCTTATAAAAAGGATAAAGGATTTAATAATAAGTAGCAATTTAATAAGGGGTAGAATTAATTAAATAGATTAATTAAATTAATTAGTTAAATAGGGGCAATACGGCAAGCAACCTGGGCTTATAACTGTTAACCAGATGTCTGTGCACCAATTATAAGAATTAAATAAGGACTCTGTCTATTAAAATATGGTTCTAAGACCTCTATATATACATAAGGAAAGGTATAGGAAAGGAAAGAGAAGGAGGGTAGGGGGTGGCAACGTAAACACGGAGTAGGTGACTAAGTCAAGACGGGGTAGGTGACCGAGTTAATGACTGACTCAATGACTGAGTCAACGGGTAGGTAGCTGAGTCGGGGAAGTAAGGACCTGATCCGGGTCGACAAGAAGGAAGAAAAAATCCTAGACTAGATACATCGAAGACTCTACATGGAGAGTCCGCAATAGCTCTGCGCTATCATTAACGTCTGGGTAAGCAATCCTAATATCACAATAACAAAGTATCACAGACGAACGCTAGATAAACAGGCATCAGATTCAAAGAATTAATAGCTATATACAGCTATCGTGGAGACTCAAGAGGATTGCTGGAGACCTCAACAAGAATACAGCTACGGGCGAATCTATATAGGGGCAATTGGGGCGGACAAACTAGCTGCCGAACAATACTAAATAAGAAAGGAAATAAACAAAGAAAGAAAGGAATCCTATAACGCCAGCTACGCGCACGGGCGTAGTACATATAACGGGCAGTCCTGTAACAACTAGCGAGTATAGCTAAAAGGGGCCCTTAAACCTATTTAGGTAGTTTTAGATTACTAGGCCTTAGAATACTTTATAATAATAAAGGCACTTATAGCCCGGTAGGCGCAATAGGCAGATATTCTATCTTAGTTTAACTTCTTAATTATATATAGGCTAGGCGGATGCCCTTATAAAGTATAAATAGGACCTAGATAACTAAATAGCTATAAAGATCTTATTATAGACCTAGATACTATTATAAATAAAGTACCTTAACCCCTAAATACGGGCAGAACTAAATATAGACTCTTTAAACGCCAAGATATATTTTATTAACTCTATAGAACTTAATATTATTAATAAACTACTATAGGTAAACTCTATAGCCCCTTCTTTATAGGAGGACTATAAAAAGATAAAGGATATTATAAGCCTATAGTTCCTTAAAAACGGACTTCTTAAGTACCGCGAACAGCTAGCAGTAGTAGAAAAATAGAACTTATAGACTTAGATTATTGCTAAAGTATATACCTAGGTCTCTATAACCAACCCTAAAAAAATAGAACTTATAAAATTATTAGTAACCATTACTACTAGCCCGGAATAGTTATAGATATTAACCATTATATATGGAACTATAATAGCTGCTATAGATTTATAATCCCCTAAGATAAAACCCTAGGACTATTAAAACCACTCCTAATACTAGAACGCCCCTAGTAGTATATCTTTATAGATTTCTATAAGCTACCTATAAACCGTAATAGATATAATATAGTTATAATTCTAGTTAACCGCTTTAGTAAGCGCCCGCTCTTAAGTCCCTATTATAAGAATATTAATACTAAGAAGGCGGCCTAACTATATATCTACTATATCTACTAAATTTACAGACTACTAAATGCTATTATATCTAATTATAGGCCGTAGTTTATATTAGCCTTTTAAAATAAGTTTACTTAGATTTTAGGTATTAGGTTAAAGCTCTTTATAATATGCTACCCCTAAATAAATAGCTAAATAAAGATTATAAATTAATATTTGGACTAGAGACTCTTGTTAGCGACTTAGTTAATTAAGGCATAAGTACGGCAAGAGGGACGCGTAAGCCTATATAATTGGTAGTCTATAAACAAGGATCTAAAGCTAAAGAAAGGAAATAAGAAGAATAGAAGCACCGCTTAAAATTATATACAATTTTCTGGTTACGTAATAGCAACTTGCCGCAACTTGCCATTACGTAATAGCAGTTTGCGGCAATCTAATAGCCATTTACCAATGCCGTAACATTACCCCCCCCTCTAAAAAAGCCTGCCCTTAAGCTTTGTATATCCGTATTACCCCTATAGGGCATTCTTATCTTTATACTCTACTAGTAATTTATTATCTTTGCTATGTTAATGCTCTGTCTACTTATTTAAGTACTTTAGCGGTTTAGGTTTATTAGGATAACAGCTATAGAACTCTTATAACTTATAGGGGCTACCTATAAAATTTTATATAGGGTACTAGATAGGGTCTGGATTATATCCTTTCTAACTTATATAGTACTTTAGTATTCCTTATATAAGTTTATAGGCTAATATTTCTTTAATTTCCTATTTATTGTTGCTATTAATATAACGGGACTAGCCCAGTTATAGTAGGAATATCTTGGTAAAACACTTAACAAATAAATTCTAACGCTTTAATTAAATTCTGCCAAATTCTGCCAAATTAATTAAATTCCGCCAAATTCCGCTAACTTAATTAAATTCCACTAAGTTCTACTAATATAATAAAATTTGGTTAAAACCTATTAAAATCCATATAGGCTTATGCCCACGCATTTACTGCTAAGACCCTAAATATTTAGTTATAAGTTTCCTATATTCCTTTCTCTTCTTTATATAATATCTTATACTCTATAAGAGCTATATACCCTTAGATTTTGTTAGTAATATAGGGTAAATCACTAGTACTACTTAAGTAGATACAGTGACGTTGTTTAATAATGCATGCTTTCTTTTAATTGGAACGAGGAAGGGCGAAGAGCTTAAGGCTCCTTGCCACGCTAGTGCCGCGACAATACGTAACAACCGCTTACCTTATTCCCAACACTAGCAACTCTTCTTTTGTAGTTACTATTTATATACACTTATAGATTACTACTATACAAAGATACTAAGCGAAGAAAAAGAAGAACGTTAGGGGTTAATATAAAGGCAGGGGGCTACTAAGGCGCTAGTAGTAAGCGAGCCAATAGCGATTTTCTATACTGGGTATAGAAAATCCTAATTAGCTAGTTAAAATTAGGGTCTGCGGAATATTATACTCTTACTCTCTTTTAACCTAACCTTTAACCTATATATATAGAGTGTTTGTATTAACAAACGTTTCTAGAGCCTTATTTAGGTTTGCCTTTATTATTATATCTACTAGGTTATCTTAGCCATTAATCTATTAGATCTTAAAGAGTTCTTACCATTTATAGAATTGCTAAAGTGCTATAATATTAATTATAAGGCGCTTCTCTTTTATAGTACTAAGCTTAACTAAGCACCTATAGAGGGAATATAAGTCGGTATACATAATTATAGGGATAATAGGAAGTTTAAGATAATTTATAATTATCTTTAGGGTAGTTCTAATTATAATTACCATATTAACTCCGCTAACTATTCTGTATATCTCTAACGCTAGAACGCTTTAAGTAATATACTTACTCTTAGTTAAGCTCTAATAGATAAGATTATTGTAGATTATAAAGTTATTCTCTCTAGTAGATTTATTTATAATTATAATTTTATATCCTAGCTAGAAGCTAAAATCTTTATTATTTATAAATAATCTATTAATAAATACAAAGAGCTTAGCGGTAGGAAGGTTAATAGGTATATAGAGTAGTCCTTAATTAAGATGGTTTATTTACTAGGAAAGACGCTTATTTAGGATAAAAATATTATCCTTAGTTAGTTCCTAGTATTAAGCGGTAATAGAGAGATTAAAGGAAGCCTTAGGTTAATAGATAGAAGTAATATAAGCTTTATAAGCGCATTGCTCTATATATCCTTACTTTAGAGAATTAACGTTAATAATATTAATCTTTTTACCTTAACCCTTTTGGCGTAAAGTAATAGAGTCCTTATTTAGGGAGAGGATGTATCCATTAAAGAGTAATAGTATTATTAGGTTAAGCCTCTTCTTTAGCTTTACTATAAGATTTACCTTTACTAGCTTATCTTCTTTAAGAGCTAAGAATTAGTTATCTCCTAAGATAATTATATTATTAGTTTATATACTAATAATTCTAAATAGAGTTTCTATAGTTATAATAAAAAAGCAGGGGTTAAATATAAAAGTTGTTATTAAAAGCTTCTCTTTATAGTGCTTGCTATAGGTAGCCCACTAGTAAGTTCCTACCTCTATAATTCTATATAATGGCTTAAGCACGACTATAATCGTATCTTTAGGATATTAGTAGCGAATTTATTCTAGAAGGTATGCTAATATTAAGCGCTAAAGGTACGTCTCTAATTGGGTATAGGCCTAAGTAATATCTTATAAATAAACCGTTATTCTATTTTTTATTAAAGAGGGAGCTAGCGTAATAATAACTCGCTAACTAGCTTGTTAAATTATAGGGGATTATATAAGAATTACTTTTTTACTGTTGTTATTATAACCTTAGATAACTAGCCTTAACTTCTTAAATAGGGCGTTAGTAGCTTTGCCCTTAATCTTATTAACTATTCTTAACTTAAAGATACAAACTCTATTAAACTTAGTAGGGTTATACTTCTTAAATTTAAAGACTTTTTTTATAATAAGACTATCGATCTCCTACTTATTAGATACTTGGAAAGGGGCTCCTAGAGTTATAATACGGCCTTTCTTTTAAAGTTGTTTTGCGAGCTTAAAGTCCGCCTTCTTTTTAGCTATTATAAAGGCCATTAATAACTTAACTCTACTCTTAATGGTGGTAATAAATTACTTTTCGAAATTAATAAGATATTAGTAATTTTATAATCCTTTTAGGCGACCTTTACTGCGTTATAGTTGCGGCATATCTATTATAACTATATTAGAATTATAGTCGCCTTCTAAAGTATATTAATTATAGTTCTCCTCTAGGGTATCCTCTAGGGCATTCTATAAAGGCTTAAAACTATTATCCCTATAGTAGGGCTTAATAACAGTTAAGCGGAATTAAGTAGATCTATAGGGCATTTAAAGAGTATAAGTTTAACCCTTAATAGTAATAAGTATATATAGGCCTAACTAGCCCCCTTTCTTACACCATACCCATACTTTAGATTGGAGTAGTAGATCTATTATAATTAAGGTATTTAGGCCATTTCTTATTTTTAGTACATTGTTAACCTAGTATATGGCGTAGATACGGCGCACCTCCTTTATTGCTTTACGGATAGCCTTAGCTTATTATATAACGGATAGAGATAGTAGAGAATTATTAGTTATTTAAGGGTAGGCGCCAAAGACTAGTAATATAGGTACAAGCCTATTTGGGCTAGTGGAATTATTAATAGCCTTAATAACCATTTATAAGATAAGCTCTTTACTAGCGCCCTCTAGTTCTAAAGAAATAATCTTATATGCTTAGTATAATAGTATATAATATTATTCTACTTTTCTAATACTATTATGTGCCTTAATAGGGACTTTCTTAACCTTAATTTCTATTACCTTTACCTATTACTAAAACTCTATAGATAAGAAGTTCCTTCCTATATTATAAATAACTTAATTAGGGGGTCCTAGGTAGATATTAATCTAATATAATTAAAGAGTATCCTATGCGTTCCTAGCTGATATATCCTTTAGAAAATGTGCGGCTTAGAAGAAGGTTAAGAGGTTAATAACTTAGAGTACTAGCTTACCGCTAAGATATATAATATTAATAATAATACAGAAGTTGAAGTTATAGTTATCTTTAAGGGTGAACTTAAATCGGCCAGGGAACTTCTGGTTTATTTAGTAGTAATAGTAGTATTTTATAAGATGCTTAATCGTCTTAGCCTTAACTTTATAACCTACTTACTAAAGAACCCTAAGTAATCTATAAACTAATAGGTAATTAAAGCGACGGTATAGTTAATATAACTCTAACTTAGTTAAATAGCTCTAAGTAACGCTCCTTTCTAGCTATTAAAGGAGTAACTAAGGGTAACCCTATTTGCGTATAATAGGCACCCGATTATCTCCCTAAATAAGTATATTCTTAAGGTTATTAAGCTTAACGCCTAACTTATCTATATCTTAGATATAGAATAGAAATAGGGTGTTTACGGGAATAATATAGAAAGTAATATATCCTAATAGGGTTTGGACCTTAATTATACTAAGAGAGATTATAGTACCCTTGCTAAAGCGAATTGTATATTAGCCTGCCGTTAATTAGTTAATCTAAACAGAGCTATTAAGCTATTAAAAAGCTTAAACTTAAGGTTCTCCTACTATAGATATTTCTACGGCTCTAGTATCTAATATAATACTATAGAAGACGTTTGCCGAGTATCTATTATTAAAGGAGAATGCGGAACTTTCCTTTAGCTTATTAAAGATATCTAACTTTATAACAGAATGGAGCGTAGATTAGTTATTAAGGATAGCGATAGTTTATATACTATTTACCTTACTATATTTAGTAAAGTATTGGTTGGGAGAGTAGTCCTTAATTTCCATATTTATAAGGAGCTGTTTGGCCTTATTAACCTTACCCTTAAGATCTTCTTCGCCTTTATATTAAACTAGGAAGCTTTAGAAGTAGGCTATAATAACCTTATAATTTTTAACGTTTTATACGCTCTAGTGAAACTTATTATATGCCTCCTTTTGTCTATTAATAGGGTGCCTAGTTAACTAGCAATTTAGCTTTTTATAAATATAGCATTTCTTCTATTAATTATTTTAAAATAAACCTCCACAAGGACCTCTATAATTGCTTTATAGTTAACGTTAATTATACCCTTTACTATATCCCCTACCCCGGCCACTATATATTCGATTAGTCTAGTTATAATTATATTGGTTAGCTAGGTCGATTAAAGTAGGTTAGGGTTAAGTATTAAATTACTATACTTTTTAAAAGCGTAGAGTGGTGCTAATAGAGGATCTTAATTAAGTATACACTCCTTTATAAGTATTTGTAGGATTAAAGAGAGTAAGGTTATATTCTTTAATACCTTAGTATACGCTAATAACTTAATTATATAGACTGAAGTCCTCTTAATATAATTTGGATAAACCACGCTAAATTATCTAAAGTTAGTTAAAGAGCTTTTAAAGATAATTAAGTTAAGAGGTATCTAGGTTTATAGCAATAATTCTTAAAAAGGTAGTCTCTCTCCACTTTAATATATACTGCTGCTTATTCTCTTCTGTTTTAAAGTAGCATCTTATCTTATATATTATTTAGTTAAAATCGTATCCTTTTCCTACTAAACGATTATAATAGAAGGTACTAGCGCGGCCCTTAAGCATAATAGAATAAGTGTTATAATATTAGTTAGGTTCCAGTCCAACCTTCTAGTAATAGTTATAGAAGATATATAGCTTTAAATTAAGGATATTATATAGTTCCCCGCTAAACCTCTTCTCCTAGTCTAAATAGAGCTTTATAAGCTCTGTAAGCATTTTTATAGTACCTTTAAGCGGTATTAGGCCACATTAAAATTGCGTCAGAGATTAAGGTGGGGATTGCTTTATAGGCTATAGTAAAGATATAGATCTTAATAGAACACAGCGTGGTACCTAATCTTACTATAATAGAGTTTAAAGGTTATTAAATCGCGAAGCAAGGGGATCTTGCGCTTGCTCTTAAGGGGCAGTAGTTAAAGTTATAGGTTAAATTAGTGGAAGTGATAGATATAGAATATAAGAACTTGTGCTTAGAGTAATGGAATTAGGACACGTCTCTATTAGTATATTATTTGGATTCTATTATAAGTTAAGCTTCTTCTTATTACGTAGTTAGTGCTTAATCTCTTATAGAGTCTATTTATGCTCTTCTTCTACGTTAATAACTTGCTCCTAAATATTATCTCTAATAGCACCCCTATCTATAGGGATAAATACTCTATTCTCCTAAAGGAAATTATGGAAGTCTTATACAATATCTTTCTTCGCAAGAGCCTATGTTTCCTTTATCTATCCAATAAAGTCCTCCTTTATGCAATACTATAGCATAGTGTCATTATATTCGCGGTCTGTATAGTGTGCTATATAGTATAATAAGAATCCGTTTAGGTCCTATTACTTAGCGTTTATAGGGTTAATATCTATGTCCTATATCTCTAGGTTAATATCTTTCTTATACTACTTTAGGTAGGTTAACACCATAATAGCTATTATTTTGTTAATAGAAAAAAAAGGAAAATAAGGGTTATTTAACGGGGTGTTATACGTTAAAGGTAGGTAGGGTTTTCGGTTTTATAGGATCTTATAGGTTTGCTGTTAAAAGATAGGCAATTTAAGATATAGTTAACGCGTTTTGGACGTTAACTTAGGACCCTAGGTTTAGTAATACTTCTAACCTAAAGTACTTAACTAAATCTTTATAAACGTAGTTATTCTGCGTAATAGACGTAACTTGGTATCTTCTAGTACTTAGTAACACTTCTATTACTAGTTTTCCGCAAGTCTAAGGTAGCATAGTATTGCCGGGATCCATTCCATATAAGCGTATATAGCACTCCTATACGAGACTGTCTCTTCTATTAAAAACCTTGCTGTTTTATAGTTATGTATTTAATCACTAATTAGTGTTAGTAATATAGGGTAAATCACTAGTACTACTTAAGTAGATACAGTGATGTTGTTTAATAATATATGCTTTCTTTTAATTGGAACGAGGAAGGGCGAAGAGCTTAAGGCTCCTCGCCACGCTAGTGCCGCGACGACACGTAACGACCGCTTGCCTTATTCCCGATAGATTTAGATAGAATTTATATTGTTTCTTTAAATCTTCCCTAAAGCCTCTTCGTGCCCTTATATTATATTATATTAAAATAACTACTATTAAAATAGTAAATGGACCTAAATCCCTTTTAATAACCATAAGTATTATAACCCTAGTTAGGGAACAGTTAACTATAATATAATAGTCCTTTATAAACGCCTTAGCTTAGTAGCGGGCTGTACTAGAAGCCTAGTACTAGCAATTAATAGAAGCACTCCGCGAAGAACTTTATAATATTAAAGCATTTATATTATAGACCCTAATAGTACCTAAACTTAACCTGTTAAATGCGAACACTAAACTAGTAATAGTAGCTTAATTTATACCTATAGCGAACCTAGTACCTACTATAAAATCTAAAAAGCTCCCTAATTCTCTAATATTTAATAGAAACTAAAATAACCTATATCCCTTTATAACCAAGCTCCGTCTTAAACTCTTAATAAACTATAATTAATACCCCACTAAAGCTAGCAAGGTTAGCTATAGAATGTCTTATTTAAGTAAGGACGCTATATAAACTATAGATCCATTCTTCTGTAATAGCACTTTTATTAATTTTAAAACCTTTATCTCTCTGCTAGAACGAATATATAATAATACCAGCCGCGAATATCTAGCTATTACCAAACTTAAAAACCTATAATAATGAAACTAAGACTTTACTAGCTTCTTTTTAGAATTTTTAGGCCTTATTAGCGAGCTAGATTAGAATAAAGCCGCTAGAGTTGCTACCCTTTAATAAGCTATTTTAAATAAGATTAGAGCCTAGTTAGTAAGTAGAAAACTACTAAAAAACCTATCCAAATTTACTATAATATATTAACAAATTAATGAAGACCTTTAATATAACAAATAGATTTATTCTCTGAAGTTAACTATACCTTGCGTTTAAAACTCTATAAAACTGGTATATGCTTTAAGGCGCAATCCTTCTCTAAGACCTAAAAGCCCTATATATAACCCTATAGACTTTAATGCCACCTAATCCTATACACCCTTAGGAACTAATAAATAAAGAACCTAAGCTATAAATAGAGAATGCTTTAGATGCAGTAAAAAAGGATATATTTAAAAGCATTGCTAAACTTACCCCTTTAAAAAGGTCCGCCATAGTTCCTCCTGTTCCTTAAATTATACACGCTCTATAAATTATACTTAGATACCACAAAGCATCTTGCCTTTAGTTAACTTGGAAAACAAATTATTTTAAGGCTAAGTTATACCTTAGGACAAAAAATAGAAGAGTATAAGTGTCTAAGCTCTTCCAGCGCTAATATACGGCACAACTCCCTTAATATACTTAGCAAAATTTAAATACTTAGAAAATAGAAGAAGGTATAAATCCTAATAGACAGCGGAGCTACCAGCATGGGCTTTATTAATATAAATTATGCGAAAACTTAACGCCTAAAATTAAAGAAACTTAATAAGCCCTAAGGCCTATAAGTCTTTAATGACAAACCCTTAATATATAGCGAAATAATATACTACGCCTTAGTAAAAATATGGATGGGTGAATACCTTAAACACGTCTCCCTATTTATAATACCCTTAAAGTAATATAAAGTTATACCTAGATATAGATAGCTAAAATAACATAACCCTTTAATTAGCTGGATTAAAGAAATACTAAAGTTCTATATAACTTACTGCTAAAGTTATTACTTAAAAAACCATTTGCCCTATAAATATATACATAACTATTTAAATTTAATATAATATAAATTACCCTTGCTATAAACCTTAAGCTAATACAATAAATCTATAACTGCTAATTATGGTAAAGAATATAAAGATGTTATATTAAAACCTTTTAAAATTTATATAATATAGGCCGCGCCTTTTATCTTATTAGCAAAAAGATAGGATTATAAAATCTTTACTATAACTATAGAAGACATTAAGAAAGCACTAGAACTAAAATAATATCCTAATCCTTAACCTCTTATACCTAAAGAGTACCACAACCTAATTAATAAGTTTAAAAAACAATTTATAAACTAACTAGCCCTATACTAAGAGAAATATAATTTTAAAATAGAACTTAAGCCTAGCATAATACTAAAGTTTAGTCTGCTATATGGTATATTATAAGAAGAACTACTTATAATGTGATAATACCTTAATAAACATCTAAAAAAAGGATTTATTTGCCCTAGTTAATCCCTATTTGCCTTACCTATACTATTTATTAAAAAGCTAGGAGGAGGCTTAAGATTCTATATTAATTATTAAGCTCTAAATATAATTATAATTTAAAACCAATATCCAATTCCCCTAATTTAAGAGACGCTTAACTATTTAGTAAAGGTATAGTACTTTATAAAGCTTAATATAGTTACTACCTTTAATAAAATCTGTATATATAAAGGAGATAAGAAGTATATAGTTTTTTGTATATAATGGGGACTCTTTAAATACCTAGTAATGCTATTTAGTATAAAGAACGGTCTTAGTACGTTTTAGTAATACGTTAATAATACGCTTTATAAATTCCTTAATATATTTATTACCGCATATATTAATAATATCTTAATTTACTTATCCTTGCTTTCTAAATATTAGAAATATATTTGTATAATTACAGCACCTATCGTACCAACCGCGTGCCTACGCGCTCGGTACGCCAGGTACGCGTTTACGCGTTCGGTGCACCAACCACTCGCTTACGCGTCTAGTGCACTTATGAAGCACTAACTAATCAGGGGGAGGACGCATTAGTATATAGACCACGTAGTCTGCTTCATACAATCAACAGTCACCATCCAAACAAGTATATAATACTATATGTATTTCGTGCCCGTGGATACAACTCACTCGTGCTATTAAGTTAGTACGAACACTAATTAGTGAGCGCGCACAGATTAGTAATTACTCAACACCTCCCACTGAGCGATATATACGACAGCGACCACCCGTTTAGACTCCTAGTACGACCTGCTAGAAGGTCGGAAGTTAGGGATTACGGACCTATTACTAACTCTATATACTTATTTAAGTCTTAGTACGGTTTATCAGAAGTTTATAGACGCGAATATAGACCTATACGGAAACCCCTACCCTCGACCTACCTTCAAACCTTAAACCCCTGCTCCTACTACACCCTCCTTTGATACCTCCGACGTCTTTTTAGACCCCTTACGGAACCCCCTATCCTTAACCTCCTCCGAACCTTGAACCCCCATTCTTACTACACCTCTTTTGGACCCCTTACGGAGACCCCCTACCCTTCTGCGAACTATTACGGACCTGTTAAGACCCCTTACGGAGACCTCTTACCCTCCTACGAACCCTTATGGCCTGTAAACCGATTTTATGGACCCTTACAAGAACTCTTCCGCCCGCTACGCACTACACTATATAGTATGGTAGATATCAGCAAGCAAGTCAGCGAAGGTCAAAAGAAGTGGAGACAAGGAGTTGACGTTACGTCTATAAACGACGTTAACGACTATATCAGTTTTAAAATCCTTAAATATAGATACTTTAAGCTTATAAACAACGACCTATGGGAGCAATACCAGGAAGACTTTGCGGACTTTACGGAAGCTATTTTTAAAGCCTGCAACCCTACTACCATCCGCAAACTACGAACCCATTTACGTAACCAAGGTGTATGGGTTAAAAGGAATAAACGAGTTACTATTGCACAGTCCTTATACAACACAATACACAAAAAGGACCAAACGGAATAGACCAAGGAGGAAATCCTAGACCAGTTCCAAGAAACTAAGGAACTCTTTACTTCTTCTAAACTTAATATAATCACTAGCCTTATACCTAACCCTCTTAACTAAATTCATCCTATAAACCTAAGCAGTTTTAGAATTAATCTTACGGGCTAAAGCATACCTAGTACTCAAGTTACGGACCGCAATACCCCTATAACCCAAATTACGGAACGCAACACCCCCGTAAACCAAAACACGGACTAAACCCCTTCCGTTATTTAAGTTATAGATCCGCAAACCATCTAAACAAAGACCTACGGCAAGGAACTAGCCAACCTAGCTAAGCTCTACACCGACGAATCCAAGTATAGCGGTGAAAACGACAACTTTAACTTCAAACTAACCATCTTTACGGACCTCTGTTAGAAGGCCAATATTCCTAAACAGAAGTTTAGCCAAGCCTACTCTACTATGCTGCGCGGCCTAGCACTTAACCACTACTATACCAACCTCAAGAGTAACCCCCTTGGTGTTCCCTTTAATAAGCTATACAAAGCTATACATAACTACTTTAAAGGACTAGAATATAAGCGTGATATTCTTACCTAATGGAATATAACCAAGCTACGGACCGTAATAGACAAGAACACTGAAAAATCGACTATAGAGTGCCTGCAAATCCTTATTAAAGACCTCCGCCACCTATAGCACGGTCTTAATATTAAGCTTCAAACGGACGACTTCCTGCATAATAAACTTATTACGGCCTGCTAGGAAGTAGAGCCCTATAAGTACGCCTACTACAAGCCTACAGATACCTTAGCTGGCCTCATTAATAACCTACGCTCCTCTATTATAACGTACGAAGTCTTAAACCCACCAGATAGCACGCAAGCCTTTATTATAGATATTTAATATCCATAAACAGACTTAGACGTCTACTTTACGGACCGCCACTACTGCCAGCAGCACCTGTACCGACCAAGTCCTACCCGTAACCCCCGCAGCAACCCCCGTACAAAAACATACCCCCGCAGACAAACCAGCCAGAAGTGCTTTGTGTGCGGCAAGGAAGGATGTTGGTCTATAAGGCATACCTAGGAAGAACGTAATAAGTCTAGGAAGAGACTTAATAGCCATATTAGCCAGTTTATTTTGGAATACAAAGGAGAGGAAGTAGAAGAGCCCCCTAATAAGTCAATAGAAGCCCTTATAATTAACTTTAACTTAGACACTTAGGAACAAGAGACCTTAGAGATATTCCTAACCACTTTTAGACCTTTTACGGACAGCCAAGCCTTTAATATTACGACTATATTAGCCGACCGTTCCTTTATACACTTAGTTGCGCCCGAAAACCATTCCACAAGCACCCCCGTTACGGACGTTATAGATCACGAGTAGGACCCATTTGCATATATTACCACAGAACGCTATACCCCCAAGGAATTCTACGGTGTTATAATCAACACAGGCGCCTCTAAGAAGTCTACTATAGGTTACGGACAATACCTTGCATATAGGACCACCGCAAATGATAATACAGACATTAACACTATGTAAACTGGGGCCGTAAACGTCTAATTCGGCATTGGCTTAACTGCATTAATTAAATTAGTTGCAGTTAAGACCCTAATTAGCCTAGTTAACTTCTATATAGTAAAAGCAGACACCCCTTTCTTACTTTGCCTTGCGGACATGGACAGGTTATAGGTTTACTATAACAATATTACGGACACCTTGATCGGCCCTGTAACTGCCCTAGAAAGCAAGCATATTACCCTACCAATTATATAACGATTTAGACACCCGTTCCTTATATAGGGAGAGACTTTACGGACCTATATTTAGGAATCTTTTGACTATAACCCGTGCTACCTTACCAGTACGGAGATCCACCGTTTATATCGTCGTTTTGGCCACCCGTCAGCTAAAAAGCTATATAGAGTCCTTAAACGCTCTAGACACAACAACGTCAACAGAAAGGCAGTTAATCACCTAACTAAATACTGCTCCTACTACCAGAAATACAGACGTTCCCCAGGCCGATTCAAGTTTACCCTTTATAAGGATCTTAACTTCAACCATTCAGTATACGTAGATATTATATACATTAACGGCAGCCTAGTATTATATATAATTAACGAGGCAACCCACTATCAAGCCGCCCATTGGTTGTAAAATATATCTATAAAGCACACTTGGGATATTTTACGGACCTGCTGGATTGATACGTATATTAGACCTCCTGAGTATATTACCCACAACACTAGTAGGAACTTCATCAGCAAGGAATTCCAGCAGTATGCTACAGCCATGGCTATATTAACAAAAGCCGTTCCAGTTGAGGCGTATTAGTCCGTTGGGCTTATTAAGCGAGCTTACCTAGCCCTACAGAGAGCTTACTAGATTATTATGGACGAGTGCAAGGACATCTAAAAGGAACTGGCTCTATAGATAGCCGTAAAAGCCGTTAACAATACTGCTGGCCTAGATGGACTAGTACCTACCCTCTTAGTCTACGGAGCCTATTTAAGGATAAGTAACCTAAATCCTCCTGCCCCGTCCATTACGGAACAAGCAGCTGCAATATAGAAGGCGATGGCCGAGATAGTTAAGCTACAGGCCAAATAAGCTATTAATAACGCCCTATACCACTATAACGGACCCAATACGACCCTAGTACACGACCTCCCGCTTAACTCTGAAGTCCTTATATGGCGTAAAAGCGGCAAGTGGACCAGACCCTACCATTTACTGGCTGTAGAAAACGAGACGTGCTGTGTACAACTTCCTAGCGGCCTGACCAGCTTTAGAAGCATATCTATAAAACCCTACTTTTAGCCTAAAGACACCTATGACGTTGAGCTAGACAAACTAGAAGCAACTACCAAGCTAGACAAACTAGAGGTAACCGCCGAACTAGATAAACTAGAAGTGACCGCTGAACCAGATAAGCTAGAAGCACCCTTGCCTACCCTAGAAATCCTCCGGAAACCCACTAAACCCACTATACCTACCGTAAAGCGCGGTTAAGGACGCCCCCGAAAGCACCCTGTAACTAAGAATACTATAACGGAGACTTACCTAACCTCCGTAGGAATATCCGCAAGGCAATCTCCGCCTGCGGATATATTAGTTCTAGTATAGGAAACCCCCTTTATAGACTTATAACGTAAAGAGATCAACGGACTACTTAAAAAGGGCATCTTTGCGGTTATAATAGAGAAAGACGTTCTGCAAGGCGTCCGTATATTTAACTTACGCTTTGTTAATAAAATTAAGCACCTAGGTACTGACAAAGCTTTTAAAAAATTAAGGCTTATTATATAAGCCTATAACGACTAAGGGAAGGGCTTAGTCCTTACGTAATTGCCTACAATTTAACGAGTCAGCTAACGGATTATACTTGCACTTATACCTAGACTACAGTAAAGCAAACCCATAGCTCTTTACCTATAGGATATCTTGCAAGCCTATATGCAGTCTAATACCTACCTAAGTAGGGATATCTTTATACGGCCACCCCCCGAGCTTAACCTATAACCAGGAACAATTCTACGGGTTATAAAACCTCTGTATAGAGTACCAGAAGCCGGAAACCATTAGTTTAAGACATACTACTAGCACCATATTAGTAAACTTAAAATGGAATAGTTGACCTATAACCCCTGCCTCCTATATAGCCTATTAAACGGCCTCGGTATTGTTGGACTCTAAATAGACGATACCCTATTCCTAGCAGACTAGACCTTTGCGGACGCTAAAGAAACTGAACTATAAAAGGCCAAGTTCTTAACAAAGCCGTAAGAGTAGTTAACTGAGCAGAATCCGATCAAGTTTAATAGAGGCCTAATTATATAAAAGGGCAACCTAATTAAGCTGACTTAGGAACACCAAGCCTAAAACCTAAAGCCTATTATAGCAAAGCCTACGGACCTTACTAGTTCCCGCGGAGAGACCCGTAAGACCGTAAATATAAAGGACCAATACGCTGTATAGCGTGCAAGAGGCGCCTATATAGCTATAGTCTGCCAACCTGAATCTGCCTACGACTTGTCCTTTACGGCCCAGGCAGTAGATCCGCAAGAAGAAAATGTTAAGTAGCTTAATAAGCGCATTTAATGGCAAATTAATAACGCAACAAGAGGACTTACTTTTATACCACTAGACCTAAATTCCCTTAGTGTAATAGCATTTACAGACACCTCCTTTGCTAATAACAAAGACCTATCATTATAAATCAGCTTTGTGATTGTACTTACGGACCGCAATTAGGACGCAAATATACTGTATTAGTCTTTAATTAAGTGCAAACGAGTAACCTGTAGTATACTAGCTTCTAAGCTATATGTACTAGCCTATGGCTTTAATATAGCAGCCGCAATCAAATTAACGGTCCAGAAGATTCTATAACTGGAGCAGTTACCCCTGGTTCTATACACCAATTTAAAGTCCCTTTACAACTGCCTAGTCAAACTAGGTATAATATAAGAGAAGAGGCTTATGGTCAACCTTATATACTTACATCAGGCCTATAAATGGCGCGAGATTACGGAGGTTAAATGGATTAGCAGCAGAGATAACCCAGTAGACGCTATAACTAAGGCAAAGCCGTGTTAAGCTCTTAAAACCCTAATTAATACGAATAGGCTTAACCTAGAAGTTATAAAATGGGTAAAATAGGACTAACGGAGCACCTATGGTACGTCTACGGCCCGTTGGAAGGCCGTACGGCTCGTTATACAGTACAGGTAGAAAACGGTGGAAAGCTATAGTGGAACTTAGTGGACTTACGTAACCCGCCGAATTTTATAGGGTAGTTAAATTAACTAATCACAATTTTCCATCCCCGGGATGGAAAATCGCCATTAGCTCGCTTAGCACTAGCGCCTTAGCGGCCCTTATAATCCGACTTGTGGCTCATCTACTGCCCGTTAAAAGGCCGTATAGTTTATTCTACGGACCGTAAGCAGAACTTACGGCCAGCTTAGGGCACCGTTTGGAAGGCAGCCTAGACGGCACCTTAGGGGAGATTTCCTATGTATTTTCTTTTGTGTTTTATGGTTCTATTAAAGCAATTATGGAGGCTGTATATAAGTGGTTTCATTTTTCAAGTACCGCTAGTGTATAATTATAGCACCTATCGTACTAACCGCGTGCCTACGCGCTCGGTACGCTAGGTACGCGTTTACGCGTTCAGTGCACCAACCACTTACTTACGCGTCTGGTGCACTTATGAAGCACTAACTAATTAGGGGGAGGACGCATCAGTATATAGACCACGTAGTCTGCTTTATACAATCGACAGTCACCATCCAAACAAGTATACGATACTACATGTATTTCGTGCCCGTGGATACAACTCACTCGTGCTATTAAGTTAGTACGAATAATATTAAAATAGTTCTTAAACGCTTATAAGATATAGGCTTATAATATAATATTAAGAAATACAAGTTCCACGCATCTAAGGTTATATACTTAGGCTTAATTATATCCTATAACAGAATTAAAATAGACCCTAAGAAAGTTGCTATAATTATAAACTAGGAAAGCCCTAGTAATATATAAACATTTAAGAATTTCTAGGATTTGTAAATTTCTATTAATAATTTATTAACTATTTCTTAAAAACTGCTTAGCTATTAGTAAACCTAATAAGGAAGAATATAAAATTTAAATAGACTGCTAGATGTAAATAAGCTTTTAATAACTTAAAATATTACTTTATAACTGCTCTAATTCTTGCCTACTTTAACCCTAACCTTAAATATATTATTAAAACGGACTTATTAGATTATGTGCTAGGGGGAGTATTATTGCAATATAATAAGAATAGCGAGCTATATCTAGTAGCCTTTCTCTCCTAGAAACTCGCCCCTACTAAATTAAATTATAAGATATATAATAAGGAACTGCTTGCGATTATTAGATGCTCTAAATAATAGCGCCCTAAGCTTAAAGGATTGTTATTCCTAATATATATATTAATAGACCATAAAAACCTGCAGTACTTTATAACTATAAAACAATTAATATAGCGCTAAATTCGTTAAGCTGAATACCTTTTATAATTTAACTTTAAGATTATATACTAACCGGGCAAACTTAATTAGAAGCCTAATATATTAATATAATAATTATAAGACCTACCTATAAATGCTTTAAATAAACAAATTGTAAATTGTTTATAAATCTTATTACCCCCTAAACATTTTAAAAAACTATATTCTATATTTCTAGATATAGAACTTAATAGAAATAAATTAGAAGTTAATAAATGGGAAATAGAAATTAATAAGCTAATAAAATACAAATATAAGAATAATGTATAGATAATTAATGTAATAAAAGCAATTTAAATAGGAGAACGACAGTATAAGGATATTACACTTACTAAATATGAAATTTAAAATAATTAATTATACTATTAATAGAAGATAATAGTTCCGGATTCCAAACCTTTATAATTTAAGATACTTAAATTTGTATATAGCTCCCCTATAGTAGGGTATCCTAGCTATATAAAGACTTATAAAATTGTTTAATAATCATACTACTAGCCTATAATGTATAACTATATATAAAAATACGTTTAAGTATGTAGGATGTGTATATATAGAAAGACCTCTTATATAAAGAAGTAAAGAGTACTTTAACTACTACTAATTCTAATATAAAGATGGCGTAATATCTGTTGGGAATAAGGCAAGCGGTTATTATATATTGTCGCGGCACTAGCGTAGCGAGGAGCCTTAAGCTCTTTACCCTTCCTCGTTCCAATTAAAAAAAAACATGCATTATTAAACAACGTCACTATATCTACTTAAGTAGTACTAGTAATTTACCCTATGTTACTAACACTAATTAGTGGTTAAATACATAACTATAAAACAGCAAGGTTTTTAATAGAAGAGCATTGGCAAAATATAGTACCCTTTTAATGGCCTCAATGGTTAGTAGTTGACGCAATTGGCGCGCAGTTGAGGTTATTTGGCAACTCGACCAACTAGCCTATGTTGTGTTTTTTTGACACGCAGCCTGTGCGTAGCCTGCGTGCAACCTACGCGTAACCTGCGCGCAACCTGCCAGTAATCTACGCATTTGGTAACTATAATTATATTTACCTCTTTTATACTAATAACATATTTTAAATAAATAAAAGCTACTTTAAAGCTATTTATAAGGCTAGCAAAATAA
>Ga0307507_10000263_pt1 | contig 102949 bp, 28 predicted proteins | sample 7_EM_MG_FD_207223 | JGI IMG/M metagenome (GOLD analysis project Ga0307507, IMG submission 207223) | Populus trichocarpa ectomycorrhiza microbial communities from riparian zone in the Pacific Northwest, United States - 7_EM | ecosystem: Host-associated > Plants > Roots > Unclassified | place... | reverse complement strand
TATAGGCGCCGCTGATATCTAGGCTAAGCATTAATACTATAAAGTCCTTTCGCATAGCCTATGCAGTTTTAATGGTAGTAGCAAGTAGTGTAAGTGCTAATAGCGTTAAGCGATTCTTTCTTGCCCCTATTTAGCTTTATAGTAGTAGGGCGTATTCCTCTACTATATCTACTATGTGGTCCGCTATAACCTTTTCTAAGATCTTACTTAGGGTGTTTTCTAAGGTAATAGGGCGGTAGCTTCCTGGGATTAAGTAGTCTGCTTTGCCTTCTTTTTATAAGACGACCATCATTATGGATCTTCTAAGTCGCAGGTAGTAGCCTATTACAAAGTATACTTTAGCTACATCTGCAAGCTAAGGTGCTATAAGTGGTCTATAGGTCTTTAGGGCTTTATTTAGGATCCCATCTAGTCCTAGTGCTGTGTTATTTAAGAGGCGGCTAATAGTTCTAGCCATTTCTTTAGTTGTTATATCGCTGTTAACCCTTAGGCGAGTCACTAGTGTTTTACTAGTAATATCGCTAAGGTCTACTGGAGCTGGTTAAGGGAAAAATCTTTCTATAAGGATCTTTACCTTCTTATTATTATTACTTATAGCCTATGGTTTGCCTGCTCTTTATAAGGGTAGTAAGTGTAGATCTTCTACTAGGCGTCCCGCCTTTTTCTTTACCCATTTTACTATGGTCTAAAGGCCCTTGTTATAGGGAAGACTTAGGTTAGTAGTGTGTTTATTTATAAACCGTCTCTAGTTATTCCTTGCTTCTTTTCTTAGGGTATTCTTTAGCTGGTTTCTTGTATCTTTATATCGTCTCTCGTCCTCAGAATTATAGCTACTTATATATTTCCTCCTTGCTCGTTGTTGGCCGGCTATAAGGGCCGCGCACTATACAGACCATGTGTGTTGCGCGTAGGGGCCTAGTTTTAAAACCGGGCAGTGCTCTTTTAGCCCGCTTTTAATTGCTGCCTAGATCCTTTCTAGTCTTTAATTAATTTCCTTAGGGGTAGCCAATAAGCCTCGCTTGTTTAGTATTAGGTGGATTTCTTCTAGGTCTTAAAGTTGTTGTTTAATTATATTAAGGAAGCTATTTACGTTAAGCTTCCTTATTGCGTATCTTTTGCTATTTAGTTGCGCCTTAATATCTAGATCTAGTTGTATCTAGATAGGGATATAGTCTAAGGTAAGTACCTATTCTTCTTTAGGGGAGCACCTTTTAAGTCTCTGGTATAGGTTTTTATCTATAATTATAAGGTTAATTGTACTTTTAGCGGTGCCCTATTGCTATATAATTGCACCTAGGGGGGTAGCTAGCTTAAGGCCCCCATTGTCTATAGCTCTTAGTAGGCACTCTACCTATTAATTGGCAGTAATATAGATGCCCCCTCACTATGGGTGGTAGAGGTTTATATCTTCTAGTAGAATAAACTCCACGTGTTCAGTTTCTAGCAAGCTTATTATAGATATAATGTTCTCTGTCTATACTACCCCTTTGACCCTAGGGTTATAGACATTAATAATTTATACTAGTCCCCTATATGTCTAGATAGTTATAACTGCAATATCTAGGTTAACTGCCTGCTATAACTATAAGGCAAGGCTAATATTTTTGCTGATTATAAAGCATATATATATAGCTGCTTTTGGTTTATACAGGAGCTGGAATCCTTAGGGGTAGTATATTAATTATATATAGGTATTATAATACGGCTCTTATATAGCAAGAATATGGTGTTTCTCTAGGTCTAGACTGTCTAGTAGGGGCCTTACTAGACAGTAGTTCGTATTGCCGTAGTTATACTATATAATAGTTAAGTGGCGGACCCCTAGTGGGGGTCCTTTACCTCTCCTTCGCTTCTTACTTCTTCTGTTTCCACTTTCTCTAAAATGTTTAGAACTTTTATCTCCTGTGTTTGCTCCCTAGCCACTACTTATTTTATATAGAGCTTTCTATTTCTATATCTTATGTTCCTACTAGCCTTTCTAAATCTAAGTTTATTATTACCTCTAGTTCTTCCCCTGTTCTTACTAGTTGGCTATATGCCCCTTATAAGCCAGCTGCGTATATTATATTTACCGCGTTAAATCTAATTCTTAATTATCCCGGCCTTGAACTTGCTATAGCCGTCTATAGGGGTCTTCCTACTGGGCATCCTCTCCCTTGTGTCCTATATGTCCCTTATATCCCTGTTCGGTCTAGTAATGTTACATAGCGTCGCTTTTGGCCCGTTAAGGCTTGGGATAGCTGGCTTAGCCCCCTAGTATTAAAGGTAGGAAACGCTGGGAAGACACCTATGTCCCCCTAGCTTATTACCTATTGTTTCTATTTGTATAACCTAGCGTGTAGTTATTCCCGTAGCTATTAAGCCCTTTCCTTCCGTCTCCTATATTTAATGCAGTCTTCTCTCTCCTACGCCTTATATGTGCTTTGGTGACAGTTCGCGCATTTTATTTGGTCTTAATTTATATATTGTCTTGTATTATAGGGGCCTGTATAGTGGCCGCAGCACACCTGTGCTGTGTATGTGGATTAGGTGTGTCCCTATTATATATAGTGATAATATCATTCTAGGCGTAGTCTGTAGTTATAGAGCCTTGTATTGTATATAAGGCCATTTATAATTATTCCTTTTTGGATAAGGAGTTTTTGCATTCCTAGTGTATATACGCTAACAATAAGGGAGCTATGTGTTTGTTTATCGTTTCCCTAGCAAGTCTTTAGCGCCCCTTATATCCTCTCATTGTTCTTATTATATACTTAGTTTGTATTTTCCTGTTAAAGCTATTAGATCTGGGTAATTATAAGTCCTAGTATAAGGCGTTCCGTTTATTTTACTATCTCCTATATAGTTGCTGTATTGTCTGCCTAGCGTCCCCTTTTTACCCTAAGGCTTATAGGAACTGATAGGACTTTAACTGGGTAATCTTTATAAAGCACTTTTATGCTAATACACTCTCCTAGCCTATCCCCTGCCCTTATAGCCCGTTTCTTTATCTGTTGGTCCTTTAGGGTAACTCTAATATCTCCACTCCTAAGGTGTTGGACTGTAATAGCGTTGTGGACCTCCTTGTGAATCTTTATAAGAACTTCTGTTTTTAATTATCCCCTAAGTTCCTCTACCTTTTCTATATTTGGTCATATTGTGATTATATACCTGGTTGTTGTCTTTAGGGGGGTAGGTTCCCTATACTATAGGAGCGCAGCTATGGCGGCCTAGGTACAGTTCGCCTATTAGGGGGGGTTTTGTTTATCTTTAATTTTATTTAGCTATTGGAGGATTTAATTAAGGGTTTGCTAGAGGGGCGCCTAAGGTTCGCTAAACTAGAGCTATTCTGCTAGCTATATTAGTTCGTAATAGCTAATAGATACTCCCCTATAGTTCCAGATACTAGACGCGTCTAATAGGCTTTATATTTTGTTAGATGCCTTCTTAATCAGGGTATTTCCGCTTTTTGGTGTAGTATTCGCCCGTCCTTGTTGTTGTTGTGGGGGGCTATTATTAGGTATGGGTCTGGCGGTCGCACGCAACTGCGTACCACCGTCGTTCTACCTGTGCCTCCCCTGTAATGCATGCATCTCAGGGGATTATCAGGGTGTTTTTCAGGGTTCTTTTAGTTGGTTTGGTCTTTTTGGGCCGGGTGTAGCAAGAGCTCCAAAAGTCTTTAGCTTCTAGGTAGCCTTTTATGCTTTTCCTACTAACTAGATTGTTTCTAAATAATATATCACTTACCTTTGCAAAGATTTAGTTTATTATATTCTCCTTTAAGAACTTAATTATAAGGGTCTTTAATTAATAGAGATAGGCAATTGCCCTTATAGCAGCTCTATTATATATTAGTGACGGATTTTATAAGAATTCTAACAGCTTGCTAGCAGTATTCACTATATCTAGATAGGTGATATTTACTATATAGAGCATTAATCCGACCTTCCTCTAGTATAAATAGGTGTCCTACTTAGAGGCTTATTCCAGATTTAGGTTAAGTTCCTTAATTCCTATAAGTATATATATCTTATAATAATCTTTAACTTTAAAGCTTATGGCGATCTTATTAATATAGGAGTCCTAGCTAAGCCAAATCTTCCTATTCTCTTAGTTGTGAATAATTTAAATCCCTAGGAACTAGGTAAGGTCACCTAGGTCCTTTATCTTATACCTTTTTATAAGGTTCTCCTTAAACATTTTAAGCTTAAGTAGGTCTTTCTTCCTATAGGCAGCTGTAATATTATTAATATAGAAGAAGACTACCAGCTAATTGTTGTAATATAGGTAAGGCTCCTCTGCTACTGGCTTTAAGCCTTCCTTTTTTAGTGTTATAGTTAAGTTACTATACTATAGTAGAGGTGATTGTTACAATCTATAGAGCGCTTATTAAAGTAGTAGGCACTTGCCCTTAATTAAAAATCTATCTGGATACTTAATGTATATAACCTTATTAATCTCGCTGTTTGTAAATATATTAATAGCATTACCCTGCTAGCAGTCTAGGTTAAATATTATAACAATAGCTATTAAGGCTCTAAATGATCTTGCTGCTAGAGTTGCGGCATATATTATAGGAGGGTACGGGCTCTCGTAGATAGGAAGTCACGGTGCCTTCAGTGAGAAGCTGTCAATAAGCACGCAGTCTGTAGAGAGAGAAGAAAGGAGTGTATTTAAAGAAAGAAACTATCTATCTATCGGCTATATCTGAGTTGTTGAAGACTCTAAGGGCTCTAGACTGATCTATATAAAATATGTAGAAGGCCTAGGCTCTCCCAAAGCTACGCCTAATCTAGATGTTAAATCTAGGGGGCTAAATCATACTACCATATACCTCCTCTACCCAAGTTGTTGTCCCCTAATAACTTCCAAAACTCTAAAACTCCTTATCTTTAAAATGAAGGCGCGGTAGGTGATTGTATGCGTTCCTTGCCTTTACTATAAACCTAAGATAGTAAATGAGGAGACTCTGTTTTGGTTAAACGAGACCGTTCTTGTCCGCCTGGCTAAGCAGTACGGGATATATCAGACTGGCGGCTTTTGGATAATATAGCTCTTTTATATTCTTCTACTTGCTCGGTTCTGTCTTATAATTCTTTAGGCAGCTTTATATAACTCTATCCTTCTGCAATAATTAAGGGTACTCTACTTAGATCTACCGTAATAGTTAAAGGCTCAATTCCATTGTTAATGTAGTAGAAGTATAAGCGGCTGTTAAAGCGCTCTACTTTAGTTATATATATAAGCTAAAACGCATCCTTGTAGTTCTTAACAGCCTTTAGATAATAGGAATGTATCTATTTCGCAACTTCGTTCCTATTACTGGTAAGAAGAAGATTACGATTTTAGATTACTACTAGAGAATCCTATTATTGTTTACTAAGAAGGGCGTTAGATAGAGCGCTAGCAGCTATGAGCTTAACTGCTGCAGGGAAGCAATATGGAATTGCGCCATAGAGATTGGTATATCTAGACGGTGTATAGGGCGGTGCTTTTAAGTCTTAGTGCGTATCTGCTAACTCTATCTAAGTACCTCCTTTAGTAACCTTAAGGTTATTATAATCGTCCTAAATACTAATAAACTATGGCAGTATTGTTTGCTGGGTCCTAGTTAAAGGTCCTTTTACTCTATAAGAAAAGTAAGGTATAGTTATACACATATCTCCCTTTTTATATAGCTGAGCTACCTAGTTAGTTGCATATTTCTCTATGTTCTTAGCGGTCCAGTTATGGTCTGAGATTTTATATACAAATCCGTTGCCCTTGGCTAATCCTTACGCTTTAAGATCTGCCTACTACAATTCTAAGTAATAATGCATGCCGGGAAGGATAATTATGTAGTTGTCCTTAGTTTTATTATCCAAAGAAACGCTCCCTTAGATTATATTAGCACCACATCCACTTTTAAAGAGTAAGGGAATATTAATATTAATATAGCGGAAAGCTATAGAGTCTCCTTTAACTGTAAATTTCGTATAATAAGGGTAGGAAATAAGTTACTACCAGCTATTAGGCCTAAGAGCGCAATAGAGACGATAATACTAAGGGTCTTATCTTATTAGCTGTTGGTAGAGACTATAGACCATTATTCTTAACTAGCCGTAATTTAGTCGCCTATTAATTAGACGCTAATAATGGCGGTATATACGTATTTCCTTATTAATTATTGCTAAGATGCTAGAATCCCACTACTATCTAAATATATTTAAAACCACGGATTCTTCTTACTGCTATATATCTTAGTTATTTAGTAACAGTATTTAATTAAGTAAAGCCTCCCTATTGTAACGGAACCTTATAGCTGGAACTACAGTAGGTCCTATTATTGGGCTAGGTATATAGGTAAGAACAAATTAACAACGTAATAATAACTGGTGGAGTAGTTGCCCAACAGATTAACTCCAATTATATTCTAAGATTCACTACAAGGAGAGAACTATCTATGGTAGGGACTGAGGTCCTTTAAATACACAACCGTACTCCTAAGAAATCCTCTCTTGTACGTGAGGTATATAAGGTACGTAAGGTACATAACAGACCTTACAGACCTTATAGACCTTATAGAGCATACCACGTAACTTCAGTTACTATTCCTTGTCACATAGTTCCACCAGATCTATCCTAGACTATGCCTATATCAACCAACTAGCTTCCGCCGTCTCTTCTCTAAGTAGTTGTAACATTATACTTAAAGCGTCTATAACACCATCTCCCTCCTCTTTATCTTTGTCCTTAAAGATTCCTAATATCTCCAAGTCATCTACTAGAGGTGTAATATCCGTTTAATTATTCTGGTTAATATCCTTGCTTATTATACCTAAAGCTTCTTCTTCTTCTTCGTTCCAACGACGTGCCTATACTATGGCTGCCATACTGTCGCTTAGTGAAGTCATGCTGTCTTCATGTTCTTGTTATGCGAAAAAGGGGTTAGTTTGTGTTACGCTGGCGAGTCCTATATCTTAACAACCCTCTTCCTGTTCGGAGTATACTAAGTCAAACATTTAATCGTCCTACGACGTTCGCTTAGTCTTTAACGCTAAGTATGCGCGTCCTATAACTCTTAATAGTCTTTAAGTTCCCTAAGTAACTTGTTATAGGGTCTTATATTTAATCTGCCGCTACAAAGCTTAACAGTGAGCTCTTAAGCGCCTTAGATAAACTTTGCCGCTCACAGAAAGCAGAGTAGGAGGCTATAGCTACTTAACAGCGTGCCCTTAAAGCCCGTCTATCGGCCTCCACCCGTCTTCTTCATCTTAAGAAAGTGCGTAAGAAGGTTCGTTCTAAGGAGTAGAAACTTGTTTAATAGGGTCTTGACGAGTTAGGTAATAAAAGGACTAGCTCTCCTCCTACAAGGGAAACAACTCTAAGTAGCTTGGCAATTGCTCCTTTTAGGTCCCCCTTAGGTAACTTATTCTTTAGCAATCCTTTTTTAATACTCCCTAACCTACTTTCTTTTAATACTTCTTTACCTTTCCTATAGCGTTCTCTAGGTTGCTTAGTAGTTCCTAGGTAGTCTTACTATAGCCTATCCACTTTACTTTATACTATATTTTGTTATCTATATCCTTATAACTAATAATCTTTAAAACTTGCTATTTATCTTCCTCTTGTCCTCTATACGTGTCTGCCTTATAGATTAATGGCTTAACATTCCTATATACTGGCTTTAGCATTACGATATGTTATACAGGGTAGATTTTCATTTTGGCTGGTAGGTTCAACTTATACGTAACCAATGAAATTCTTTGCTTGATTTTAAAAGGTCCTAGTCTAATATAGTCCAATTTTTTGCTTAGTCGTCGACTCTTGAAATTTTTGTATAATAGCCACACTTTATCTCCCTTCTTAAGATCTAGTCCCTTAGATCTCTTAGCATTATAGTACCTTTTTATTTGTTCTTGTACTAGTTTAGCTATTTCTTTAAGGTCTGTATAAAGATTTATTAACATCTCTATTCTTTGCTTAGCTATGCTACTTATCCTTTTTACTTAACGTGGCAATAATAATGTTCTTGGTTTGTACCCGTAATTCGCCTTAAATAGTAATGTCCCCATTCCTTCTTATGGTGTTGCATTATATGTAAACTGTATAACTGGTAATAACAATACCCAATTATTCTGTGCGTGGTTAATATAATGCTTTAGATACTGCTCTAGTGTCTAGTTTAGTCTTTCTATTTGTCCATCCGTCTGCGGATAATATATTGTAGATATTACTGCGCAAACTCCCTATTCTGCCAGAAATACTTCCTAAAATGCTGCTATAAATCCTAGATCCCTGTCTAATATAATCTTATTTAGTGCTCTATGTCTTATAAACACTTCCTTTATATAGATTCTAGCGACATCTTCTGCTAATATCTCTTTAGTGTATGCTATAAAGTATCCCCACTTTGTTAGCTTATCCACTATTACTAAGATTGCGTTATAATCTTGTCCTGTAATAGGATCTCTTAACTTTGGTAACTTAATAATAAAGTCCTATAATATAACCTCCTATGGTCTTCCTGGTGTCTTAATAGGTTATAGCCCTCCATATGGCTTATACCTTATTGGTTTGTTTCTTTAGCAATCTAGATATTTCTTTGTAACTTATTTTGCTAGTCCCTAGATTCCTTAAATAATGTACTTTTTTTGAAGTCTTAACACTAAGCCTATAGCTCTGTTATGTTCTTATATTATTCCCTTATGGAATTCCTTAATAAATTCTTCTGCGATAGACTTAGGTATATATATTACTTCTCTGTTTTTGTATTGCTCTAAGTCTGGATCCTCTGCCTATGCTTCTTAGATTTTCTATATCCAATTACTCTCTAGTAATTTATAGATCTGACTTTCTTTGGTCGCTATAATCTTTGGATAATTATACCTAATTAATCTATCTTGATTCTTTTATAATAAAGCTCCTAATAGCTTTTTATTACTTTATAGTTTAGCCTTTCTGCTTAGAGCGTCTGCTTATGCGTTATCTATACCCTTGGTATGCTAAATTTTGAAATAGTATTCTGTAAGCATTTCTGCCTATTTAACCTGTCTTTAGTTAAGTTCCTTTATTATTAGGAATCCTGTAAGGTTCTTATAGTCCGTCTTAACTATAAATGGTTTCTTTGTGCCTTATAAAAATGCTCTTTATTCCTTAAGTGCTGTAACTATACCTAACAACTCCTTGTTGTAGATATTATAGTTTAACTTTAGTGGTGTTATCTTTTAACTATAGTATGCTACTGGGTGCCATCTGTCTTGATGTTTCTGCATAAAGTATGCCCTTAGTGCAAAGTTTGATGCATCTATTTCTATAACCGTCTTTAGACCTAGTTAATAGATCTTAAGAACTGGCTCCTAGGTAAATAATTCTTTAACTCTTTTAAACAGTTCTTATTGCTTCTTTCCCTATGCCCACAGTTCTTCTTTCTTTGTTAATTGTGTAAATGGCTTAATATTCTTTAACCATTGCGCTATAAACCTCCTATAGTAATTGCAAAACCCTAGGAATGATCTTAACTATATAATGTTCTTTGGTTCTTGCTAATTCACTATAGCCTTAATCTTCTTTGGATCTATGCTAAGTTGGCTTAGTTTAATAATAAATTTAATGAAATTGGTCTTCCTAGTAAAGAATTTGTATTTCTTAATTGCTACTGGTATCTGTTCTTCTTATAGTCTCTTTAAGACCTATTTGATATATTTCCCGTGTTCCTCCTCACTCTCTGAGTAGATAATAATGTTGTTGAGGTATGCTATAACAAATTTATCTAGGTGTTCTCCTAATATACTATTAATTCGCTTCTGGAATGTTGCTGGTGCGTTTATAAGCCTAAATTGTATAACTAATGGCTTATATAGTCCTTCCTTTGACCTAAAGGCTGCCTTCTATTTGTCGCCTTCTTTAATCCTAATCTGATGGTATATCTACCTCAGATCTATCTTTATAAAGATCTTTGCGTTGCTGATCCTGTCTTAGATTTTGCTAATTAAGGGTAAAGGATACCTATCCTTTTTGGTAATGCTATTTAACTGTCTATAGTCTATACACATCCTAAGTTTTCCGTTCTTCTTTGGGATGAATAGTACTGGATATCCTACTGATGACTATAATAGTCTAATATATCCCTTTTATAAGTTCTCCTAAATAAACTCCTTAAGTGCTATTAACTCTGTTTTAGTAAGCTTGTAGATTAGAAAGAACTTTAGACTTATTCCCTCTTTTAATTCTATCTTATAGTCCCAAGCTATATACTCTGACAGCTTTTTACTTTCTAGTAACTATAACTTTTTACTATACTTGTGGTATCTCTTTGGTATATAACTTAAGCCTTACTTAGTCTCTTTATATGTTGCTCTGACTTGGTACTATACCAACTTGGTTTACTATCGCATTTTGCGTTGTTATGTATCTTTAATATTAACCTGACCTGTAACCTAATTAATCTTTGGATTATACTCCTGTAACCAAGGCATTCCTAGTATTGCCTTATCCTGTCCTAATAGTAGGATATTAAAAGACATTCTAACTGGTCTCCCTTTAATAGTTATCTAAATAGGTCCTATTTTAAGATTAATAATGCCTCCTCTATAGGCTATCTGATCTTCTAAAATTATTGTAAGTGGATATAGGTATTCCCCCTATCTGTATGGTAACCCTATCCTTTCCACTGCCTTTGGTAATATGTGGTTCCTAGTTGCTTTACTATCTACTAATGCTTTAAACTGCTGATCTTGCCATTTAGCTCTTAAATTTAGGTGTTATCCTTAAATTCCTTTAAGGGTCTGAGGCTCTAACACTGGTTCCCTCTGGTCCTATATGCCTCCCCTTTTCCTAACTGTTGGCTACTAGATCCTACCTATACTGGGTCCATCCTTGGCTAATACTTAGTTTATTTCTTTTCCTTTATATACTATGGATAAGTATTCTCTGGGCATTTCTACTACTGTTATCCATCTAGGCATTCTTCTGTAAGGAATCTTCCTGGTTAAAGTGTTAAGTCTCCTTGACCTTATACCTCTACTAGGTGCCAACTATATATATACTTAGCATTCTTAAACTGCTTTTCCTCTGGTGCCTAATATATCCTTACTAGGTACTTCCGGTTCTTATCTTTAGGTGCTCTATATATGTTACACGTGTTATCCATATAAGCTATCTATAATAGTGTATAATGCGCTATATGTTTTAGGTTAACTCTTGGTTTATCTTTATCCTTAAGTTTAAATCTATACCTAGTCAACCTGACTACTGGTATTTCCGCTGCGGGTACTAAGATTTATTACTTACTTCTCTAGTCCCTAGATTCTTCTTCTAGGTTCCTTAACGTTATAATTAATGCTCCTTTAATGTAACTCATACGTTTTTTAGTAATAGGTTAGTTTTAGATAACTTTTTTATCCAGCCATATATAAAAATCTGCCTATTTGTTGTTATATTGTTGCCTATACCACTTTCTATATAACTGGTTTAGTATATATGGTTTATCTGTTAAAAAGTACCTTGTTATTGCTGTATTATAATATCCTTTAGTATATCTTTCTTTAAACCTAGTTGGAATATCTAGATCCTCTTCTTATTCTAGTTTATCTAACTACTTTGCCCTAGGTGTCCCTACACTTAGCCTATTAGTAACTCTTTGTATAGGTGCTCTGTCCCTTATACAACCTAGCATAGCTAACCTCTTGTCTAGCTTTTGCTCTTGCTATGCAATGATTCTTGTCCTGAACTTATTTATAGTTTCTTATTTTTTATGTCTTGCAGCTGGATCTTTATAGTTGTCTTGCTTTTTAATCCTGGTATTAACTGTTTAATCTTTAGGCTAAATACTATATTTACCTGGAATTGCTAATGTTCTTATTTATTCTCTAAACTTATAGTTCTTAAACTTGCGTCCTATACTTATTTGTTTGTCACTAAACTAAGTTACTGTCCTTTCCTATTGGTTTTCGTTCTTTATGGGTCCTTAGGTGTGTCTTATCTCGTCTTATCTCGTCTTAAGCTTCTCTTATCTCTTCTTAAGAATTTTAAGCCTGTGGCCTTTTGCCTTTATTAAGTGATAAGCTAGCACTAGTAGTTATCTACTTGCTTAGTTTCTTCTAAATGTTACTCCTATTGTCTTATAAAGTAATGGAAATTGTATCTAATAGTGTTATAATACCCGTTACTGAACCTTGTTCTATAATAGTCTTAGTCTCTACTTCTATTTTAACTTCTTTAAGGTTTATATGCTCCTAGTAAGCTGCCTTTATTGCCTTATCGTCAGTAAATGCTTTGCCTTTGTTGAATTTATTATCTTTAATGTCTAATCTATAAGCTGGTTCGTTGGTTCCTCTAAACTTAGATAATAATAGCTCCTATAGCTAATAGCTTGCGCTATACTTAGCGTCCTTATGAATTTAGTATGCGTTGTTATAACAATACGCAAAACTATTAATTGAACATTCTTTTGTTCCTTATAGTGCACCGTTATCCCTCTATATATATATACCGTCTGCTGGCCTAGTTCCCTTTACTACGTGGTTACTCTAACCACCTTTATAGTCTCTGGTAAAATGACCTTGTTTTTCGCAATTTATATAAGCCCTATCTTTAAACCATTTTTCTTGCTGTGGAGTTTGCCTAAACGTCTTCTACTACTAAGATCCCTAGTTTGGCCTCTGCTCCTAGGTCCTTTAATTACTTAATCCTTAACCTCTAGGTTTCTATGGTTTCTTTTCCCACCTTTAGGTTTCTTTACTCTATGCCCTATATAAAAGGAACATCTATTTATAGTAGTTAGAAGATTAGCTCTACCTTAATTACAAAGTCCTCTACTTATATCTAGTAATATACGCAAACCCCTAGGAATACTTGGGCTAATATAATATCTTTATAGTCCTTCTAGTAAATAATCTTCGCGACTTTTAACTCCTTTAAATACCATTCTTTTCCATTATAGTGGTAACTAACCACTATAATCTTATCTTTATAGAAATGAGACTTGGCGCCTAAGATTATATATCTAGCTTATTCCAAATCTATAAGTACTTCATCTAGCCACATAATATATTTTAGAATGTATCTGTATATACCTAGAAGACTCTTTTCTCTATTATATACTGTCTATAGGCCCTTTACTGTAATGTTATCCAGAAATGGCAAGGCGTGGTATAGGATGTGGTGCTCTAGGATCTTAGTAATCATCCTTATAAACTAAGCAACTAAATTTATTCCTCCTATAGGTACTATTATTTATTATAGAAGTCCCTGAGGTATTATAAAGGCTATTAGGTTCCTACTTTCTATATTAAGCTCTAACTAGTTATAGCTAGAGAAGAAGTCTACTAGAGATATAACCTTATACCTAGCAAACTCCTTAGAAAACCTATTAGTATATAGCGGCAAATTTGCGTCCCTAATAGTTACTTGGTTAATATTTATCGCTATATTAATTAGTTAGTACTTATTACGTTCCTTCTTACTTATAAGAAACCATAGATTTCTATATAAGCTTTTACAATATTCTAGAGTCCCTTAAGCTAGTTATTCTTGTAATATACTTATTACCTCTCCTTATAGGGCCCTTAGTATAGGAAAGTTCGGTACTTGCTATACTTTATATGGTACGGTTTTAATCTTTAGTAGCGGAGTTATATCCCTACTAACTCAACCTATCTTAAAAAAGTCCCATACTAGTGCCTCTTCTTAGTTAAATAATATGGCCTTAAGGATCTCTTATTCTCTTGGCCAAATATCTCCTATAATTATGCGCTCTAATTGTTCTAGCTTTAGTTGTGTACTATAGGCCAGTTTAGTATACCACGGCTTAAGAAAATGATTATATGGACCAAAAGGCAATCTATAAATGGACGCCTTCTATTGACACAAGGCTACCTCTTACCATTCCATTATACCTCCTAGAATGGTTCTGTCTGGTATTAACAAATTAACTAAGTAGACTTTGTCTGCCTTTCATTTATATATAGTTGCTATGCTTATAGCGTTTTATCAGGCCTTGCTCTAATAGCCTTCTATTTATATTATAAATAGATCCGTTATCTATAATATTTAATACGTAAGGGACCTAGCTTTTACTTTAAATACTAGCTTCCAATTCTTCTTTAAATATTTCCTTAGGACTTCCCCTAATGTTTTATTATTAAGCTCCCTTTATCTAATATTATATTCTTCTTTCCGCTAATAGCTTTGCCTAATAGGTATCTAAAATAGCAAACGTCCATATTAGAGCCGCACCTTATTTCCTTTTTTTTATTCTTAATATCCTCCTTATCCTAATACGCCGGGTTATAAGTAACCCCGAATATAATCCTAGCGGTTATACCGGCTATATATTTCCTAAACTGTTATCTATATTAATGCCTTTATTTAGTTTAAAGAACATTATATTCTTATAGGATATTAAGAACCTTATTTCAACTCTGCTATCTTCTAATTAAATAATGCAAGATACCTAACCTGTTACTATTTATTTTGTCGCCAGTCTAGCCCTTATTAACTATAGCTCACTAAGTATTACCTTATGTGACATCTCCCCTACAGTAATAAATATTGTGGATATTAAGACGTTACCTATTACTATAGGGACCGCATATACTAGCCTAATAAACTTAGACTAAGTTCTATTTGTAGACGTTAAACACGCGCCTTATAGCTATAAAGGTAGACTTAATATTAGCAGGCCGTACTATAGGGCTACGCTTTCCTTAATAAGGTTAAGCTTAGCTCCAGAGTTAATTAAGCACTTAGCCCTTCCGTCTCCTATCTATGCTTTAACTTTTAAGCATTATCTTTAGAACTGGATAAATCCTACTTCTTGTTCAATCTAGTCCACTTCAGCAGTTATTAAGCCGGCTTAATTAGCATGGAACGTTAAGTGCGCTAATAATACTAATACCTTAACATCCTCTTGCTTCTGTTGGTAAGGTTCTATAAGGGGTAATAAAAGAGGCTTAAAGAATAATCTTGCAACTTTAGGCATGTATATAAGGCAGTTACTAATAGTAACTTTAATAGTTTTTAATAAGATCTTATCTGCTATTATAGTTGGGCTTAGAACGTTTCCTTTTAGTATATCCATCATCCTAACTGGCTTTAGTTATAGTGCCTTAGCTATTATCATTGTATCCACTATCTACTCTGTCTATTTTAGCTATTTAGTATAGTTTATTTTATTAACCTTGTTACTGCCTAACGGTGGTTAAGGAGCTTGCTGCTAGGGCCATAGTATAATTTAGATATGTCCTCCTAGTTATATATTTTAAACTACTACTGGTTGCTGACTAGATAGTTTTGGAGGTAGCTTTATTACCCTTACTTCCCCTTATAGTTTTCTAAGATTATATAACCATAGTATAGGCTATGACTGGGTTGCGGCTCTAACTGAATCTACGCATATTAACTCTATTTAGTATATATCTTCCTAGGACTTACCAAGTTCCTCCTTACTTTTAGCGTTGCTACCTTCTATAAGCTCTACTAAAGCCGCCTTTAGTTAGATACCCGTTCCTAGGGTATTAAAATTAATATTCGCGTTCTACCTTAGCTAGTCTTTAAGAAACTAGATCTGATTATCGCTTAGTAAATATGGAATTATATTTCCTAGGCGCTTACGTGTTCTAGTACAGATTTGGTTATTCTTATTTATATATAAAAAGCTACAGCGAACTAATTCCTGGAGCTATAGACACTGGTTAATAAAATAGTAGGGGCCCCTATACCTATAGCACGTCTAAGCCTATACCTAGTATACGCTAAAGTTTCTTAGCCCTCTATACCTCCCTAGGCCTGGCTTATATTGTTCTTGTGGCGCTCCCTTATAGGACGGCTATACTCTATTACTATTTAGTGCCTATTGTAGACCTATCTGTATTTAATACACCGACGCCCTATTTAAGAGCTATATGTACTATATCGGATCTTAGCAAATCCTGTCTAGAAATAGTATTAAAGATATAACCCTAACTAACTTAACCGTCCTAAGATTAAGCTTCTAGAGTTAACTAGTAAGTTTCTTTAGTTCTAGGTCTATTTCCTAGGTTATTTAATAGGTGCTTGCTGGCTTACTTAGCTAAGAGACTATAGGTAATCAAAGGGCAGCATCTCTTTAGTTAGCTATGGCTGGTTGCTATTTATAGAACTATCTAACTAGCTAACAAAGACCTTGCTCCTTAGGGTTTATTAATAACAGACAGTCTGCGCCTTTATATGAACTAAGCCTGTCTTCTACAGTTCTCCTTAGCAGATAGAAGTTAAAAAACTCTTATCTATCCAGATTAGCCCCTGTTTTAGTTATAGTATATCTTTAATATTTAAATAGAAGTCCTCTTGCGAACCAGTACCCTTATTTATGGTTATCTAAATTACCAGCCTTAGTAACCTTTTAGGAGATTAGCGTAAACTGCCTATAGTACTTACGTATACTGCTAGGTGGATTGTTCCTGCATTATAGTATATAAGCTTTTAAGAATTCTACTATTTTAACTTATTAAAAGTAGTTACTTTCTTAGTAGTCTATCCTAAGTTTCCTTACAAGTTCTATCTAATTACTAATTATAAACTTAGGTAGGCTTTAAATCCAGGTCCCTATTTAGTAATTATAATACTCTAGGAGTCCTTAATACTTCTTATTATCTATAATATAGTGTCGGATATATAGTCACTTGTACTATTTAATGAATTGTAATATATTTTGTCCTGTAAAGTAAGGAGTCCCAGGGGTTCCTAAAGCGGGTATAGGCTAGGCTATAATATATACCTTATCTCGCGCTATTAATAGTCTGTTGGAAGATAACGAACTTATAGTTTCCCTATAACCAGGTAGATAGACTTTATGGCCCTTATCCTCTATATGTTATAGGTCATCGGTCCCTAATATTATGGGAGTTAGGGCTGGTATCGCATCCCCTGGTTTAAAAAAGCTTTATAGTTTAATAGGCTACTTGCTTTCCTCTCCCTTTCTAGCTCCCTTACTATTATTATAGAATGGTCCTAATATACCTAATATTCCCTTTAGTGGTACTGTCGCCATTATTCCTATAAATTTAAAGGTTGCTCCTATAAATATAAGAATAATTATATAGACTATTGCAAATATAGTAAATAAAATATAAAAGACTTTTCTCTGCCGTTTCTAGTGTACTATAGTCCCTCCTTTTATCCCCTGTCTTGCTATACTATGTACCCGCCTTCCTATTGCTGTTTGCCGCCTCCTGCTCCCGCATGGAGAACTCGGCAAATGTTATTAGTTTATTACTATAGTGGTAGCTGCGCACCGGTTGCTAATATATCTGTGCTTTTGCCTCCCTCTCCGCACGTCCTTCTGTCCGTCGGTTCCTTTGTAGTTCTAGATCGTTCCTATGCGTCTCTTGCGTATAGAGTACCAGACTTCTAATCTAAAGAGCTTGCCGTTGTCCCTACGTGGAATGCCATAAAATATATAGGAGGGTACAGGCTCTTGTAGATAGGAAGTCATGGTGCCTTTAGTGAGAAGCTATCAATAAGCATATAGTCTGTAGAGAGAGAAGAAAGGAGTGTATTTAAAGAAAGAAACTATCTGTCTATTAGCTATATCTGAGTTGTTGAAGACTCTAAGGGCTCTAGACTGATCTATATAAAATATATAGAAGGCCTAGGCTCTCCCAAAGCTACGCCCAATCTAGATGTTAAATCTAGGGGGCCAAATTACACTACTATAATATGTCCTTATAAACTAACTCTTGTAAATCGCCTCTTACACAAAGACAAGCCTTAAACCTTATTAGGTATTTATTATTATTAGTTTTATAGGTAAATACCCAGATAATAGGCATGGTTTTAATATAGATTATCTCATTAATAACTTTAAACATTCCTTAATTTTAAAGGTCCACATATTTTTTTTTAGTAGTAGCTACGAACTCTTCCTTATATTAATGTCTTTAAAGCTACTTCTAATTTTTAGGTGGCGGTAGGAGCTAATTATAGTGCAGCTTTTTATGAAATGTAAGCCTTATATTAAAGGCTGATTTTTAAGCTAGAAGGCTTTAGTTATTAGTAATATTAGCAAAAAAACCTACGTAGACCTTTAATTATCCTTTAAGTCTCTTTCTTTTAACCACATTTTACTCCCCAATATTACTATTAATCTTCTTCTTTAGCTTAGCTTTATTAGTTGGAACCATAATATAGTATAGCTTCTTTACTGTGGTCTTTAAGGACAGTAGTAGAGGCTCTAGTAAGTTAGGTTCTAGCGTTTTATCTAGGGTAGGAAGCCCTAGAGCTAAGTTATCTTTAGAGCTTAAATCTTATTACTTACTACTTTTAGTATTAGGCTCCTCTTAATTTCCACTAGAATCTACCTATTATCTTCCTTTAGTATTAACTTAAATATTATCTAGAGTCTTATTGCTTTTATTAGACGACGATTCTAATTTATCTTAAAGATTCTCTATTTAATAGACATTGATAATTTCTAACATTTAGTTAGTCCTTACTTAGAGTACATTTACCAGATCTAGCTATAAGTTATTATAAAGCAACTACTTATTAAACTTTATATCTCTTATTCTAATAACTTTCTTTTAACTTGGAATGTAGATTTAAAAGATATTTATTAAATTATACCCTATTAGATATCCTATATAGGCCCTTGGCACAAGCTTATTTAGGCGTAGAATATTATATTTAAGAGGATAGGCCCTATAGCTATAGGCTTATAGGTATCCTATATTGGGTTTTAGTAATATTATACCCATTACTAACTAGACTTTCTTAAAAGGTGTTTGCCACCTAAGTCTTTTCCTAGGTATTTAATTAAGTAGATAGGTAGCTGCTTTATAGGCTTCTAGCATTAGTTCTTCTAGTAAATAAGCCTTAATTCTTATACATTAAGCCTTCTATATAATTACCCCTCCAGATTATTCCGCTGGACTGTTTTATAATTAAGTATTAGGTGCTAATCTTTTAAGAGTAATTCCATATTTAGCTGTCTAATCCTTAAACTTGTCTCTAAGAGACGTCTCTCTATCTATGCGGATTATGGCTACCTTAAAGCCATATTATTGTTTAATAATATTGCAGTATATAATAACTCTTTAGGTAAGGGACAACTTCTTTACTATTATATCTACCTTATTTATCTATGTTGTGTTATTAAGGAAGTATACCATATACTTATTGCCATTAAATACGACTATTCCAGGTATTAAATTAAGGTAGATTCTATAGAAAGGAACTATTAACAGAGTTGGTGTTCTTCTAGATATTACTTTATAAGCTTTGCTTACTCCACACAATTTATATTCTACTATTATTGGCCTTTTAGAATTGCTCCCATTATTAATTAAGGTAGTTACTTAATTGCTTCTTTTCCTATATAGCCTAATTGCTAGTGCTATATAAGACCTTCTGCCTAATTTAGCAGAGGCTTTAATAAACACTTTAATGGTTTTAATTAAGTTGTAAATAAGACCTCTGGTAAGTCTCCCTTTAGCTTATTATATTTAATGGTGTTCTAACCAAAGTAGTAGCTATAGTAGGTGTACATCTTATTATTACTATAGAAAAGAGTGTTCTCTTTATTGTTCTAATAGACGCCTTTATTATTAAGCTTTTAGAGGCATACTAGGTTAGTATAGAAGCCTAGTATAAAGGCTGCTCCTAAGAGCTGTATCTATCTCTTCACTTTTAGGTGGTTAATTGTGACTATAGCTATACTATAGCCTATAATCTCTTCTAGATGCGAGCCCATGTGGATTTGCTCTGACGTAGGTTTAATATTACTAATAAATCTAGCTTAATTATTAAAGACGTATATATTAGTTCCTAAGTTAAGAAGAATACTATTACAAAGCTTATAGTTGGAAGCTATAGCTATATTATAAGCTCCTTTTTAATAAACCGCAAAGGTCCCTTTGGGCTCTTAAGAGCTCTACTAGTTGCCATCCTTTGGCTATTTATTGACTTAATTATCCTTTTTAATTTGCTTAATATGAGCCTTAATTTCTGTGACGGTGCTGGTGCGCGTCACCTGCCATATTCAACCAATCAGGATTTTCCATGCCCGGCATGGAAAATCGCTATTGGCTCGCTTACCACTGGCGCCTTGGCGGCCCTCGCGACATGTCTACCTACTGCCCCTGAACGATTCTTCTTCTTCTTCTTCTCCTTAGCTTAGTATCTTTACTAGATAGCAATCCATAAGCTTCGGTTCAGAGGCATTTGTGCAAGCCATTACATTATACTAAGCTCTCCCTATACTGCCTGGGAAGGCCTTAATAATATCCCACCCTAAAAGAAACTTCGTCTATAACAACGCGTTAACGCGCTATACTCAGACACCAAAACAACTCTGTACTACCTAGGAAGGCCTTAATAATATCCCACCCTATAAGCTAGATAGGATTGGACCTGTACCCCCGGAATTAAAACCGCACAATTCTGACGAACCTTAGGAAACTAATAATGGCACCTAAAGCGAGCTTATCTAAAAGAGCTGCCCCAACCTAAGAAGAACACAAGATTTAATTGGGATCCGAAATTGAAGATAATAATGTCATTATGGATGTATATAAACAGATTCGTGCCCTGATGGCTAATTAGGAAGCCAACCGTCTCTAAGCTTAAAGTATATAGGAGACCCTATAAGAGATCCTAGACAGCCTTGCGGCCCTATAAGGTAGCTTAGCTCCCCCTTCTAGAAGTCCTAGTCGTCCTATTGACTCTACTAAATATAACATACTAGGGAGTACGGATACGATAATAAAGCAATTAAAGTCCGTTAAGCTCCTTAACCCCTAACTACTATTTAATAGGATAGACCCTACCTTTAAGAATTAGAGGATTTAAGTATAAGGAAAGCTCTGCGTTAACTATAACCATTTCCTTTCTAAAGAAGCTAAAATGCTCTACCTCTTTAGTTAAACTATAGGGGACGCTTAATGGCACCTTTAGGCCAAGTTTAAGGATAAGTCCCCCGTCTAATTTATATCTATTAATAAGATAATACAGCACCTAGCGGCTATCTATATTAACCTAAATAAAGTACAGGATGCTTGGTATAACTATAATTACCTAATAATAAAACCGAACTAACCCTTTGCTAAGTTTTAGACTTAATTCCTATACCTTATAGGAGAAGGCCAGGTTCCCCTTAAGAACTACCGTTTAGATCTATATAATAAGCTAATATTCCGGCTATAAGAAAAGATTGCTATAACCTTAGATAACCTGCTAATATATAAAAGACTTATAGCTTATTACCTATTGTTGGACTTAGAACTAAAGCGGATTGACGCCCACCCTAATTAGTAGAAGCGACTCTGTAGCGATTGGAACTTGTTAGCCACACCTATAGGAGCTGGAGTAGGAAGACAAGCTATAACTGCCCTTGTACTAAAAGTGGTTATAACTACGCATCAGTGAGCCTCGCCTGACTAGCTACGTACTACGCCCTTAACTAGTACTTGTTGCAATACCCCAATTAACCCTACCTTAGCTATGTGCTATAACTGTGATAAGGAGGGTTACTTTGCCTTATCTTGCCTAGATCTAAAGGGTATAGGCGATATTAAGGAGAGGGAGGAAGGAGAAACGTCTAATAAGTTGGGAAAAGAAGAGCCCTAGGGAAAGACTTCCCCCTAGGGTACCCTATTAATCTTAAAGAGATTAATTAAGTCAGTTAATAGGTAGAAAATACTTTATGATTCTATATATAGTATTTTAAAATAGATATAGAGTTAACACAACCGCCCTTATTAATATTGGAGTAAATAGCTTCGTCTTTATAAATACTACCTATGCGATTAATATTGCTAAGTTTCTAAATATAACAGCTACCCTACTAGAGAAGCCTATTTAGGTAAAAGGCTATAACGGCCAAGCCGGTTAACTAGTTACCCACGTCTTAAAGTTGCATATTTCTCTTAATAGACAACACTAATACAGCATCCCGTTTTATATCCTAGACCTAGGGTCCTATAATATAATCCTAGGCCAAAAATGGATGTCCTACTTTAATATTTGGCTAAATATATGGTAAAGACAGTTTATATAGCCGGAGGACAGACCAAAGATACCCTCTTTTGTTAGAGAAATCCAAACTAACTATAAAACACTAGCTGCAAGGGCTAACTCTACCTATTAGCAGGATGTCTAGGCCTATAACCTAGCCTTTGCCCAAGAAGACGCCCATCGCGAAGCTGGAAAGAACTCTATACCGATAAAGATACTCTCCCAAAGCGCCATGTTTAAAGAGGACTCTATATACGGAAGTAGGATAGACAGTGACGTAGATAACGTTCGAATCGCGCAGATCTAACCGGTATAGAAAAGAACGTACTGATAGGATATAAGGGATAGCCTTTAGAAGATGCGACAGGAGCTAAAAGGAGTAACGATAATGCTAATACCCTAGAAGTCCCTAAAGTCACGTACGCCCCTATTATTAGGTAACCCCCTTATAGCAAATATTGCTATAATTAGCGCTATAGCGTTCTACTTTAATATATACCAGAAGGAGAATAAGGTCTTTACCATAAGCCTATATAAGATTAACCAAATTATTAAGGATAGGGAGGAAAAGCTAGCCAAGGAGGCTAATAAGGAACTAGTTAAATGCCTCCTTCCTACTTTCTATACAAGTTACAAGGACGCATTCTTAAAGGTGGCTTTAGACAAGTTGCCCCCTTACTGGACATACAATTACAAGATTTAATTAGAAGATAATAACTCGCTAGGCTATAGCCCTCTCTACTAATAATTAACGGATAAGCTAAAGGTAATAAAGTAGTACTTAATTAATAACCTTAACAAAGGGTTTATTAAGCCAAGTTAAGCCCCTTTTGCTTCCCCTATCCTGGTTATAAAAAAGCCTAATAGAGGCCTTTGTTTTTGTATTAACTATTAAAAGCCAAACGCTATTATTTAAAAGGATTAGTATCCTATTCCTTTAATTAATAAGACCCTTATACGTCTAAGCTAGGCAAAGATATTTACTAAACTTAATATCTATTAAGCTTTCCACTAAATTAGAATAGACCCTATATCTAAAGATTTAATAACATTCTATACCCATTATAGGTCCTATAAATGCAAAGTTCTTCCTTTTAGACTAATAAACAGACTGGCTACGTACTAAAGGTATATAAATAATGTTCTTTTTAATTACCTTAACAAATTCTGCACGGCATACCTAGATAATATTCTTATATACTTAGACAATGAACTTAAGCACCAAGTTCATATTAAGAAGGTCCTAAAGAGATTATAGAACGTAGGCTTACAAGTTAATATTAAGAAATGTAAATTTGGGGTAAAATGCACAAAGTATCTTGGGTTTATTGTGAGTATAGATAGGATTAAAGTGGACCCTAAGAAGGTTGAAGCAATCTGCAGCTAGGAGCCCCCTTGTACTGTAAAGGGGATCCAGTCCTTCCTTGGCCTTTGTAATTTCTATTGCTGGTTTATCTATAACTATAAAGTTATGGCGAAGCCTCTTGTATAACTTACCCGGAAAGGTACGCCTTTTGTATTTAGTAATAACTACATAGAGGCCTTTAGAGAGTTAAAAAATTGGCTTATCTCTTCTCTAATCCTTTATTATTATAACCTGGACCTTAAATTAATGCTAGAAACGGACGCTTTTAATGGAGTTATAGCGGGAGTCCTGTTATAACTATATCCGGACGGCAAATAGTACCTTATTACTTTCTTTTTAAAAATAATAGACCTAGCTGAGTGTAACTATAAGGTACATAATAAAGAAATGCTAGCTATTATTTAATTACTGTCCTAATGGCGCGCAGAGCTTAAAGGCACAAACTCTTAAATTAAGGTTTATACTAATTATAAAGCCTTAGAGTATTTTATAATAATAAAGTAGCTTACAAATTAATAGGCTTAATAGGCTAAAATACTCTCTTAATTCTTCTTTATAATTATATACCGCCTAGGTATATAAAACTCTAAGGCTGATGCTCTAACCCAGAGAGAACAGGATATAGGCCCCTAGGACGAGCTAAAGGCTTAATATCGTACATGCGCCCTCCTCTGTCCTGAATAGCTTAACCTACCCATCCTTAAGGAACTGAACTCCAAATAAAATAAGCTAGCACCTATAGAAGGAGAGTTCTTAGATAAACTAATGGGATTAGTTAACTGTATCTTAACTATAAACCGCATAGCCAAATCCCTAAAGGCCCTCCGCGACTAAGCCTTAAAAGGTAACCCTAATTTGGAAATAGAAGAGGGACTGCTCTTATACTAAGAACGGCTTATAGTTCTGGATGTTAACAACCTACGGACAGAGCTAATCTGGGAAGCCTACTATTAAGTCTTAATGGCGTACCCTAGTTAAGATAAGACCTACTAACTACTAGCGCCCCGTTACTATTGGTGAGGACTTCTGTCTAATATAGAACGATTTATTAGAAACTACCACGCCTGTAAACGCGCGGATCTCCTTAGGGATTAAACTCCTGGGTGGTTATAACTATTGCCAGTTCTAGAACGCTCTTGGCAATATATTATAATGGACTTTAAGTTATTTCTAAAGGATGCCCATGGCCATAACGCGGCCTTTATAGTAATTAACCGACTATATAAACAATCCATCTCCCTCCCTTACTTTAAGACTATAACTATAAAGGATATAGCTCGCCTCTACGTTAATAATATCTACTAATTCTACGGCGCTCCTAAATTAATTATCTCTAACTGTGGTCTCTAGTTTATATTAGATTTCTAGAATGAATTCTGCCGTATCCTTAGGATTAAGATTAAGCTCTCCACCGTATTCTACCCTTAGACTAACGGCCAAACTAAGATTATAAACCAGTGCCTTGACTAGCGGCTACGTCCCTTTATAAACTACTATTAGGATAACTGGTTGGAATTACTACCTATAATGGACTACGCGCAGCTTACGCTCCCCCATGATAGCATAGGGATGTTACTATTTGAACTGCTTAATGGGTATACACTATGAACGTCCTTTAATTGGAATAGGCCTACTAAACCCATAACGGCTCGTAAACGCCTTAGCTATAAAGAGGCCTAGGTATTTGCTAAGAGAATGCATAGGGCCTAGGAGACTGCTTAAATAATTATAAAAAAGGCGCAAGAGAAGAAGGAGGCTAACGTAAATTAGTATTATCGCGAAGTAGACTTCTAAGTAGGAGATAGGGTATAGGTATTAATAAAGAACTAGAAAACCTAGAGGCCAAGCCGCAAGTTAGACTACTAAAGGGCTGGTCTATACAAGATTTTAGAGAAGGTAGGACACTCCTTTAAGGTTAAACTACTAGATTTAATAAAGATCTACCCTATTTTCTTCTTAGGCCGATTATAAAAGGCTGCGAATAATCCATTGCCTAGATAGTATAACGACCCCCTACCGCTAATTTAGATTGTAGAGGATGAGGAATAGGAAGTTAAAGAGATCCTAGCAGTTAAGAAGGTCTGTAGTGTCTTAAAGTACCGTGTAAGCTAGGTTGGCTATAATAAGGACCTAGAATAGTTGTTAGATAATCTGTATTCTCTAAGGCGTGGGACACGTGCACGAGTCACGTGCACGGGGCACGTGCATTGTAAATCTCTTTAGAGCCCCAGGGGCCCTAGGTCAAGACATTGACATCAATTAACAATCAAGTTAAGATCATCAATTAATCAACCCATTGCATCAATGAACCCCTCTACACGAACTTTGTGACAGTTATGAGCCCGGTCCGCCAACTTAAGAAGCTATTCAGCTATTACTTAATTGTTTAAAGAAATTCTACCTCATTGTTAGACTCTGACACCTTATCGTTAAGACGCAGACTCTAACAGAAATCCTACCTTAATTGTTACAAGACAAGTCTTCGACGAGATTCCATGAGATTCTATAAGATTCCACCTCAATCTGACAATAAGGACGATCCTAACAATAGGACGATCCTAACAACAAAATACTATCTTAATCCCTCCTTTGCCTATTAGTTAAATGACTCCACCAACGTTAAGCTTGTTGACGACGATCATCCTCAATAAGTTAGAAGACTGGGAGTAATGGCTATGGCAACTCCAAGCCCTTATAGATCAGCGAATTTGGGCCCACATTAACCCAAATAGTGCAGCACCTTAACGAGGTCTACTACAAGAACTAGCCTATCTAGAAGTTATAGATTTTAATAAGAATGCAACCTTATATGCGTAGCTCTTAACAAATCAATAGAAAGCGTATAAGAATAGCAGACGATACTATAACTAGGACATAAAGTATTTCCTAAGACAGGAAGATTATCTTTAATAGATCCGCACCTAGATTATATCTATAGTATTGATTTAGAAGAAGCTACTACTTAACCCTTCCTTAATAGTCAAAGAATGGCTATCTTGGCTAAAGGAGAACACAGAACCTACCTTATCGTTCATTAGGAAGAAGGTATAATACTAGTACATAGAAGCCCTTAAGGGGTTTAAATAGTTGTTAAAATTAAACTAATGGCTAGATTAATGGGAACACGCAATATCCCTAGGAGAGAAGTATAAGATTCCTTAAATGTCCAATAGTATCTAGCTTTAAGATTTGGCAGAAGTTATTTAACCTTTTAGCGACGCCTACTATATAAAGTACACTACCGAGTTAAATGACCCTTAGAAGTCGAGATCTTCCAAATACCATAGAGTAGTAAAGGAGCTGCAAGAAGGACTTAGAACACCCTTAAAGAAAGCTAATACTACTATAAGAGGTGGTACCTTTAATGTAGACTTTATAGAGCAAGCCACTAAGGATCACTCTGATACTACTAAAGGTTCACGAAGAGGAAAGGCCTTAGCATGCAATAGACGCTTAAAGAGAGCTAGGATACTAGTAGATAAGGAGACGTCCTGCAAGAAGCTAACGCCTAAGTGCTTAGCGTGTGGAATATAAGGACACTCCCTATAGGACTATTAGTGTTTATTTAAAGACAAGAGACCTGTAGGAGTTATAATAGGAGATGCGCGCATTAATAGGGCACTAAAGAAGGTAGAAAAGAATAAGAATCTCACTAACTAAGTTACGAAGATTAGACTTAAAGAATAAGAAGACAAGGCCTAACAATAATAGGATAAGAGCCAGAAAGTTAAGATTAAGGGAGAAGCTAATGCAATATTTCTAGAATTGTATTACACCAGTTAAACCTATCTACTAAAGCTATTAACTATTCTTGACTTAGGAACCACTCTCTATATCTTTAATAACCTTTTTTATTTTTATAATTTTAGGAAAGCTCTAAGACACAAATATATCACCGCCGGCAGCTTAGAAGTGCCTATACTAGGCTACGGCGATGTCACTATCCAAATTATAAAACTAGACAAGAGTAAGGGAACCCTACGTCTTAAGAACGTTGCCTTTTGTACGGACTTTAATACGAATTTAGTGTTGTTCCGTCTGCTTTAAAAATAAGGGTTCTACTAGGACAATAAAGGAGACAACAATCTTCTAGTTTAGAAGGATGACACAATCCTATATTAAATAGAAGAATGTTATGGATAATAGACTATCGAATACGTCTAACTAGGAAGTTAATTAGTGTTTAATATAAGCTAACTACTACACCACCAACGGAAGCGTAGAGCATTGTTAAGAGACGCTTATCCAGATTTAAAAGGTAATATATATCTATAGTATCTGCGTCTAGGTTATCCAGGACCTATAAGCCTTTATTATTTAGGTCTTAACGCCCTAAGAGTTAAGCTTTAAGGCCTAAAGATAACGGAATGTTAATATTACAGTCTCACCAAAATTAAGCGTTAGGTTTTAAGAAGGTTCTTAAAACAGAATATTAATAAACCTTGTTTTAACCTCCATATTGACTAGACTGACCTTAAGGAAGCGCATACTGGATTTATACGAGTTATATTTATCTATAATACCTTCTTAGGGAGAACCTTCCCGTATTTTATAACAACGCATGGCGAAGAGAAGGAGACACTATAAGTGCTTAAAGATTTCATCTAATGGATTCGTCTAAGGCATAACCTTAAGGTTAACACTATCAGATCAGATAACAAGCTAGGGAGAAAAAGAACCCTTAAATGGCTACGGACCCAAGGGATTATATTTAAGCCTTTGGCGCCTTATACCTAAGCTTAAAATGGTACCGCCGAACGCTTAGGGGGTGTAATTATTGAGAGAGTATATATAATGAGAATTGCTGCCAATCTACTACACGATCTATGGAAAGAGATAGTTGACTATATAGTCTACCTTCAAGATCGAACGCCACGGGAAAGTAATGGTTGGAAATCGCCCTATAAGAGGTTCTATACCTTCCTAGCCAATAGGTTAAGAAAGCCGTAACTAGTACACCTAAAAGCCTACGGCTATAGGGCGTATGCAATGACGTTAAACGCCTAGCTAAAGAAGAAAAGGCTAAGTAAGCTAGATCCGCGAGCCCATATCAGCTACCTTATTAGCTATAACTCTACCAATATCTACAGGATCTGGATCCTATATAAAGGTATCATTATCTCTACTAGGGACGTTATCTTTGACAAGAAGACGTTCTTTAACAGTAAGCGAATGGATATCTTAAAGGACCTACACGCTGAGTTAGACACGCTGATTAAGAAGATTTAACTCCCTAATACCCTAACTAAAAATAAGGTCCTTTTAGAAGACAATAAAGAAGTATTTAAACCGTTAATATAAGAGGAAGACGATAACGTCAATAAGCCAGTTTAAACCTTTGATGAGTTAGCAGATCTTGAGCTTATAAGAGCTCTTAAAGATGCGTATTATACGCCACCTCCAACAGAAGAAGACAAAGAATCTCTATATGCCTTTTACATCAAGTATCCTACAAAGTTAGATATATAAGGTACTAATCAGGACATTATTAACCGAGTAGGAGACGGGTTTTACACTTAGGGGGTATTTAACGACTCTATTAAGGACTTATTTAAGGAAGCCTATGATGACAGGTTTGAAGACTTTGTTACTAAAAGGATTACGTTAGCCTATTACGGCGCCTTCTTAGCAGGAAGGAAGTTTAACTTTAATAGTTAACTTAACAACAGCAAGCTAAAATCAGGCAGAATACACGATGTTAGATTACATAGGAAGAACTTACCTTTGCTACCTTAGTTAATCCGCAACCTTAATACATATCCTCTTTGAGATTAGTTCTAAGAAGCTTAACAAGCTCACCTCTAATCCTATTATTAAATAAGGTTGTTTTAAGAAACAGATAAGAAGCACACAAAGGAACAGCAGGTCCTTAGCTTAATATAGGTATTTGTCTACAAGATGGACAAGTATAAATTTCTCCAGAAATGTAAGGTATAATTAGTAGTCTGCGGAAATTAACAGGCCCCAGGAGACCTACCTATAAGAGCTACTATATTAGCTAGTACGACCTTCCGAACACTTATGGCGATCACCGTAAAATTTGACCTGGAGACGACACAGATAGATGCAGTTAATGCGTTTGTTTATTGCAATCTTAATAAGGTTGTCTATATAAAGCTACCACCAGGGTTTAACAAAGGAAAGACAGACAAAGTACTGCGCTTAAGAAAAGCCCTATACGGACTACAACAATTACCATTATTATGGCAGAAGAATCTCACGAGCTTATTAAATAAATTGGGTTTTAAAGAGGTACCTTAAGAGCCGTATATTATGCTAAAAGGTGGAATAGTCGTCTTCTTCTACGTTAACAATATTGTCTTTTGCTACTAAAAGATAGATGAGAAGAAAGCTTAAGAAGTAATTAAGGAGCTAAGCAAGGAATACCAGATAAGTACCCTTAGCGAGCTAAAATGGTTCCTAGGAATCCACGTACTATATAATTGTAGCCAGAGGCTCCTATGGCTATCCTAGGAAGCCTATATTAAGAAGATAGCTAACCAGTATAAAATAGATCTTAGAGGGCGTCTTCCAGACACCCCTATAGCAGAATTGGAACTCCTCTCTACTAATCACCAATTAATCCGTCTAACGCGTCTGTCCCCCAATATAGACCTATTAGTCCGCCCTATATCCCTACCAGCCTCTACAATACTATATTAGAGAAAATTGGGTTCAGTACTCTATGCAGCCACTATAATACGTCTGGATATTGCGTTTGCAGTATTAAGGCTAGCAAGGTTCAATTAGGACCCAAGCTAAAAGCATTATTAAGCGGTAGACAGAGTTATCCAATACCTATATAGCACGAGAAGCAGAGCAATCTGCTATAGAGGAGATAAGGAAGGAATAAACGGTAGAGGGAGAGACAAAGAAATATGCAACAAAGGACGAGACGACGGAAGAGACGGTAGAGGTAAAGCGCAATCATTTATCTATGCCAGTGATGCATCATTCGCGGACAACTCCGTCAATAGAAAGAGCTTATAAGGATATATTATAAAGCTATTTGGGGGGCTAATTGCCTGGAGAGCAAACAAGTAGGGTATAGTTACGACATCAAGTATAGAAGCCAAGTTGTTAGCCCTATTATAAATAGTAAAGAAAGCTATCTTTACCAGTAGGCTATTTAAAGCAATAATATTACGCCTAAATAAGCCCTTAATTATTAAATGCGATAACACCCAGACGCTCTAACTAATTATAGAAGACACGGCAAAGCTAATCACAAAGCTCCGATATATTAACATCCATTAACACTAGCTACGTCAGGAATACGCAATAAGACGAGTACGATTTCAATAGATAGCGATAAAGGAGATAATCGCTAATAGACTTATAAAGGCCCTACCCAAGCAGAGGTTTTAAAGTTTCGTTAATATAATTAGGATGGTGGATATTAAGGAGCAGCTGGATAAGGAGAAGCAACTAGAGGACCTAAGGGACGGTATTAAAGCAAGATAAAAGGATTCAGATAAGATTACGGTTTAATTGACTTATTAACGGATACGAGAAGGTAGCTAGCTTTAACCTCAAAGAGCTTAAAGCTAAGGGGGTGTGTTAGATAATCTATATTCTCTAAGGCGTGGGACACGTGCATGAGTCACATGTACGGGGCATATGCATTGTAAATCTCTTTAGAGCCCCAGGGGCCCTAGGTCAAGACATTAACATCAATTAATAATCAAGTCAAGATCATCAATTAATCAACCCATTGCATTAATAAACCCCTCTACACGAACTTCGTGACAATAGTATCCTGCATCTAATTTTAAGTACTCCCCCTATAAACTACGGGACTTCCACCTAGCCCATTTAGACCTCCCTGGACTACCAAGCAAATCAGATAACTGGATTAAATGCTAGGAAGAAGGGTTAGATAATTATAATAATCTAGATAATAATAAGGAACTTGGACAACGCCTAAGGGCAGGCTTTTTTAAGAAGGGGGGGTGATGTAATGGTGCTAGTGCGCGTTACCTGCCATATTTAACCAATTAGGATTTTCCATGCCCGGCATGGAAAATCGCTATTGGCTTGCTTACTACTGGCGCCTTAGCGGCCCTTACGATATGTCTACCTACTGCCCCTAAACAATTCTTCTTCTTCTTCTTCTCCTTAGCTTAGTATCTTTACTAGATAGCAATCCACAAGCTTCGGTTCAGAGGCATTTATATAAGCCGTTACAATTTCTGGCGTTATATTAGTAATTTTCTTATCTACCTTCTTCTAAATTTTGTTACTTGGTTTAAACTATAATAGGCAAGGAATTAACTCTATAATATACTAGCATTTATTAAAGAAGTAATACTTTCTATATAGGCACTCTAGTAGTGGTTGCCTTTCCTTCTTTTACTTATCTGCTAACAATTTAGGCTTTAAATTTGGTAACTTACTTAACTTGTCCTTAAAGGTGGCTGCGAAGGATCTTTATAGGGTTTTACCCTTTTAGGCAAGCTCTGTATAATGGTAATTTTAGTAGATTTTAACTAGTTTAAAGAAGGTAGGAAGCGTCTTCTCCTTCTACTTAAGCCTCTTAAGCTAGTTTTTCCAATATTCTGACTAGCTTAGTATAATAGAATTAACTACATATATAAAATCTTTCACTAAACAATTATTATTAATCTTAGGTAGATCTAGCTCCTTACACTTAGTATATACCTTCTCCCACTCTTATAACTAGACCTTAAAGTTCTGGTTCTAAGGCGCTTTCTTAAGCTTTATATACTGGGTGGCAACTTAAAGCTTTCTAGCATTATTAGTTAGTGTAATTTTCTTCTTAAGAAACACTAAGATATTATAGGTGGTAACGCATTTAAACATATAGATAAGATAGGTATATAAGATTAAGTTTTAGATATAGCTGCGCAACGTATTAAGAGCTAACAGCTATTTTCTATATAGCTTTATATTGTCCCTATAGTCGGCTTTAAGCATATAGAGCTCCTCCTTCTCCTCCTTATCTAGCTCTATAAGCTTTATCTTCCCCTAGCTATTAGCATCCTTAGATAAGGCTTAAATAGGTTCTTTAAGCTTTAGCAGATTAGTCTTAGGTATTAATAGGTCAACATACTCCTAGAGACGATTATTATTTGCTTTTAACTTAATAACCTTAATCTATTTATTCTAATTGTTTAGGCTTTTAAGGATAATAGATAATATAATAACTGTTATGGACAGCTTAAGTATAATGTTACGACTACTTAGAGAGGAGTCGGCGGAAGCTAGTTGGTTAATACAGGCACGGTCTAGGATGGATCCGGTGGAACCATATAACAAAGAATAGTAGCCGAGGTCACGTAATATAATCTATATAATCTATATAATCTATATAATCTATGGGATAGAGTAGATAGAGCACATATACCTTATAGAGCGAAGGGATTTCTTAGGCGTATAATTGTATATTTAAAGAACTATAGTCCCTACCTAGATAGTTCTCTCTTTATAGTAAATCTTAGAATACAATTAGAGTTAATTTATTAGGCAACTACTCTACTAGTTATTATTATGTTGTTAACCTATTTATATCTATATACCTAGCCCAATAATAGGACCTACTGTAGTTTTTGCTACAAGGTTCTGTTACACATTCACTACTAAGGTTATAGTATTAAATAAAGTTAAACAATATGCCACCTAAAGTACCAGTCACGACGCTATTGACGGCAGCTACTACCTTAGGCGGAGATACCAGTATAGCAGATACAGATTCTTAGTTAATTACGCGAGGTTAGTTATAGGAAATGGTTAATTACTTATAAGACAATAATAGGATACTTAAAAAACGCATTAATAGAATTAGAGCAGTAAAGGTTAAGTTACCTTTAATTAAACGGTTCTTAGAAGAGAAGTTAAAGCTTAAAGGGTTCCTTACGTAGATGCATTTCAAGGTTATACACAGTGTGGTTTTGGATCATGCGAATAAGCGAGCATAAAATATCCTTATCTAATAGAAAATGCATTAAATATCGCAATTAATAAGGATAAAAGTGCCTATGCAGAGCTTTTCCACCCCAACTAGGTAGAATAGGACTCTACGGTTCTAGCAAAATTTGGCAGATATTACGGATATTGCGGATATTGCAAATATTTTGTGGATATTGCGGATATTGCAGATATTTTGTGGATATTGCGGATATTGCGGATATTGCAGATATTGCGGATATTGCAGATATTACGGATATTGCAGATATTACAGTAGGAATATATAAGGTATTATAGGGTCCTTATCCACCTCTCCCCTAACTATATAATAGCTAAATACTTAAAGAAAAATCCTTTATCTCTTTTGTAATTCTTCTCTGATGCTAATTCTTTAAACACTCTATTTCCTTAAGAGTTTTAGAATCTATCTATATTCTGTTACAGCACTGACCTAACGCATACTGTTTCCTACTGTTGGCTGGCCCACCACTAGCGCCTTGGCGGCTGGCCCTACTCTTTATATACAATACCCCCTTTTACCCTTCTTCTCTTCTTTATAGCATAACGTAGTTATTCAGTCTACTTTATTGCAGCACTATAACAGTTTGTGCTATTATTAATTGCGCCTTATCGCGATCACTGATTCCCTATACCCTAGTTATCTCCGCCCCAGAGCAATCGCGACCTACGCGCGACGCGTCCATACGCTATAACCTACCACAATTCTAAAACAATCCTTAGTTTTTTCCTAGCGCTAAAGATCACCTAAATAGGCAACATTAATAACGCCGAAATGGCTAAAACCTAAAACCCCTGTAAAGTTTTTGCAGACTTTTTTATACAGACACACCCTAACATTATATAGACAATCCGCCACTCCCTACTATACCCTAAAACCTTTAAAGCTAATAAAGTTTACTATACCCTTATTAACCATACTAATAAGTTCCTTAGTAATATTAAAGTGGGACTATAGTTTATATATAATACAAACACCACTAATAAGAAAGCTAACGAAAGCCTTAATACCCTTATTACCTCCTAGACAGAAACTATTGCCACTCTTAAATAATTAACCCCTATAACAACGGTAGTAACCTAGCAGAAAAAACGGATGTCTAAAAACCCGCTAATATTTAGCGGAAAAGGCACCCTACTAGAATAATAAGCTAACTTTAAGACCTAGTATATTAAGATTAAAGGAGTCTTTAACCGTAGCTAGGACTACTTTAATATAGTCTAATTCTAAATCCTTTATATCTTGGATATACTAGAGGGCAAGGCCTATAAGTTTATTAAGTAGGGCCTAGAGCTTATATATAAGAACACAAATAACATGTCTATATAGAAATAGCCCACTAAAGAAGATATACTTAAAGAGCTTACTGCCTACTATAAGGTCCTTAATACAACCTAGGTTATAAAAAATAAGCTTAACTATTTTCCCTAGGGCAAGCGTAATTACTGGTCCTGGAAGGGAGAGCTTAATAAGTTAATAGTCTATACTAGGAAGACAGACAAATAGAAGGTAGATCTATTTTAAAAGTTTATCTCTCTAAAAATAGAAGAGCTAGTACTTAGACTTACCTATAAAATTAATAACAGTAACTATATAGGTTAGAGTAAGTAGATAGATATATTTGCTAAGAACCTTATAAACTATATATATTAAGCTAACCTTAAGAATACTAACTACTGCCTACCTACTTAAGCTCCTGCCCCTATATTAACCCTAACCTTAACCCTAGTAGTAATTGGAGAACCTATAGACCTTAATAGAATCTTAGATATAGAGCGCAAGCGCCGCTTTAATAATAGACTATGCCTTACCTGTGGCCTGCCTAGCCACTAGAAGGATGCTTATAACCCTACTATAATAGCAAACCTAGTCCTAATGCTAGCCTATTAAATAATGTAAACTAATAACCGTGGACGTAGCAACCATGGAGTCTATTATGGCCGCGGTAAATAACTCCCCCCCTTTAACCCTGCGGCTTAGTCACTCTAAATAATACCCTATATAAAAGCCCAACCTGTTAATAACGCCTAGAATTAGTAACTCTACGCTAGCGAATACAAACACGGCCATATTATTAGTAAGGTACCATCTCCCTATACCCCAACTAAGACTAACACTGCCAGCTAGATAGATACTAGATCTCCCTGCTAAGATAGCCCCATACCCTAGTTATTAAAAGGTAGACCCTTAGACTAAGTTGCGTCCAAGGGTCTAAACTATATAAGGAGAAAGATAAGAAGATTAGGTCCCTATTACTAAACCAATTAGTTCTTTTTATTAGTAAACTACCACTTAATTTTAAATTAGTAAATAGTAATAAGAAATTAATTCTTATTTAAACCTAACTCTCCTTATTACGTAACCTATACCCCTAAGTTTTTATTAACACAGTAAGCCTAGTGGACTTAGGTAGTACTGCGATGGCATTTACCAATATAGAGTCTATTATAAGAAAATATAATATTATAACTAAGAAACTGTTAGCACTTAGGCCACTACGCCTTATAAACGGCATCCTAACTTTACTTATTATAGACTACTTTACCGCCCGAATATCAATTAGCATCTATACTAAAGCTATACTCTTTCTTATTACTAAACTCTCACCTAGTACCCCAATTATCTTAGATATACCTTAGCTCTAGAAGTATAAGCCCTACCCCAGCTTTAGAGAGCTTAAGATCCGCTTTAACTTAGACTACTACTCTAGGAACTACCTCCCGTGGGGAACAGCCGACAGTAGCAGGGACGCCCTATATGGATACTTAGCACTACCAAGCCTAGTGCCTAGAACCATATATAAAGCCCTAATAATAGAAGATGTTCTTAATAAAGGGGAACCTATATAGCTGTAAAGCAACAAGACAGTAGAAAACTGGACTACTCTAGCACTTAAGACTAAAACAACAGGCTAGCCAGCCTTACTAAGACTAAGGAAGAAGGTCCGCTTTATACCGCTACCACTAAGAATCTAACGCTAACCTAGACACCCTTTAAACCCTAGCCGCCCAGCCCAATACCTAGAACTAAGCCATATACTATATACGTACACTATAGCCCGCGTTATAGTAAGGACTAGCTAGGGAATTACTAAGACCCAGATAATAGAAACCGCGCTACTATAATACCTAACCTTATACCTACTCCCCGCACGCCTTATATAAGGCCGCCGCCTAGAAACTACTCCTAAGAGCTAACTAAGATAAGCCAGCCCTGCCGCGACATTAGAAGAAGACCAAATACGCCCTAACCTAGACAATATCATAAACATACACGCCGTGAATTTCGCCCAGTTTTATAAATAAAAAGGCATAAAAGTAATGAGAATCCATATAACAGAGCTAGTAGAATTAGTAGAATAAGAAGAATAGAAATAATTAATAGATAAACTCCCTACTAGACTAGTTAAAATATTAAACCTAATAAAGGAATCCTTCTGCCGCTTAGTTAATAGTAACTATATAATAAAAGAAGCCTATAAGGTCTTCCCTAATTATTTTTACTATTTCCTTAAGGAAAACCTCTAGATTATAAATACTAAGTTCCTTTACTATAAAGTTATAGATATAGACGTTAAGAAGTTTATAAAAGGCAAACCTACTCTAACTAGGGACAATATTATATAACGCCTCCTAAGGGAATATAGGCACTATATTAAGAGGTTTCTCCTAAAGAATGCTAATAAGCTCCTACTATATTGCCTATAGGACCATAAAATTAAAATTATACTAGGAAAGCAGCCCCCGTACTATAAAAACCGCCTACTCTCCCTTACCAAGCTCTAATGCGTTAAGAAATAGATTAATAAAATACTTAATAAAGGCTTTATTTAAGAATTAACGTCCCCTACCACAGCCCTGCTCCTACTCACTACTAAGCTAGAAGGAGGGGTAAGGATCTGCTATAACTATAGAGGACTTAATAACATTACCGTTAAGAACTAATACCCGCTCCTACTTATCTATAAGACACTTAATGCCCTATACGGCGCCAAATTCTATACTAAGCTTAATATTATTACCGCGTTTAATAGGATCTGTATTACTAAAGGCCATAAATAGCTTATAGTATTTATTACCAGCTTTAGGCTCTATAAGATACTAGTAACCCTATTTAGCCTTTATAATACCCCAGCTATATTCCAGAACTATATTAACCATATTCTTTATAACATACTGGACAACTATTATATAGCATATCTTAATAATATCCTTGTATTTTCTAAAACTTAAGCTAACTATACCAGGCACGTTAAAGAGGTAATTTGCCGCCTTAGAGCTGCCAGCCTCTAAATTAATATTAGCAAGTTAGAGTTCTATATAACAAAGACAAAGTACCTTAGCTTAATTATCTTAATAGAAGGAATAAGTATAGACCTTAAAAAGGTCTAAGCCTTATAAGCATAGGAGAACCTAACCTTAGTTAAGAAATTACAGCAGTTTCTTAAATTTGCAAACTTTTACCATAGGTTTATCTAAAGTTATTCTGCTGTTACTACACCTATAACAAAACTCCTAAGAAAGGACGTTGGATGGCTATAGGGACTAGAACAAGCCAAGTTGTTTAAGGCCCTTAAGAGAGCCTTTACTTCAGCACCAGTACTAGCATACTACGACTATATAAAGAAAACAGTAGTAGAGATAGACGCATTTAATTAGGCTTCTAGCGGAGTCCTTTTCTAATATAATAACGACAGTAAACTAAGACCGGTCGTATTCTTCTCCGCAAAGCACTCTACGCTAGAGTGTAACTATAAAATCTATAATAAAGAACTCTTAGCTATTATTAAGGCTTTAAAGGAATAGTATCCTAAGCTATAAGGGACCGAGGAGCCGTTTAAAATTATTACTAACTATAAGAACCTATAGACGTTTATAACTACTAAGCAGCTAAACTAATACTAAGTCCGGTAGGCAAAGTTCCTTTTACAGTTTAACTTTATAATTATATATAGACCTGGCAGCAAAGCTACACTCCCTAACGCCCTAAGCTGACTACTAGGAATAAAACCTAAGGACGCTAATAATAAACGCCTCTGCTACCAAGCCCAAGTTATTATACCGCCCTAGAAAGTTAACCCTATAATCTTAAAAGAATTACTATATAAATCCCACAACTCTAATAATGTGGAGTTTATAGCCGCTCTAGACCCTAAAATAGCTAAAAAGTCACTAGATAAGCTAATCTGGTTAAAATACTAGGAGAATAAACTTATAAGAGATATGGTAGCGGCTCTATATAATTAGAAAGCTTGCTATTAGCTAAAAAAGATTAGGAAATTACTCCATTGCAATAAGTTAGAATATAGTATTATTAACAGATAGATCTACTTCTGCTAACGCCTCTTTATCCCTAATACCCTAAACCTCCGCCTAGAAGTTATCTATTGCTCTTATAGTAGCGGCCCCGCTAGTTACCCTAGCTGGATTAAGACTCTTAACCTCTTAAACCAAATATACTAGTAGCTAGGAATCTCCCAGTTTACGGCTACCTTTATTAAAGACTATGCCCTATACTTTCGCACTAAGATCCCCTATTCTGCCCCATCTGGTTTCCTAAAGCCACTAGAACTACCCGCTCGCCTATAGACTAATATTTTAATTGACTATATTATAACGCTACCGGTATGCCAACGCCACGGCAAGGCATATAAATATATCTTTATTATTATGGACTACCTAACTAAAATATAACACCTTATTCTAGTAATAGGACTCTTAACAGAGGAGCTAGTTAATGGCTTTATTAATAATATATATAAGCTCTACAGTATACTAAGCACGATTATCTCTAATTACAGCATATAATTTATTAGCGACTTCTGGTAATAACTAAGTGAACGCCTTAAGACAACCTTATAACTAAGTTTAGCCTAGCACCTAGAAATAGATAGCTAAACTAAAATTATTAACGCTGCCATAAATAAGTACCTCTGTGCTTTTATTAGCTTTATATAGGACGACTAGGTTAACTACCTACCACTTACCAAATTTACTATAAATAACTAAGTTAATAAAAGTATAGGCATCTCCCCGTTTTTTATAAACTATGGCTTTAACCCTTACCTTAGAATTAAGCCTACTGGCCCCCACCTACTAACACTATCAGTATAAGCAAAGAAGGAGTTCTTCTGCGTAGACTCTATAGCTAACCGCTTTAAGCGGATATTGATATAGCTTAAGGCCCTAGCCCGGATTTTATAGTAACGCTATAAAGATAATACTAATACCTATAGGGATGAGAGTGCGTTATTCTATAAAGGCAATATAGTTATAGTTAGCTTAGAAAATATAAAGATAAATAGACCTAAAAAGAAATAAGACGATAAATAGGACGGCCTATACCCCATACTTGCAGTATACTAAGGGGCAGTTATAGTAGACCTCCTAGACTATATCCAAGTAAATAAATCCTTCTATATATCTAAGGTCCGCCTTTAGGCTGCTAAAGAGATCCCTAGCCAAGCAAATATTAATACTATAGAGCGCCGTAATATACAAGGACGAGTAATAGAGAGAGACGATAATAGCAATATAGAAGATAAATAGGAGTTTAAGAAAATCCTTAATGTACACAACAAAGACCCCTAAGGCCTAACTTATAAGATTAAATAGAAATATTATAAGGACATAACCTAGCAGCTAGAAGAGGACCTAAAGGGTTATAAATAAGCTATATAGCGCTTCCACAAGCAACACCCTAAGAAGCCAGGACCCCTAGATTGGGTATAAGATAAGGAAAAGCTATGCTAAGGTTATAGCCGACCACCGTATTAAAAATCTGTGGTGGTTAAGATGTCATGGAACTTTAACCGGCGGTTAAAGTTGTTTAATTAGTTAGAATTCTCGCTAAAAGCGCCATACACCAACTTTATTTAATAAGCTAACTAATTAGGATTTTTTAATATTTCTATAGCGAAAATAGGTGGTCCCGCGTACTACCTATTTAAAGTTATTTGTTTGGTTTGGGGACCAAACCTTCTGGAGAGAGGAGTACTGTCACAGCACTAACCTAACGCATACTGTTTCCTACTATTGGCTGGCCCACCACTAGCGCCTTGGCGGCTGGCCCTACTCTTTGTACATAATACCCCCTTTTACCCTTCTTCTCTTCTTTATAGCACAACGTAGTTATTTAGTCTACTTCATTGCAGCACTGTGACACATTCTGTCCCATAATACCGTATAACATCCTCCTAAAAAGACTCTCTCTGGGTCATCACTTATTGCTAAAATTAAGAGAATTTTAATTGTATAAGCGAGAGCCATGGCCAGCGCTTTTGTTATTATTCTTAAGACCACTACTAAAGCGCAGTTATTGAAATTTTATATAGTGTCTTAGAGATAAAGTCCTTATACTTATCCTAACTTTTTGGTTAAAATACTATGCTATTAAGATCCTCGGCGATTTTATTAAATTCGTTAAGGTCTTAAGCTAGAGCTAGCTTTTTGTACGATAATATACTTCTGGGCGTAGAACTTCTATTCCAATATCTCTCCTAAAGCTCTTTAACGCTGTTAAGTGCAGGCTTACGCCACTCCTTCTTCCAAACCTGCTTAATATATCTTGTATAATGGGCTAGGTAAAGAATAAGTGCAGCGTCATAAAGGGGCGAGTTGTCTGTTTTATAGTAATACCTATTAAAGGTATTCCAGGCATTTCTAATGCGTTTAGAGAACTCCTTATTAGATATATACTCCTTCTATTATATAATATTAGCTAAATTAAGAAGTAGAAAAGGGAGATAGACTAGCCTAGGATTTATTAAGGTGTTTAATTATAATATCTATTGTAAAGAGTATATCCCTAAGCGTTGCTTCGTGTTTTTGGCATTTTAGGGTTGCCTAGTGGAATATTTAAAGAATTTTTTTTATTGTATAAAGAGCCTCCCAGTCCTTTAGACTAAGATAGTCCTTTTTAAGTGTATTAAGGGCAGACTCTTTCTAAATTGCTACGCTGAGCATAAAATACCAGCTATTCTATCTTGTACAATTATTAAGTGGAATTCTTCTCCCTGTAAGACTTTTAAACTCCCTTGTATAACTAGCTAAGCTATGGGTATGTACGGTAATGTTATAAAGCCTTCTAAGTGTACTAAGTTTCTGAAATGTATTGCTTTTCTCTTGCTTCTCTTTTAGATCTAAATCTTTTCCTTCTTTGTATAACTTAATATTATTAAAACTAATTAAGTTTTTAAAAAGGAAAGCCTATATGGCAAGGTTTAGAATATGACCCTGATAGCGGATCTGTTAATGGGTAGGATTCTATTTAATTCCCTCTTCCTAGAGAAGCTAGTCGCTTATTATACAATAGAGCTTGTTATTTATAGTATGGTTATTGGATATAACGGCACCTAGCTTTCGCGTAATCCTATAGTCTTTAAGCACTAAAAGAAGAGTATTCCATTGCTTGTCCCCGCTATAAGAGGCTACCGTATAAAGGCCAAGGAGAGCATTTGTAAGCTTTTCCTGGCTATTAATAAAATGGCCGCAAATCGCGAGGAGAAGGTGATTATTTAGAGAGGTCTAGATATTGACGGAGAGATAAATACTTATTAGTGCAGACTGCAGCCTCTTTTGTATAATATCCTTTTATAATAGCTATAAGTTATAGATCTTTTTACTAACTGCTAAATAGGCTATAGTTACATGGCCGTCTACTTTAGGATTGATTAACTATAAAAGGACATAAAACTCTGGCCATTTAACTATCCGAAATGGTAAGTTTTGTATAATAATTAATGTAATAAGGGCCTTATTAATAACTTCCTTATTTAGGACTGTTTGGAGTACTTCTAAATCTAGCTCTTCTATCTTATTTTAAGATGACGCTTTAAGGTAAAGGTCTTTTAATTAATCCCATATTGCTTCTTTTATACGACTAGTTTTAGGCTTAATTGTAATGCCATGCTTTAACGCCAAGTGGTTTCGGAAGTTAGAAGTTAACTATGTAGCGTATAACTCTGTGGTGCAGTATTTACAATAGAATAGAAGACGGGCTTTTTTATTTCGTACGGGCTCGTTACTGCCTGCTAGACGGGTATGCTCCTATGTTAAAAGAGCTGAGCGACCTCTTGTATTTTTTTATTTAGAGGTATTAATAGAGTCGAGAGCTTCTGATTCCACTTCTGAAGCCATATTTATACGATAATAAAGAAGAAGAAGGCGACTGAAATTTTTTTGGGGTATGCCAAGACTTATCGCGATAAGGCTTATCCAAAACCACACTGGTTATACAGGAGGGAGCGAAGTTGGCAACATCATTGGACTAAGTGGCGTATGTAGGATTATTCCTAACAGGACGAGCACTTAAGTGGTTTAAACCTTATCTTACTAAAATATAGATAAATAGTATAACAACTACTAACTAAGATGTATGGTATATATTTACCCGTTAGAACGGGTTTGCAGAATAGTTAACGCAGATATTTGGAGACCTAGAGGCAATAACCATAGCGGAACGGAAGCTTTAGAACCTAGTATAACAAACCTCAGTAATAGAGTATATAACGCAGTTTTAGACGCTAGCTATATAGGTTAAGTGGAACAACAAGGACTTAAGGCTAAAGTCTAGGACGCAATTATCCTAATAGAAGATGCGGATACCCTAAGAGAGTTAATAGATTAGTTAATAAAGATCAATAATAGGATCTACTAAAGGGAACAGGCTAAGAAAGGTTAGGACAGAGTTCTATAGTTATATGAGGCATAGAGCACGCATTGGCAAATATAGAGCCAAAAATTATAGAATGGCGTAGAGCCAATAGACCTAAGCGGTACTAAAGAATCTAAGAGATAGATAAAGAAACCATAGAAACCTAGAGGTTAAGGATTAAGTAATTATAGAACTAAGGAGTAGAGGCCAAACCAGGGATTTTAGTAGTAGAAGACGTTTAGGCAGACTCCACAATAAGAAAGATGGTTTAAAGATAGAGCTTATATAAATTGCGGAAAATAAGGTTATTTTGCCAGAGACTATAGAGGTGGTTAAAGTAACTATATGGTAAAGGGCACTAGGTTGTTAGAGTACAATAATGCAGATATAAGGATATTGCGCAGAACTAAGGAGTGTTCGGTTAAATACTTTATATTTTGTTATAACAACACATGCCAAATTTATAAGGACGCTAAGTATGGCGCAAGCTATTAGCCGCAAGAGCTAGAGTTAAAAAGACTTAAAGGAACCATAGAGTTAGATAAAAAATAGGATTAACTCTATAAGCTAAATTAAGATATTAAAGTAATATACAGACAAAGATTAGCAATAATAATAATAGAGTTAGAGTACTTATTAATTAATAGCGACAAGGAAGAAAATAAGGCTAACTAGGAGCACTTAAACCTTAATAACATAATAGAAGCAGAGACTGAAACCACTATAGAACGCAGATTAGTAATGGGTATTATAATACCGTTAGATACGGCATCTATTGCTTTATAAGACGGAAGGAGTAGTATCTAGAGACAATTAAGCAAGCAGACAACTACTAGTGCTAGCTTACCACTTATAAAAGGCAAAAGGCCATAGGTCTAAGATTCTTAAGAAGAGATAAGGAAAGCTCTAGACTTGCTAGACGTAATAAGGACAGCTTAAAAGCCTATAACGGACGGAAACTAATAGGAAAGAGTAGTAACTCAGTTCAGTAACAAATAAATGAGTATAGGACGCAAGTTTAAGAACCACAAGTTTAGGGAATAAGTAAGAACATTATTAGAAAGCCAAGATTTTAAGAAATAAATAAGAACTATAGCAATTCTAGGTAAATATAGTATTTAGCCTAAAGATTAAAAAGTTAATACTAAGATTAGGAAGTAAGATAACTTTAAGAATCTAGCTGCAAGACGCAGAAAATAGGAAACTATAGATAAGTCTAGGCAAAGAATTATCGTATAGTAAGAGTAAAAGCTAGACAAGAGGTTAGCTATACCAGGTTATATAAGGGACAGAGCACCCGTATAAAGAGTTACTAATAGGCCTAGTGCAGGGACACTTAGGGTAAAGTAGTTAAATAAACTAGAGCAAGAAGAGGATCTAGGGATTCTAACTAGGTTTAAAGAAAGATATACTAAAGAATGTTATAACGTAGTAATAACAAGGTACTTTCTTATAGACAGACCATACACACTAAACCAGTTGTATGGAAAGTGGTATAGGCAACAACACAACGATAAATGGGAAGACTTTTATATATAGCTAGACAAAAAAGTTATCTAAGACTAACCTATTATAGAAAAACGCATAAATCATATTAAAGGAGCATTAATTATAATATTAAGGAACCTAGAAGAAGGATCTAGGGACTAAAGAAGTAAATAATAAATCTTAATACCCATAGCAGAGATACTAGTGGTCAGGTTAACTAGGTATAGATTTAAACTTAGGGACGAAGACGAGCCAAGAGTTAACCTAAGTCACCTAGCGCATTATACACTATCGTGGATAGCTTGTGTGGATAACGTATATAATATACATAGAGCACCAAAAGACAAGAACCAAAAATACCCAGTAAGAATATATTAGGCATTAGAAGAAAAGCGGTTTAGAGACGCTAAGTATATATATAAATAGCACCTAGTAGAAGTATAGAGTTAAGGGGACCTAACACTTTAACCCAGAAGATTCCTTACAGAGGAATACCTAGATGGATAATAGTAGTAGGACTACCTAAAGAACACTTATCTATAGCATATAGAGGAAAAGAAGCAAACTAAGTATTAGCTAAAGGTAAACTAAGTACAAGCAGGATCTAGCAGCCAGTAGTTAGGAAAAGGGGAGGCGTATAGGACTAAAGGGAACTAGTATTAGAGCCTTAAACCCTTAAAGGAATTTAAGGATAATACCTAAATTTATATATCTAGTGGCAAGATCAGCAGTTTAAAGCGTTAATAGACAGTAGAGCAATAAGGAACCATATATTACTAGCAGCAGTGGAAAGGATAGGGTTACTATACAGACAAAAGGAATACCCATATTTACTTACAACAATTTTAGGAGATCAGATAGCCTATAGAGGAGGTATTATTAATCTTAAAACAGGACCTATTTAGTTAACTATTAAAGGGAGACCAGTTAGAATATCTTTTAATATTTTACCGTTAGGAAAAGACAAGGCAATACTAGAAATACCTTAGTTATAGGAATATAATCTAAAGGTTAATTAGGTTATAGGTTAGGTTGATATTAGGGATACTTAATAACACAAGATATAATAGTAAACTAAGTTGGTATAATACCAAGTCAAAGCGACGTATAAAGAGACTAAGCGAGGCTTAAGTTATATACCAAAGAGATACTATAAGTATGGTAAAAAGTTATGGTTACCAGAAAGTGAAAAGCTGTTAGAGCATATAGTATAGGACTATAAGATAGAGTTAAAAGAGGGAACTAGTTCAAAGTTCTTTCTAATTTACAAGCTTACTAAAACTAAGTTAGTAGCGCTTAAGGAGTTTATCTAGGAGAACTTATAAAAGGGATACATTAGACTATTATAGTCGTTAGTAGAATATCCAGTACTGTTTATCCCAAAGAAAAATAGAAAACTTAGGATGTGTATAGACTACAGATAGTTAAATAGCATTACTAGAAAGGATAGATATCCTTTACCCTTAATTAGTAAAATCTAAGACAGGATAGGTAACGCAAAGATCTTTACAAAGATAGATCTAAGATGGGCGTACTATTAAATTAGGATTAAGGAAGGCGATAAATAGAAGGCAGCCTTTAGGTTAAAGGAAGGACTATATAAACCATTAGTTATATAATTTAGGCTTATAAATATACTAGTAATATTCTAGAAGCGAATTAATAGTATATTAGGAGAACACCTTAATGAGTTTATTATAGCATACCTTAATAATATTATTATCTACTTAGAAAGTAAGAAAGCATATAGAGAATATATTAAATAGGGTTTAAAGAAGAACAGATACTAGTAGTAATTAAGAAATACAAGTTCTTCACAAGAAAGACCAATTTTGTAGAATTTATTATAGAACTAGGAAAAATTAGTATAGACCTAAAGAAAGTTAAAGCTATAGTAAGTTGGCAAGAACTAGAGAACGTTATATAGTTAAGGTCGTTTCTAGGGTTTTGCAACTACTATAGGAGGTTTATAGTATAATAGTTAAAAAGCATTAAGCCATTTACGCGATTAACGAAAAAAGAGGAACTATAGGTATGGGGAAATAAGTAAAGGAAACTATTTAAGGAACTTAAAGAGTTGTTTACCTAGGAACCAATCCTTAAGATCTACCAACCAAAGTTAGAAACGGTTGTTAAGATAGATGTATTAGACTTCGCACTAGGAGCATATTTGCTATAGAAGCATTTAGACGTATAGCATCTAGTAGCGTACTATAGTTAAAAAATAACACCACTAGAACTAAACTATAATATCTATAATAAGAAGTTACTAGGTATAGTTGTAGTATTAAAGGAATAAAAAGCGTTCTTATAAGGTATAGAGAAACCATTTATGGTTAAGATAGACTATAAGAACCTTACAGGATTTCTAATAACAAAGGAGCTTAACTAAAAACAGGTTAGATAGGCGGAAATGCTTATAGAATACTATTTTAAAATTTAGTATACTAAGGGTATAGACAATGCACAAGCAGATGCTCTAAGCAGGAAAGCTAAACTATAAAATAATAAAAAGCCGTTAGGGGCTTTATTGCGAAGGGATTAAAAAAGACTAATTAGGTATAATTATCCCAAGATAGCAGCAACAAGAGAAAGCCAGATCTATAAATTACTAGAGAGTAATTAGATATAGAAGATCTAAAAAGTATAGGTAGAGGATTAGGACACAGAATAGTATAAGAATAGAGAAGCAACCTATATTCTAAGGTTTATTGCAAAAGAGTTTATTAAGTCATTCCATAAGGAACTAACTTAAGGACACAACGGAGCTATAGGCTTAGTATTAAGACTTTAAGAAGAGTATATTATTTAAGGAATTTGGGGACTAGTAAGATAAGTTATAAGAGAATATCTAGATTACTAAAGAAATAAACCAATAAGGTATAAGCCGTACAGAGGGCTACAACCTATTAAAACACTAGAAAGACCATGGGAAGTTATATTATAGGACTTTATTATTAAGTTACTAAAGTTAAAGGATCCTATTATAGGACAAGATTATAACGCGATTTTAGTAATAGTGGATAAGCTTATAAAGTAGGGATACTTTATAGCGTGTATAGAAGAGATGTTAGCAGAAGATATTGCTAGAATCTATATTAAGGAAGTGTTTGTAAGACACGGAGCATTAAGTAAGATTATATTAGATAGAGATCTAAGATTTATAGCAGTATTCTAAAAGGTATTCTTGGCGGAATAGGGAGTTCGCGTAGCAACCTTAACAGCATATTATCCGCAGACGGACGGATAAACAGAAAGATTAAACTAGACACTAGAACAGTATCTAAGGCACTATATTAATTATGTATAGAATAATTAGGTATTGTTGTTACTAGTTATATAGTTTACATACAATATAACACCACAAAAAGGAATGGGAATATTACTATTTAAGGCGAATTACGGGTACGAGCTAAGATCATCGTTATTACTATATTAAGTAAAGAAGACGAGTAGCACAGCTAAAGAAAGAATAGAGACTTTAATAAATCTTTATATAGACCTTAAAGAAACAGCTAAACTAGTATAAGAGCGAATAAAAAGGTACTATAATGCTAAGAGATCTAAGGGACCAGATCTTAAGGAGGGAGATAAAGTATAGCTACTATACAAAAATTTTAAGAGTTAACGACTAAGCAAAAAGTTAGACTATATTAGACTAGGACCTTTTAAAATTATATAAAGAATTTTATTAGTTACGTATAAGTTAAACCTATTAGCCAAAATAAAAATTTACCTTATATAGCATGTCGCAATACTAGAGCCAGTATATAGGAATATTGAACTACCAGTCTACAAGGCAGACACATATAGAGGGCAAGAAAAAGACAAATAGTAAGTTTTAAAAATTATTAGTTACGAGGATATAGATAACAAAATATAGTATAAAGTAAAGTAGATAGGCTATAGTAAGACTACCTAGGAACCACTAAGCAACCTAAAGAACACTATAGGAAAGGTATAGGAGTATTAAAAGAAAGTAGGTTAGGTAATATTAATAAAGAAGGATCGCCAAAGAATAAGTCACCTAAGGGGGACCTAAGAGGAGTAATTACTAAGCTACTTAGAGTTGTTTCCCTTACAGGAGGAAAGTCTGTTCTTTTGTTACCCAGCTTAAACAGACCCTATTAAACAAGTTTCTACTCCTTAGAACGAACCTTCTTATAAATATATTTAAGATGGAGTAACCAAGCATAAGCAGAGGCGCGGGCTTTAAGAGCATAACGCTCCTTATCTCTCACCCGCTTAGCATAAGCGTGATCTTTATCTTATAAGCAACGAATCTCGCCTAAGGCACTTATAAGCTTACCGTTAAGTTTCGCAGCGGTAAATTAAACACAAGACCCTATAACAAGTTACTTAGGGAACTTAAAGACTATTAAAAGTTATAGGACGCGTATACTTAGCGTTAAAGACGGAGCGAACGTTATAGGATAATTAAATATTTGCTTTAGTATACTCCGAGCAAGAGGAAGGCTGTTAAGACGAAGGACTTACTAGCGCGATATAGACTAACCCCTCTTTTATATAATAAGAATATAGAGATAGCATTATCTTACCTAAAGACAGTATTATAGTAACAGTGCGAGACTAACGAGCTGTAGAAGAAGAGGAAGAGGCTTTAGGTATAATAAGTAAGGATATTAACTAAATTAATTAAACGGACATTACACCTCTAGTAGATAACTTGGAGATATTAGGAATCTTTAAGGACGAAGATAAAGAGGAGGGAGATAGTATTACGGACAGCTTAAGTATAATGTTATAACTACTTGGAGAGGAGTTGGCGGAAGCTAGTTGGTTAATATAGGCACAGTCTAAGATGGATCTAGTAGAACCATGTAACGAGAAATAGTAGCTGAGGTCACATAATGTAATCTGTGTAATCTATATAATCTGTATAATCTGTGGGACAGAGTAGACAGAGTATACGTAACTTACGGAGCGAAGGGATTTCTTAGGCGTATAATTGTGTATTTAAAGGACCACAGTCCCTACCCAGATAGTTCTCTCTTCGTAGTAAATCTTAGAATACAATTAGAGTTAATCTATTAGGCAACCACTCCACTAGTTGTTATTACGTTATTAACCTGTTCATATCTATATACCTGGCCCAATAACAGGACCCACCGTAGTTCTTGCTACAAGGTTCCATTACAATAACAGGTCTGGTTTCTTATTAAGAGTTTATTATCATGGTTATTTATAGTTAAGATAATAATTAATTGGAATAAAGGCTTTGGAATTAAAGATAATATAGTAGACGGCCTAGGCTTATAACTATTAACCGGACAATTAGGTATAAGAACTCTATCTATTAAAGAGGGCTCTAGAGCCTCTATATATACACCAGATAGGTAACAAATAGGTTACAAATAGAATGACGACTATGTTGTTATTTGGTAATGGAAATAGGTATTTAGATACTTGATGAGACATATAATGAGATATATGAGGAGACATACGAGGTAAGGAGCGGGGTATTGAGACATAGGGTTCTAGACTTGAAGCCAGTATCAAGATGGTGGTAAGGAAATCCGATCCAGTTCGACAGATTGTCTTGATCAGAATAATCTAACAGCTTGATTTCAGGGCTAGGTAGATAACTACTCTTCTGATTGTGAACCCTTCACTAACGCTAGGCAAAGGAGCATGAGCAGCCTAGGGAAGCACTAGAAAGCCTCAGGATTATGGGAGTCAATCAACGAACAGACGTTACGAAGAAGCCCGTTAACATATACCTCAGATTCTCTGAAGGCCTTGCAAAATGTTGCAATGATAGCTCGGCGTAGCCAATAAACCGTCGTTTGGCTTAATAAGGCTTTTATTTATTGATTGGATTGTTAATTGAAGCCTTTGGGTGGGACAGATTATTAAGATCCAATCGCAATCGTCTATTAAACGACTAATAAGTATCTTAATGACGCTGTGGCGTAATATTAATACTAAATAGGTATTAGGGCGTAAGTAAGAGTGAACGCACGGACCATAAACGCGTCCTTCATATGCGTTTTGTACGCGTATTTTCACGCGTATTTAGATAAGTTTGGGGGTACCAACCCTATATAAACCGGATTGATTGGATTGATAGGCTAACATTTGGATTAGCGATCCGTCAATTGATTGATTACGGATTGGACGCTTAATTACCCACACTGTGATAGCCTGAAAGCGTTAACGTCTCATCCCCCTCTACGCATGCGCAAGGCTACTTTTATCTCCATTTCCAAAGAAATTTCGTTACCGTTCTTTTACCTTCAAATGCTCGAGGAATACTCAACAGTCTTCGTAGACATACAGAATGTTTCAACCGGCTCAAATGAGGACATCCAGAGTATACACTGCGTTTCTGTAATAAGGTAGTTCTCCAAGCTGACATTGAGCGTGTAGATTTCATGATTCAGAATAGCTCCACTACAACCTGTCAATTCAGCGTTGCCTTGAGCTATGATCTCAGAAGGCGTTTGACCGGTGCATTAGTTCATAGCCTGTCCAAAAGGGAAACATTAGGAATCATACACGACGCCATGAGACATCGGGAAGATATTGCCCTTCCAACGTTACCACCATCTCTTCTCTTGGTTTCTAGAATGAAATCTACAGGCACTGAACTTCTTGATGGTAACAGACAAATTCTAGAAATCGAGCACCAAATAGATATTTAAACAAATGTCCATCCAGGCAAAGAATACTACTCTACCATTGGTGAAAGCGGTATGATCGTATACACCGTCTCGGTGTATCCGGTTGAAAGCGCGTGTCGATCTTGGTGATCAAATGGCGGAATTTATACCTTTTGAAGTAATAAACACGGCCATTTTAACATATTTTTACCTACTTTTAGGTACAAATGTACGCATTTTGGTTAGCGTGATCAACATGCGCTTTCAACCGGATGCGCCAAGACGGTGTAGACTTATAGCTTGCTGTAATTGCGCAAAGGGATAATGATCTGAGTGCGCGAGGTAACGCCGTGGTAAAACCAATATCGGACTAATTGTGCTGGCAGCGACTCGAGACAGCACAGCCATACGGGTCATCCGGATCCCTACAATCGGTGCCGTGTTACTTCCCACGGTATTCACTGCTGCAAGTAGCAATAATTATCTACGTTCGCTACGTCTTTAAGTTTAGAGTGGTTTTTATCTTCATATTTCGATATTACATGTTCTTCATAAAAAGTAAATAGCAAGAATAAAAGTAGAAGATAGAGCAATCTAGAACTAAGAATAATTCTCCCAAATGCCGATTTCACTCTTAATGGTTTATGATACCACTAATACCTGATTTTGTCGTCCTCCCATGAAGTCGGAGCCATCTAGAAATCGGCGAGGGTTAGGTATTGCGTGATGAAAGAAAGGAAGAATACATACGGAAGGCTGTTGGGGAAAATGAGTTAGCATGTGCGTCTTGCATGAGCGTTAGGCACAATGGATTGAGCATCTTACCTGGATCGGCATCGCGCGCGTCCATGGCATCTTTGTACATGAGTTTGATTTCTGTAATCTTGCCGGTGCCATGGGTTTGGAAATGAGCTTCAACATCGGCCTTTGTGGCTGCACGGGTTTGCTAGTCAGCGACGCCAAATTCCACGGAGAGAGTGCAAACTATTACTAGAGAGCCACGTGGCGACATCCTTGTACTGAAGGCTCTCCAAGATATACTCAAGTGAATGCCTCTTCTTCAGGATGTCTGTGGTTGGCTGAGCTATCGGATATGCTTTCTGGGAATACTCCTCCGACTTGTCTAAAATTATGAGGCTATCTTCTGCATCCTCATTGAGCGTAAGTTCGGCGGCACGATCAACCAAGTCGCAATTTGGCTGGGACTTCTCATCAAGGGGTGGACAAGGAGACAAGACCTCTGGAGAAGATGACGCCGAAAAATCTAAGCTTGGAACCGGCGATGGTGGCCGAATTTGGGCTAAGTTGGTCATCGTGGACAGATCGCTTTGTTTCTTTGCAGAAACTTTGTCACTACCAATGACTAGCCTTCCAGGCAACCACCCTACCGGTGCGACCAGAGCAAGCTGTGTGAAAGACTTTCGAGGAAGAGGCTCATCGAGAGTCCTCTCCAGCATTCGGTTGATGTCGCGGCAAATCCGCATAGGCGAGTGGATTGCAGAATTAGGTGCTTTACGGTGTAGTGGAAGACGGACTTCGGTGGCACCAAAAGACTGCATTATATCTGCAAAAACGTCCTGGATCGGAGTGAACAGGTGTTGGCCGTTATCCCAGGCCCACAGCAAGCCCACAAGCTTCTTGTCCCCGTCGCGAATGATCCATGCCCCAAAATCGCCTAGATAGTCTTCAGCAGATTGCTGTACACCGGTCGGTAGAATCATAGCCCATTCACACGATACGCCATGCTCATCACTGACAATTACTGGCGCAGGACTGATCTCGCCCTGTTGCTGTCCACTAGTCTGTCCAACATAGTGCACAAAGTCATTCGGTTTGACTTCGCCTGCCTCTTCACACAGATTTCCAACGCCTTCAGGACGTCGTCCCTCTGCTTTGAAATCCTCAACTCCAAGTTCAGCGCAAGGTCGGTGTCGGTGCATATTCTTCCCGGCCCGAGTATAAACCTTAGAAATAGACCAGTCCATACGGTGCACGACGTGTGAAACCTTGCCATTGGAAGATGAAAAGTGAGAGATAGTGGCTGGTCTCATCGAATCCGAGCGACAGCGCTTAGTAATGTCTCCTAACATATATTCTTCCATATCCCTCAATAAATCCTTTGCAAATTGCTTGTAATGTTCAAGCTCTTCATCAATTTCATTCGGAAACATTGAGCGCCGCAAATCCCTTAATGGGATCTCGTCCGTTTGACAAGAGACGCTAACCTTCGCAGCGAGCTCACGGAGCTTTTGTGCCAGCTGGGATTTCAATTCACCAATGTCCAGGAGAGATGGTGATGTTATTCTCCAGTCATTTATACGTCCCCTTTCCTCGACATTCTTGATAAAGTGATCCACGGTAAGCATGTATTTGACACCATCAATCAGGACATAACCGCCCAGTGTTGCGGATACAGTATCACAGTCACTTAGCCCAATTGATGCTCCCATCCCGGGTGTACTCCAGTATCTTCTATGATGAGGAAACCGTTTTCGATCATTTGGGAGGTCGTCATCCAAGGATGCGATATTTGAGGATCCAATATTTGCAGAATTACCCCCAAAGGAGTGTTTTGGAACCCTCGGAAAAATACACAGGAATCATGTCTCGACGGCTTTCCTTACATATTTTCTCGATTTTGGTCCGGATCATCTTCCGTATGTCTTCGGACTGTCCCAAAGCGCTTTGAATTCGAATGGTCGGAACCGGTTCGCTTTCACGAGCCTGTTGCCTTACAAGACTAGCAGAATAATCCTTTCCAAGAAGGGGACTTAGAAATTCTGGAAGACGAGGGATAATGTATTCTAGCCACGTAGTCAAGACTTCTGAATCCTGTTCGGCTCTTACGGCAAGAATCTTGCATCGTAAAGACGAAGATCCTGGAGTAGTGCGGACCTTGCGAAGATTACCAGGACACTTCATCCGAGAGCCATCCCGAGGTGAGTTGCCTGGTCTAAGCTCAGAAGCCTCATACCGTCTCACGTCCTTCAGAGCCTCTTCGAGTATACTCTTGCCCTGCTTTGTGGCATAGCTTGAGCCTTGTAGCTTCATAGTTTCCTTCGATACTTGGAAACATGAAGATACGTGCAGGGATTCCAACTGCTCAAGGATGCTCTCATATTCTAATTAAATCGTTAGCAAGTTCATACTAGCTGTAAGTAAGGCTCGTTACCGTGATGTTTCACTAGAGCGTGTATATCTATGATGCGGACGCTAACAATTTCCTCGGAGCTTGGGCAACCAATGTCCGATATAAGCATTGCATTAGGATCGAGGTTGAGGTTATTCGATTGGGATAACTGGTGTGCATGTTGGTGCTCGCCGCATTTGGTGTTTCTGGGGATGGGTAATTCTTCAATTTGATGGTTGACTGGCTGCAATATGTGTTTGTGAGTCCTAAAGCCAACTGCAGAAAAGTTAGTGGAGCTCCAAGACGGCCAGAGGATCCCAAGAAGCGTACCAGCAACCTCGTCTTCATACTTTCCTCGCTTTGCACCCGGTTCAAATTCTCCATGGATAGCGCGCTTGGTACCTGCACCTTGTCTTTCCAAGCCGTCTAAAAGTAATTGCAATTCATCGCAATTGTTTGTATTTGCGTGAAGAGGCAATGCGCTAGGTAAGGCTAATACGGACGTCAGAAGATTAGATAATCTATGCTCCTGTGCTCTAGCTTGAACTTACCTAGCCCAGGCTGAACCTCACAATAAGAGGTCGAGTGCGTGACAGCTTGATGCTTACTGAAATCAGCCTGCGATGCGAAATATATACCCCCAACGACTCCAATTTTGAAACAAGGCTCCACCAGGCACTGTAGAGGATTAAAAGACAAAGCCTGATCCGCCTTGTGAAATCTTTCGAGATGGGTTTTGAGTTTCTCGTTACGCAGGAAGGATTTAGGCTGCTTCTGGGTTAATTTACAAGATCCACACTCGAAGGGGTGTGGACTCTCCGGATGTTCCTCCTTCAGATGAGTTTTCAGATCTTTGGGCCGTTCAAAGAATTTACCTCCACAAATCTGGTGGGGGCATGCGTGCTGCTCCTTTATATGTCTCCTTAGGTCGTACGTCCGTGTGAAGGTCTTGCCCTTGCCCTTGCAGCCTGTGAACTCGCACACGTATTGATCCCCAGTAGTTGGCAGATAATTTTCTGAGCCCTGTGACGTATCAGGTGTCACTGTGTAATTCCCTGGGCGCTCTGCATCAGTCCATTCAGTTGTCTGGCGCGCTTCAAATGAATTGTTTTGGACCATGGTTGGAAAATATGAGTCGAACGGCTAGGGAACTTCAGCAAAGGTTTTGGGAGTTGTGATTGAGGACACACCTTTCCTTCCATATATAGAAAATAAGCCTCGTTAGAACCAGAATCATTATGGGATGTTTGTTCATTCTCCAATTGACCATCCACGTCCAACCCCAAACCGAGCTGGTCGAACTCGCCGTTTGGCTTGAGCAAGCTGGAAGCCCAGCTACTGTCTACAGTCGATGGCGATTGGAGACTATAATCGAAAGATGTGGTACCTTCTTGGTAATCGAGGTTTTCGAACGAAGCGTCATCGTCATTGCTCCCATTGGGTGTGAGATAAGGCTCTCGCAGGGCTTTCGTCATTGTAAATGCAGCAAATTTGTTCTCTTCCGTATGGCTGTATTGGGGGTAGTTCGTTGAAACGATCTAGCAAAGCTAGGTGTTATAGCTAACTTCGAGGTCCGTCATGTAGACAGTACTGAATCTAGCCAACCTCAAGGCCTTTTGTAATGGAAATGAACCTCGAATCAAGAAGAAGGCACCGAAATATAGAGCGTGGGCAACAGCAAGGGCGCAAATCACCAGCGCAGGATAAGGAAATGAGAAGCATCACAACTATGACGCGAACTCTGCCCCAGAGAAGAAGTTTAGGGCGTGGGTGAGCACATTGTGGACCATCCGTTAACCCGCAGAAATATTGAAAAGGATTAATACTTCAAAATTCGGGCAAATACGTCTTACACAGGGCACTCCCCTAGATGGTGGACAGCCGACGACTTTTAGCTTGGAGTTTTCCATAAGGCGTTCTCCCCGCGGATGCCTGATAGGCTTTTCAAGATTCCAGCTGCAAAGTAGACATGAGTCGTGCAGCGGGCCGTAACAACGCCCTGTGGATGCCCACAATACCCCGTGGATGTCCACAACGCCCTGCGACGCCCTCCGACGCCCTGTACCACCTTTCGGCGCCCCTATCAATGAGAACGTTAGTTTTCTCCCAACGCCCCCGCTAAGATATGCACGATGATTACCGCAGCTGCTCACGTGGATTTGCACTACATGCAGCTTGACTTTTGGCGATCCGGTAAAAGTAGCTGGGTGGAGAGCACCGACACGTCAGAGATATCGGCCCTCCGCCAGATTGACAAGATTGATTATGTACTCTGAGATATTCCGAGTAGATGTCGCTGGCTGTATGGTGCCATAGAGCTACTAGGCTAGTCGATCTCCGGATGAAGTGTGCAAAAAGTTATGTAGGAGACGTGGCGGCGCTGAAATGGTATGACTTAAAAGTAGTGTTTTTTTAAAAACAAAGTCGAAAGTAAAATTGATTCTAGAACACTTTTTTATTCGGGTTATTTTAATTTAATTTAGAGTATTTGAGGGGGTATTTGAATCTGAGGGGGTATTTGAATTGGCTCGTGCATACGTAAGCGAGGAACATCAAAAATGACGGAAAATGCCGTTTGTGAGGAAAATCGTATATAAACAGCATTCTACTACATGCACTTGATTCTTATTGCCGTATATTAATTACATTCACTCAAATTACACCCTCTATATACTCATCGAACTCTGCTTCCTCGTCATATTCCTTATTATCCAGCTCGTCCTTATCAACGTTAATTACCTCCTGTATAGGCTGAGAGAGTAAAGCTATAAGAATGCATGCATCCTCCCACTCGTTAATAGCGTTATTAACTATGTCCTTTTTCCGTGTGAACTCAACAGAAGCCTTAGCTAAGGCGTTTTTAAGCTCTTTAATTTCCTAGTTTAACGCCATAGTATAATTTCGTTGGTACTTCCTAATAGTTGTATTAAGCTTCTTCTCTGTAGCTTTATAGGCCCGTTTAGATGCACGTATTTCTCTAATAAATTCATCCTTTGCCTTTCGGAGTTGAGCCCTACTACTATAGGCGGCCTTCCTCTGTTTAAGGGCCTCCCTCTTAGCCTTATTAACCTCTCGTTTAATCTCCCTCTGGGCTATACAAAGCTCCTTAGCCTCTTGTTTCTTATATTCTATTAAGGCCTTTACATCTAGAATTCTCTGGATCTCAGCGGTAGAAATATGGTATAATTTTATAAGTACCGAGTTCCGTACTACCCTCTTCTTCTTAGCCTCTGCAAAGGCAGTAGCAAGTTCCTTATTACGCTGTTAAAGAAGCCTAATTTCCTCTAATTGGACCTATATAGTAGCTAGGAGCTTCCTAGTAGCTAACTCTCGAATTTCCGGTGTTGCAGAGGGGTAAGAAATGGTCGCTCGGTACCGTAATCTATTACTTACAGTAGAGGGTGTTCTAGGGTGTATTGGCGACGAAAGGAGCTATAGAGGCTCTGCTGGATTTGGCGTAGAAGTAGCAGGTCTCCTAGCAACCTAAGCACTACACAGCTTGCATAGTATTCTCTTAGCATCTAGGGGGTAAATTCCGGCAGCTTTAAACAACTTTTTAATATACTCTGGAGTATATACTCTCTCTTAGATCTGCCCATACATTTCTAAAAAGTAGGCACGTGTAATTCTGGTAATTCCCCTTAAAATATATTCATCAACCTTATTAGAATAGGCCTTTTTGAGAATACTAAAGAGGCACCGATCTAAAGGCTAAAGATAATATATAGAATGCGGAGGTAGGTAGAAAGGGACTATCTTTACGTCCTTATAGTATTAAATAAAGTCCAAGGAGAGGTGCGATATATGGCCATCTATTAAGAGAAGCCTCTAGCCGTATGGCTTACCGGCAGCCTCTTGTTTTTCACGGATATCCGCCCAATAGTCCTCTTGGCGGGTATATATATTAAAATGCCTTATCCAATTAGATGCATGGCTTTGGTCGCTCCAGCCATTATTAGAGACTGCTATTTAATAGTCTGGCACCGATCTGAGAGCTTCTTGGGCTATATAGGTTGTAATAACCTTCCCTTTAAAAATAAAATAGGCAGGAATTAATTCGCTAGTGGCATTAATAGAGGCAATCTCGCTCGTCTACTCTCAATTACCTGGCGTAATAGGTTATATAGAGGAACCACATAGAACGACTTTCTTAGAGGCATACGCGTACCCCATTTAATATCCAGTTTTATCTATATTCCAGCAATCAGGTGCCTTAATATGAAATTCTATATAGGTGGCCTCTAACTTATTAAAGAACCTTTTATATGCTGGCAAATCGTTATCTACCGTAGCTATCTCTATTTTAAGATAGCGAGTGTATCGAACTTGAAAGGATTAATGGCGTTTTAAGTATAAATCTACCTATTAGACACCAAGGAATGCCTAGCTAGTATTTTGGCCAGCATCTCGGAGCTGCTTTTTGTATACATCTAGGGCAATCTTACGGATCTGGCTCTTCTTAAGAGGAAAGTGATGCTTTATAAGAATTGTACAGTATTTTTTAATAGCTGCTTCGAATTCCGGGCTTAACTTTTGCTGGAATTGATGTGCTTCCTTATAGGATTGACGTGTTCCGTCGATGCGCTTGAGAATGGTGTCAGGATGGATCCCATGCGATATTGCAGCCCTTGTAGGGGTTCCATAGTGCCCAGTTCGGTGCGCAGTGATAGCTTCCTGTATAATAGTCTCCTTGGAAGGCCTATGACGTATAGGAGGCATGGGGTGTGTGTAAATTGAGGCTATACAGAGAGGTGGAAGCATTGAGGTGGAAGCATCGAGTTGAATTTTGATGTTCCTGTTTGTGGCAGAATCGCTATTCTGACCAATCAGAGCTCGGCGGTGAGCCTATGCATGAGCCAATTCAAATACCCCCTTAAATACTCTAATCGATTTTACAGCTTGCCTACCTTTTGCAAAAGTATTGCGAAAATCAAGATTAAGCGAGCCGCCTATCTATAAAAACGTTTCTATAATAACTAAAAATAAGTCTTGTTTTATAAAACTAGTAGGTAAAATAGTAAAATAAATACTGCTTTATAATTTTAAGTATATAGTAAATTATTATATAACGTAGTTATAGAATTTTATATAGTAAAGCTTTAAGTTAAGTATTGTTAGATAATATATTACCAAGCTTATATATTATTCTACGCAGTATACCTAGCAGATATACGGAGGTGCCTTTTAAAACCTTTGCCGCCAAGAAATTAGCCGCCTTAGCTCACCGCCTTCCAAATTTAGATATCGTCCTTACCCGCTTTAGATGCTTTTAAGCGTCTTGGTACCTCTATAGCACCCTCCCTATACTTATTACCTCCTTTAAGCTTAATAACCTTCCGGATATACCTAATAATCCGCTTAATCTAAGCCTAAATCCTTTATTACTTAAGATCTCCATACTACCTACTATTCCTTCCTTATCCCTTAACACGGTAGGGTCCTTTGTCAAGGTCGCTTATATTTATAACCTTGATAAAGGACCCTGCCGTAAGAGATAACCTCCCTATATAGCGGCGCTCCCTTATACGTAATAACCCTCTTTATATATGGCTAGCAAGGCTTAATTATTATTTAAATTAGGAAAGTTCCTATACTAAAGAAGGCGTTAAATGTTCTATACGTTATATATAATTAATTAATATTAATAAGCGTAAGCTAGAGCCTTATTTAAGAGCTATAATTTAAGCCTTTATAGCTAAATTATAGCCGCCTATAGAACGTTTAGCAGTAGATCTTTTGTTAGACGCTAAGTAGGCTGATAGAAAAGACATATATAATACTCTATAAGGAAGAATCTTAGGGGCTCGAAGGCCCTGAGAAGATATCTACAGGATAGCCCGCGCGCTGTCACGTAACACGTCGCCGAGCTTAAAGAGACTGCCCCAAGTAACCCCCCCTACTAACACACCCCCCTAGGCTCTATGTGTTGGAAAACAAGCCCGCAACGATATCACGTGATAAGACTTGGGAGAACCTCTTGGCAGGAATCTGACCAATTAGAGAACTTCGACCGCCGGTCGAAGTTCCTTAAAATCTCTTTAACTACCTATATAGAAAATAAGCAATGTATAGAGTTTTAGCCCTAATAACCTCATTTTAATAGGTTATGAGCCTAGGTTTGCGCCTAATAAGCTAAACCTAATTGCTTTATTGTTTATGATAATTGCTATCGCAATATTACCGTACGGGCGTTGAAAAGTTGTTAAATGTTTAACCAACTTATAATGCTAAAAACCTATAATGAGCGGCTATGTAGCTGCCAACGATGGACTCTACGCTAAATGTGACAAGAGGATCCTACTAAGGACGAGCCTAACACAGCCTATAACAAACGGCGATACCAGAGGCTTAGGAGGATACCTTACATTTAGTAGACAACCTTACTATTATTATTATAGAATAATAGAGTTTTGAGAATAAAGCCTTATAATAGCTGTATTAGTAGCGGATTAGAAGAAGCTTATTAGAACTGCCTATACTAGCTAAGGAATATATTAAGTTAAAACTTATACTATATATATACTCCTTATAAAGGAAATAAATCTAATAATATTATTATAATAAGGCCTACAGACTGCCTATTATAAACTATCTATAAGCCTTGTTAATATAAGCGACGAATATACCGCCTAAGCCTCTATCCGAAAGCTTATTAGACGGGAAGACTGGCTAATGTTTAGTATTAATATACAAAACCACCTCCAATCTAAAAACATTAAGTAGGTTCTTAATAACCTACCACAGCTTCTTCCTACAATTGAGTTAATTAGAGAGAAATGGGTGGACTTAGGCTTTACTGCTAAATAGCTGAAAATTAAGCTAGCTGACTTAGTAAAAGAACGGGAGAAATATAAGAAATAGCTAGCCTATGCAGCCGGTTTTATTAACTAGAACGTTGGCGATATCTACAAGCCGTTTATATTAAATACTAGACAGGCGCTTAAGAAATAGAAGGCTCTAAAAGAACGCTTTAAGGATCTTAATCCGGTAGCTGTTACCGATATTATGGCCACCTTCTTTACTAAATATATTTAAGATTTTAAGAACGTAGAGGAGTTTGTCTCCTATATTATATTAAACCTTAATTGCCTTATTAAAATGGACCAACCTATTAACTATAAAATCCTTGCCTAAGCGGCCCTTCTGTATGGAGTTAGCTCTACTAACTACGCTTAGTTTAAAATAACTTAACAAATAAATTGGACGCAGAAAAATACTGACCTATAAGCCTTAGGTAAGGAACTTATCGTCTTTAATAGCGAGCTTGATTAAGAAGCTTCTACTATACTAGTAGCATATTTAAATAATGGAACGTCCATAAAGAGAAAGACTGCACTAGTAGGAATGTGTAAGCACCCCAATTGCGTAAAATATAACAGAACTATGCATTTTAAAGAAGACTGCTAGGAGAGAAACCCAGAAAACGCACTATAGAGAATTGGTGATAGAATCCATGTAAGGAAGAAGCAGAGGACTAGGCCACCTATTTAGCTTAATAAACACTCTAATTAAGTTAAAAATAAAGTAAATCCATAACGCGAGCTTGCAGTAGCGGTGGTATAAGCCTAACTAAGCAGGTACAACTTTATCTACGATACTGCTGCTACTATCCACTGCTGTAAGAATTATAAACTTCTCTTTAACTACGTTAATAACGACACCTTACTAGATACAGTTGGTCCCTATAGAGCTTAATTAGTAGGTAAAGGATCTATCTCTATATAAACCGCACTCCCTAATAAAAGTCACGGAAGTACGCTTACTCTATATAATGTTCTTTACGTACTACATTCACCAGCAAACCTACTATCTGGAAGCTGACTTAAGGAAATAGGCGTCTTCTTTAACAATAAGACTTATAAACTTAAATGCAGTAATAAGGTAATAGGATACGCACCTAAAGTTTAATAACTCTACCCAATTTGGCAGTATAACTACTTATTAGAATCGATCCTCTAGACAATTAAAAATAACAAAAGCCTACCTATTTAGCATTACTGATTTGGCCACCTTAACTACAGTAACCTTAAACGCCACCTAAGTAAACTTGGTATTAAGTTTAACAATATTAGTAATAAACACTGTGAGCCCTGCGCTTAATTTAAAGCTAAAAAGAGGTATAATAGAACGCCCTAGGAACAAGCTATACAACCGTTTTAATTTATCTATATGGATTTAGTAGGACCTATTACCCCCGTTGGCTTTAAAGGCGAAAGATACTACGTATCTTTTACTAATAACTATATAAGGTTTACTATAGTCTATACCGTCTATATAAAGGATAAATGGCTTAGTACTTTACAGAGGTACTATAATTGGATCTACACTAAATTCGACCTTAAAATTACTAGAATTTGTACTAACTACGGAGCAGAGCTCCGTAGCAAGAAAGTAACCACCTGGATGGACGATCTAGGTATAGAATTTGAACCTACTACCTTATACGCTTAGGAAGAGAACGGAGTAGCAGAGCGCTCGCAGCGAACCTCCACTAAAATTACCCGCTCGACGATCCTCGCCGGCAATATACCAGACTTTCTATGGCCTAATGTACTCTTTGCAGCTATATATATCAAAAACAGACGCCCTATAAGAGCTCTTCTTAATGGTATATCACCTTATAAAAAGCTTAAGGGTAAACCTCCCTTAGTATACCATTTAAGGGCTCTAGGATCTACCGTCTACTCCCTTATAGCCAAAGAAGATTATATAAAATTAGCTAGGTTTGCTTTATAAGTAAAGAAGGGTATTCTAATTGGCTATAACAGCAAGATAATCTATTATATTTGGCTACCAGATGAACAGAAGATTAAGCGTCTTAAAGACGTCAAAATCTATAAAGGCAATATTAGCTTAAAAACTACTATTATATTTACGGAAGAATCCGTTAACTTGTCTAATAAGCAAGGGAGGGAAGACACTACTACTCCTTAGCTAAAGCCTCTATTAAGAAAAAGACAATAAAGAATTAATTAGAAGGAAGGTCGTGATAGCTAGCCCTATAGGCTTAAGTCTCTGCCTAAAAACCTTACTATAACCACTACTTAATTAGGCCGCTAGACGTTAAGAGTTAACCTACTAAGCAACCCTACTGCCTTCCTTATAAGCCTTATAGGTACAGACCAAAGCCTTAACTAATAGGCTAATAATATTAATAAGCTACTAAGCAACTGGGATAATAAAATAGGCGACAAACTAATAGCCCTTCTATTTACCTTTCCTCTTTAATCTATACCTTAAAACCTGTCGGAATATATGGACAGAGGTTATGTGGTCATTCGTATCTCTGATTAGTCATCCTTATGATGACTCATCAGCCCCCTACTTAGGCACCGCGATCCTTACGATCCTCTGCTTTCTACACCTATTAAACCACGAGATAAATCCGGAGATTAATAGGCCAATTAAGTGCACTTAGGTGATACCGACAAAACCCTTACTTAAACGATTACAACGCGGTTAATCCTATAGCTCTACTAGCCGGCTATATTTAATATACTGGCTCACCCGATCTTAAAATGTATACATCTACTACCTTAATTAATAAAGATAAGCCTTATACGTATAACCAAGTAATTAATGGCCTAAATAGCGAAGAATGGATAAAAGTAATAATAGAGGAGGACACAAGAGACAGAAGTTCTGAATATCCCAGAGAAAGTGGAAATAGAAGAAGCGAGGAACGAAGGAGAGACGAAGGACCCTCGCCGGGGGTCCACCACCTATCCATTATACAGTATAACTGTGGCAATACAAACCACCGTCTCGCAAGGCCCCTACTAGACAGTCTAGACCCAGAGAAACACTATATCCTTGCTATATAAGAGCCGTATTACAATACCTACACACAATTAACATACTGCCCCCAAGGATTCCAGCTTCTATACGAACCAAAAGCAGCCACATGCGTGTGCTTTATAATTAGCAAGGCTATCAGCCTATCCTTATAGTTATGGCAGGCAATCAACCCAGATATTACAGTTATAACAATCCAGATATATAGGGGACCGGTATAAATTATCAATATATATAACCCTAGGGTTAAAGGCGTCCCACAAACAGAGAATATTATATTGGTAATAAGCTTACTGGAAACCGAAGGCACAGAGTCTATTCTATTAGGAGACATAAACCTCTACTACCTATAGTAGGGAGGTATCCATATTGCTGCTAAACAATAGGCAGAGTGCCTATTAAGAGCTATAGATATCTGGGGCCTTAAGCTAGCCACCCCCCCAGAAGCAATTATATAGCAACAAGGCACTGCCAGAAGTACAATTAACCTTATATTTATAGACGAAGGCCTATACCAGAGACTCAAAAGGTGCAACCCTAAAGAAGAATGGGCACTTGCCTTAGACTATATCCCTATCCAAATATAACTAGATCTAGATATCAAGGCGCAACTAAACAGTAAAAGATACGCAATAAGGAAGCTTAAGACAGACAGTTTTCTTAGTACAGTTAAACAACAACTTTAAGACCTAGAAGAAATCCACCTAATACTAAACAAGTAAGGCTTATTAGCCACCCCTAAGAAAATTAACCAAAGACTAGAAAGGATCCAGGCAGCAATTAAAAATGGGCTAAAAGAGCACTGCCTAGTCTCAAAACCAGGCCCCTACGCGCGACACGCGTAGTCTATATAATGCGCGGTTCTTATTGCTAGCCAACAACAAGCAAGAAGGAAATACACAAGCAGCCACAACCCTAAAGATAAGAGATAATACAAAGACATAAAAAACCAGTTAAAGAATACCCTAAAAAAAGAAGCAAGGAACAACTGGAGATAGTTTATAAATAAGCACACTTCTAATTTAAGCCTCCCCCATAACAAGGGCCTTTGGGCCATAGCAAAATGGTTAAAGAAAAAGGCAGGGCGCCTAGCAGAAGACCTATACCTACTACCCCTACAAAGAGCAAGGGAAACATAGGCCACTAATAACAATAATAAGAAGGCAAAGATCCTTATAGAAAGGTTCTTCCCCTAACCAGCTTTAGCAGACCTTAGTAACATTATAGGTGAAATACTAGTAATGTAACGGGACTAGCCTAGTTACAGTAGGAATGTCTTGGTAAAACACTCGACAGATAGAACTTGAAGCTTTGACCGAATTCTGCCGAATTCTGCCAGCTTGATCGACTTCTGCCAAGTTCTGCCAGATCAATTGAATACTACCGAAGTCCGTCCACGTGCGCACGTGCGCACGCATCAACCAAGACCTCTAAACTGTTTAATTGCAAGATTCTCTTGTTATTCCTTTCTCTTTTTTACGCAATGTCTTGTTCCTAGCAAGAGCTATATACCCTTAGATTTAGATAGAATTTATATTGTTCCTTTAAATCTTTCCCAAAGCCTCTTCGCGCCCTTATATTACGTTGCGTCTAAAACAACTACTATTAAAATGGCAAACGACCTCGAATCCCACGTGTTAACTATAAGCATTATAACCCTAGTTAGGGAACAGTTAACTACAATGAAAGAAGCCTTTACAGATGCTTTGGCTTAGTAGTAGGCTGCACTAGAAGCCCAGTATTAGCGATTAATAGAAACACTCCGCGAAGAACTCCGCAACGTTAATACACTTATAATGGAGACCCTAATAGTAACACCTATAAACGAAATTGAGATAACCGTATACGAACCTAGCCTGTTAAATGCGAACCCTAAACTAGTAATAGTAGCTTAACCTATACCTATAACAAACCTAGTACCTGCTGCAAAATTAGAAAAGCTTCCTGACCCTCTAATGTTTAATGGAAATTAAAATAACCTGCGTCCCTTTATAACTAAGCTCCGCCTTAAACTTTTAATAAACTATAACTAATACCCTACTAAAGCTAGCAAGATTAGCTATAGGATGTCTTAATTAAGTAAAGATGCTGTATAAACTATGGACCTATTCTTCCGTAATAGCACCTTTATTAATTTTGAAATCTTTGTCTCTTTGTTAGAACGAACGTATAATAACACTAGCTGCGAACACACCGCTATTACTAAACTTAAAAACCTATAATAACGGAATTGAGACTTTACTAGCTTCTTTTTAGAATTTTTAGGCCTTATTAGCGAACTAAATTGGAATAAAGCCGCTAAAGTTGCTGCTCTTTAATGAGCTATTTCGGATAAAATTAGAGTATAGTTAGTAGGTAGGGAACTGCTAAAGGACCTACCTAAATTTGCTATAATGTGTTAACGAATTAATAAGGACCTTTGATATAATAAACAAACTTATTCTCTAAAGCTAACTATGCCTTGTGTTTAAGACTCTATGAAACCGATATATACCCTAAAGCGCGACCCTTTTTTAAAACCTATGTATAACCCTATGGACCTTAACGCCACTTAATCCTACGCACCTTTAGGAACTAACGAACGAAGGACTTAAGCCATAAATGGAGAATGCTTTGGATGTGGCAGAAAAGGATATATCTAAAGGAATTGCCGAACTTACCCTTTTAAAAAAGTCCGCTGTAGTTCCTCCTGGTCTTTAAATTGCACTCACTCCTTAAATCGCACTTATTCTTTAAGCTATACTCACTCCTTAACTTATACTTATTCTATAAATCATACCTAGTTGTTATAAAGCATCTTACGCTTAGCTAACTTGGAAAATAAATTGTCCTAGGGCCAAGTTGCGCCTTAGGATAAGAAGTGGAAGAGTATAAGTATCTAGGCTCTTTTAGCGCTAATACATAACACAACTCCCTTAATATACTTGGCAAAATTTAAACACTTAAAAAATGGAAGGAGGTATAAATCCTTATAGACAGCGGAGCCATTAGTATGGGCTTTATTAATATAAACTACGCGAAAACCCAACGCCTAAATTTAAAGAAACTTAATAAGCCCTAAGGCCTATAAGGCTTTAACGGCAAACCCTTAATATATAGCAAATTAACTCACTATACTCTTATAAAAATGCGGATAGGCGAATACCTCAAATATATTTCCCTATTTATAACACCCCTAAAGCAATATAAGATAATACTTAGATATGGATAGCTAAAACGGCACAACCCTTTAATTAGCTAGGTTAAAGAAATACTAAAATTCCGCACAACCTATTGCTGAAGTTATTGTTTAAAACACCACCTGCCCTATAAATATATATAAGACTATTCGAATTTAATATAATACGAATTACCCTTACTACGAACCTTAAACTAATATAACAAAACTATGACTGCTAATCGCAGTAAAGAATGCAAAGATAATACATTGAAACCCCTTAAAATTTATATAATATAAGCCGCACCTTTTATTTTGTTAGCAAGAAAACAAGACCATGAAATCTTCACTATAATAATGGAAGACATTAAGAAGGCGCTAGAACTAAAGCAGTATATTAACCCTTAACCTCTTATACCCAAGGAGTACCACAATCTAATTAATAAGTTTAAAAAACAATTCACAGACCAGCTGCCCCCATATTAGGATAAATATAATTTTAAGATAGAACTTGAACCTAGTACAACACCAAAGTTCGGTCCGCTATATAGTATGTTACAAGAAGAACTACTTGTGATACAATAATACCTCAACAAGCATTTAGAAAAAGGATTTATTTACCCTAGTTAATCTTTATTCGCCTTACCCATATTATTTATTAAAAAGCTAGGAGGAGGCTTAAGATTTTATATTAATTACTAAGCCCTAAACGCAATTATGATTTAAAACTAATATCTAATCCCCTTAATCTAAGAGACGCTTGACCGCCTAGCAAAGGCACGATATTTTACAAAGCTTAATATAGTCGCTACCTTTAATCAAATTCGTATCTAAGAAGGAGATAAGAAGTATACAGCCTTTTATATATAATAGGGACTCTTTAAATACCTAGTAATGCCGTTTAGTATAAAGAACGGTCCCGGTATATTTTAGCAATACATTAATAATACGCTCCATAAATTCCTTAATATATTTATTACCGCGTATATTAATAATATTCTAATCTACTCATCTTTGCTTTCTAAGCATTAAAAACACGTCCGAATAGTCCTTAAACGTTTACAAGATGCGGGTTTACAATACAATATTAAGAAATGCAAGTTCTATATATCTAAAGTTATGTACCTAGGCCTAATTATATCCCGTAACAGAATTAAAATGGACCCTAAAAAGGTCGCTGTAATTATAAACTAGGGAAGCCCTAGTAATGTATAAGATATTTAAGGATTTCTAGGATTTACAAATTTCTACCACCAATTTATTAACTAGTTCTTAAAAATTGCCTAACCATTAATAAACCTAACAAGAAAGAACGTGAAATTTAAATAGACTGCTAGATATAAACAAGCTTTTAACAACTTAAAATAACGCTTTATAACTACTCCAATTCTTGCCCACTTTAACCCTAACCTTAAATATGTTGTTAAAACAGACTTGTCTAATTATGCCCTAGGGGGAGTGTTATCGCAATATAATAAGGATAGTAAGCTATATCCAGTAGCCTTTTTCTCTTAAAAGCTCGCCCCTGCCAAATTAAACTATAAGATATACGATAAGGAACTACTTGCAATTATTAGATGCTTTAAATAATAGCGTCCAGAACTTAAAGGATTATTGTTTCTAATACGCGTGTTAACGGACCATAAAAACCTGCAGTACTTTATAACTATAAAGCAGTTAACATAGCACTAAATTTATTAGGCCGAATATCTTTTATAATTTGACTTTAAGATTATATACTAACCGGGCAAACTCAATCAGAAGCCTAATATATTAATATAATAATTATAAGATTTACCTATAAACGCCTTAAATAAACGGATTACAAATTGATTATAGATCTTATTGCCCCCTAAACACTTTAAGAAACTACATCCTATATTCCTAGATATGGAACTCAACAGAAACAAATTAGAAATCAATAAATGGGAAATAGAAATTAATAAGCTAATGGAATACGAATATAAGAACAACGTATAGATAGCAGATATAATAAAAGCGATTTAAACAGGAAAACGATAGCATAAAGATATCACACTTGCCAAATGCGAAATTTGTAATAATCGACTATACTATTAATAGAAGATGGTAGTTCCGAATTCCAAACCCTTATAATTTAAGATACTCGAATTCGTATACAATTCCCCTGTAGTAGGACATCCTAGCTGTGCAAAGACTTATGAGATTATTTAACAAGCATACTACTAGCCTACAATACACGACTATATATAAAAATACGTTCGAGCCTATAGAACGTGCGTGCGTAGGAAGACCTCTCACGTAAAGAAGTAAGGAGTACTTTAACCGTTGCCAATTCCAATGCAAAGATAGCGAGATATCTTAATTGACTTCGTAGTTAACTTGCCTAACAGTAACAGGTTTACGAATGTTATAGTAGTCGTTAACTATCTTATAAAAATGCGATATATAATTCCTATAGACTTAATTAATACAATATTAGTAGCCAAATATTTTATTAAGTATATCTTTAAGCTACACAGACTTCCTAATTTGATAATATCTAACTATAGAAGCTAGTTCGTTTTAGACTTTTAGCAAGCTCTATGTAAACAATTAAGTATTTAAATATAACTCTTAACTGTATTTTATCTGGAGATAGATAGTTAAACCGAAATTGCGAACGCGATTATAGAACAATACCTATAAATGTACTACTCCTACCTGCAAGATGACTGGGAAAAATGGCTGCCTTTGGCTGAGTTTACTGCGAACAATACAATAAACGTATTAACAGGCATGACGCTATTCTATGTAATCTACGGACAAGACCCCTAACTCGGATTTAAACCACGACCTAAAATTAATACAATAGGACCCACAATTAAACGGATTTAGTTAATTAACGCGCATAACTTCGCTAATTAAATAAAGCAGTTAACGGAACTATTACAAAGTGAATTAACGTACGCTTAAATGGTATAGGAATAGCATATAAATAAAGGACAAGCCCCCGCATGGGACTTTAAGGAAGGTAATATAGTTTACCTAAATACACAAAACCTAAAGACTTAACGGCCCTTAAAGAAACTTAATTGGAAGTTTGCGGGCCTATACCAAATTAAGAAGAAATTAAGCCTATATACTTATAAGCTTGAACTACTAACTAAGATAAAAATATATCTAATATTTTATATAAGCTTGCTATAACCCTTAAAAGACGAACCTATAACTTATAAAGTGCCGCCGCTACCTCCCGTAATTGTTAATAACGGTAACAGTTCTTACTTTATTAACTTAATTAATGATATGCGATAAAAAACATAATCTAAACGATTTAAACTTCTTGTTAAGTGGGAAGGATACGAAATACGAACCTAGGAGCTCTATAAGCAAGTTAAGACTAATATACCTTCCCTGGTAAAAGAATTCCATAAGGACTATCCTTCGCGGCCTACTTTGGCTGGATGGATATGATATAAAGGCAAATAACTACCACCTAACACGAATACACGAAACACAATAGCAGGAAACTCAAAATTAAAAAGAGCTTAAAGAATACCACAACGCTTATAACACGGTTATATAACGCGCAAGATATTAAGGAACTTTAACCGGCGGTTAAAGTTGTCTAATTAGTCAGATTTGCCTTACTAAGACCTACTGTAAAGATATTAGTTCGGCTCACCGCCTTTACCAAACTAATAGCGATTTTCTATCCCAGGGATAGAAAATCCTAATTGGTCCATTTAATAATTAGAACTAGCAAAACTCTATACTACTACCCAACATAAAATACGACATAATAAAATTGTATTATTTTGGACCTTCGGCCAAAGGGGGGGTACTGTAACGGGACTAGCCTAGTTATAGTAGGAATGTCTTAGTAAAACACTCAATAGATAGAACTTAAAGCTTTGACCAAATTCTGCTGAATTCTGCCAGCTTGATTGACTTCTGCTAAGTTCTGCTAGATCAATCAAATACTACCAAAGTCCGTCCGCGTATGTACGTGCGCACGCATCGACCAAGACCCCTAAACTGTTTAATTGCAAGATTCTCTCGTTATTTCTTTCTCTTCTTTACGCAACGTCTTGTTTCTAGCAAGAGCTATATACCCTTAGATTTAGATAGAATTTATATTGTTCCTTCAAATCTTTCCTAAAGCCTCTTCGCGCCCTTATAAGTAACTCGCCTACGGGTTAACAGCGATATAATAATAGAGGAAATAGCTAGAACTATTAGCCGCCTTTTAAACAATACAGTACTAGGACTAGATGGAATTCTAAATAAGGCCTTAAAAACCTATAGACCACTTATAGTACCTTAGCTTGCAGATATAGCCAAAGCATGCTTTGCTATAGGCTACTACCCACAACTTAGAAGATCCATAACGACGGTTATCCTATAAAAAAAAGGCAAAGCAGATTACTTAATCCCAGGAAGCTACCGCCCTATTACCTTAGAAAACACCCTTAGCAAAATCTTAGAAAGGGTAATAGTAGACTATATAGCAGACACGGCCAAGGAACACGCCCTATTACCACAAAGTTAAATAGGGGCAAGAAAGAACCGCTTAACACTATTAGTACTTACGCTACTCGCTACCACTATTAAGTCTATATAGGCAATGCAAAGGGACTTCGTAGTATCAATACTTAGCTTAGATATTAGTGGTGCCTATAATAATATACCCCATAAGCGCCTCCTATACATCCTTAGGGCAAAGGGCTTTCTAGAATAGATTATATAATTTATTTAAGGGTTTATAGGCCAGAAAGAAATATTACTAGTCTTTAACAGATACTAAAGCCCCCCTATTACAGTCGTAATAGGAATACCATAAGAATTACCCCTCTTGCCTATACTCTTCCTTTTCTTTATAAGCAACCTACTTAACTCCTTTAAGGAAGGGGCGACCCAGGGGATAGGCTTTGTTAACAACACAAACCTAATTACATACGGCCTAACAGCCATAGAGAATTGCAGAACACTAGAGAAAGCCCATAACACCTATATAGAATAGGCAAGACAACACGGAGTCTAATTCTTACTAGAGAAATACCAGCTAATCCACTTTATAAGAAAACGCAACTAATCTGCAGATCTCTAGTATATAATTTATATTTAAGGCTTTGGGGGTCAACTAGTTCAAGGCCTAAGGGTATTAGGAGTATAGGTAGATAGTAAGCTCTAGTGGAGCGCATATGCATTATAAGCAGCCCATAAGGGCTAAGTACAGTATATCGCAATATCCAGGATTGTTAATTCTATATAGGGTCCATACTTCCAGAGGTCACGCCTACTATATATAGCAGTTATCCGGCCAACCATAACGTATAGATCTAGTATTTGGGCTATAAAAGAATCTAAGAAAGGCCCCTCTAAATCACTCCTTAAACTACTCCAAAAGGTCCAAACAGCTTGTCTCCGGAGCATAATAGGTAGGTATAAGCGAACAGCCACAGTACTGCTTAAGAAGGAAGCTAATATCTCCCCCCTATAATTATATATTAAAGCCGCTGCAATGCAAAGGGTGTAAAGGGAGCGTAACTCTAATATTATAAAGTATATTAAGACACGCCTAAACAAACTATAGAGTAACCCTAGGGTGCCCTACAGGAGAACAAACCAACAACCCTAAAGTAGGGAAGATATATTAGAGAAACAGGTAAAGAAAGCAAAAGAAAAATAGTGCCGTATTAGGGCCCAGGCCCACATAGAGGAAAAAGGAAGGCGTGTAAGAGATTAGTAAAAATAATAGCAAGAGAGAAAAAGGAGCTAAAGTAGAGCATAAAAGAGTACTAGAAAACCATCTACTGTAACACAATACTAGTTGGACCAACACTGGAAAGGCGTATAGGAGTTAAAGGTACAGAGGCTATCTTAGGTAAGAGGAACCCAAGCTATAGCATAGTTAACGCTATAGGGGGTAAACACCTAAGGGCTCCAAGAAGGCCTAACAAAGGCGGAAAATATAATAGCAACACTCTTAAGAACAGGAATAATAGGACTAAAAGATTAGCTCTACTAGGTAGGTGTCCTAGTAGGTAGCCTAAGATGTAAATATAGCTAGCCAAAATAGACACTAAAATACGTAATACTGCTATACCCCCTACGCACTAACCGAGAAGCAATGCTCTTAGTAGCTGGCATAGAGAACTATAATATACTACTCTTAATACAAAAAGGTCTTAAGGCGGTTACCCAGTGGCTTATTAGCTAAAATGTACTAGACCAGTTCCGGGTTGTAAAGGAAATGGTAATAGAAGGCAAAGGGGCGAGTACTAGGCGCCCCTTAATAACTCTACAGTAGTAGAGTTAAGTTTGCGATACTAGCGCGTCCGTAGGCTTGTTACGGCAGCAGTGGTTCCCAAGGAGGTTATAAAGTAAGGTAGTAGAGCACTATAGGTGACTTGTAGGCGCCCCATATACGAGTCCCAAAAGGCGGGGAGATGGATTACGGGGTTTTCTTATTTTCTCAAATAGAGTTTCTCCCTATATATAAATAAGGAGTAGTCCGCGTGGGCCCAATAGGGATCCGAATCGGACGTTAAGCAATGAATAATTAATAATAGAGGAGGTAGGGTCTCTAATTAAGAACTAAATATGGGAACTTATCAACCTTGCCTTCCTTAAGCCTCCTTATAAGCCTCTTACTAGTAAATGGGTGTTTAAAGTTAAAAAGGGAAAGGACGGCGAGGTCCTCCGCTAAAAGGCTAGATGGGTTATTAAGGGATATCTATAGTAGTACGGTGTCGACTATAACTAGACCTTTACTGTGGTAGTAAAACCTATAGCTTTTAGGGCTCTATTCGCGATTGCTGCCTACTATAACCTTAAAATTAAATAAATGGATGTTAAAACCGCCTTTCTCTATGGACTAATTAATTAAGAACTCTATGTTGTTATGCCAAAAGGCTATAAAGAAGCTGGTAAAGTCTATCGCCTTAAAAAGGCCCTCTATAGACTAAAACAGTCACCTTAAATCTGGTATAAGACGCTCTTAAAGTTTCTACTAGAAAAACTTGGACTTCACCATCTATATACGGATTATAGTATATTCGCCACTAGTAAAGGATGGAAAGGTTTAATTATTTCTGCCTATATTAACAATACTAAGATTATCTATAAGGATATAGTAATGGTTAATTGGGTAAAAGTAGAGCTTAAAGCAGCCTTCTAAATAATAGATCTTGGGCCAATAAGCTTTTACTTAGGTATAATAGTTATAAGAGATTAAATAAAGAAGAAGATTACATTCTTATAGCGAGCCTACCTTATTAAAGCTCTTAAATGTTTTGGATTATAAAAGGCTAATACCTTACTAATACCTATAAAGCACTTAATTGAGCTTATAGCCAATTAAGAAACTACTAGTAAGGACGACATTAGAAGATACCAGAGCATAGTTAGTTTAGTTATGTTTCCTATAATAGAAACAAGGCCAGATATTGCCTTTGCGGTGTTAATAGTAAGCCGTTTTGCCTATAATCCTACCTCTACCCATATAACGGCCGTAAGACTTATCCTTTAATACCTAGCCGGCTTGCTTAATAGAGGAATTACCTATAGAGGTAATAAGAACCTAGACCTTACACTAATTGGCTTTAGTAATGCTAACTAGGGACAAGATAAAACTACAAGACGCTCTGTATTAGGCTTTATATTTATGTTAAATAAAGGACTAATCTTATAGAAATTAAAGCTACAAGCTACCATTTCACTATTAATATATTAATTAGAGTATATAGCTCTAACGGCTGCAGTAAAAGAGGCTATATGGCTTCAACTTTTACTTACCAAACTAGGTATACTAGACTAGAGTAAGTAGTTTGCTAGGATCTTAATTAAAACCAATAACCAAGCTATAAAAGTGTTGGCTAAAAATCTAGTTTAACATAATTAAATGAAGTATATTAATATCCAGTTTTATTATGTAAGAGATAAGATAAATAGTGACAGGATTAATCTTGTATACATTACTTCAATTAATATAGCGGCCGACGGCCTTACTAAGCCTCTTGTGGGTCCTTAGTTCTATGCCTTTCTTAAATACCTTTGGATGGTGCAGAGACTCAATTAACTACACTAGGCCTTATACTAGGCCTTAATAGGAAATCAGTACACGATTAGTAGATCCTTAGAAAGTGCGCTAAACAACGCCTTAAGGCCTTAAAATGAGTAACAGAACTTAACCTTAATCTACTAACCTACTACTTGAACCTACCACCCGAATCTAACAGCCACGACATTAGGGAGGGCTCATACTAGTAGGAAGGATAGACATACTTTAGGAGAGACATAGGGTGAGGCTATAGGGCCTCTAGAGCTCTATAGGCAATGTAGAACACCTATGGGGAGGTGCTGCCAAAATTTTAAGAGACGTTTTACTGAGCAGGCGCTGTCTCTAGACGTTAGGGAGGGCGTAACTCCTTATTAAACACTTATTCTACCTTAGAGGAGTTTCAGCAACCCTTATTAAGCAATCCTACACCCCTATATACAGTGCATATAGCGGTATTGTTGACTAAGCTTGAGGGAGGGTGTTGGAAAACAAGCCCGCAACGATATCACGTGATGAGACTTGGGAGAACCTCTTGGCAGGAATCTGACCAATTAGAGAACTTCGACCGCCGGTTGAAGTTCCTTAAAATCTCTTCAACTACCTATATAGAAAATAAGCAATGCACAGAGTTTTAGCCCCAATAACCTCATTTCAACACTATGAGCTCTAGCGAATAGGAAGCTCCTCCAGAATAACTATACCATGCTCCATAAGGTTATAGTTAATAGATAGGAGTAGTATAAGGAGTAAGAAATGCAATTAAGGTTCAAATAAAAATTGACGACACTTAATCGCCCGTCTGCCATGCTAAAGGGTAGTATTAGTAAGCTTTTAAAAATTGGAACTGAGTCGATTAACGTTAATTCCGAGGTTCCACCGGTTGTAGTATAATTTCCTAATCAGGCCTAGGTGACTTTAGTGGCACCAACACCTTCTTTAATCACCTTATAGGCGTTCTTTAGTAAGGTTCCGTTAAGCCGTCTACTAGCTAATCCATGCCCAGTATATGGCGTGGCTTAATCCTGCCCCGTTCGATATCCTTACGGAGCTTAATATCCGCATAATGCTCCTTTAGCCTTTTAACAAATCGATGCGTCTTGGCCTTCTTATGTTAAGTTATCTCAACAGTCAGTATCTGCCGCCAGTAAGGAGCCTCTGGTAACTGCGGGGCTTCCTTTAACGTTCGCGGTATCTTAATCTTGTACAGAGCTTTTAGATAAGGCTCCGGAGGGGTTGGCTATATATGTGCGTAAGACAAGAATGTAACTGCCGTATAAGAGACCTTCTTTGGTTTAGCAGTCTCCGTCTCTACACCCCCCTTAAGCTGTTGGTTAATTTGGTAGACGCCGCTGTTATCAGAATCGACGTTGTCTTGATTGTCGCCCTTGGCAATCGTCGGTATCATGCTCTCCCTACCTGCGAGAAGGGAGTTGGCAGTTAATTGCTGGTCTGCCCTCTTAAAGGCTTGTAGCGCTTTGGTTATCTCCTTTACAGTAGATGTAGGTTGGGAGATCTGGCGCTTTGCCGTTAAGGCATGCGCAATATATTAAGGCTTTAAAGGCCGTCGAACGACATATAGGCCGTTCTTATAAGTCGCTCTGCCTACCACCAAGTTGCGACCCCCTACCCCCCAGTAGGATGTCAAAGTCGGAAGTCGTTTTATTACCGGCGCCAAGCCCGGCTATAATTGGTTAGAGCGGGGCGCCGAGGCTCCGAGCGTTGGTCGGAGCTTTGGCGTCGCCCATAACAACAATTTGCAATCAACATCCTTACCGCGATAAGGATCATTTTAATTAAGCACTAAACCGTTGTCTACGCTCATCCTAACTCTTGCAAAAGCGGTTTAGTATACTACCCTAATATTCTATTGCTTTAGAAATAATGTACCCAAGCAACCGGCTTCAGAATTAAGGTATGGGAGAGCGCGTTCTAACACGCGTCTTGAAGCTATATAATGCTCCCACCATTCAACCCGACGACGACTGTATGCACCCTATTTCTTATGCAGATTAATCCTAATTTGTTTCAGCCTTTGCTTTTAGTACTCCTATTGCTTTTACGGCCTCGCAATATGATTTACTGCCTTCTGGTGGTGTAATAAGGAAGAGTGCCACCCCTAAAGACTCCCCCACGCTTTCCAATTCTTGGTATAGTACACCTTCGCGGAGCTACGCGGAGGCTCTTAAGCATGCCCGAACTCCAAGCCCTCTATCAAAAGAAATTGTACTGCCTCCAAAGGGTCGCCGACGGCCTTAGTTAGTACAGTAGGCTGTTACTTAGAACCGCCGAGAGAATCTAGTCCGGATATACGATTAGGAGAACCTTGAGCGGGAGTAGCAGCAAGCCTAAGAGCAGAAGCTTCTTGCAGATGAGGACGCCCATATAAAATAGTATATGGATGAACACCCTTTGCTAAACAATATACTGCCTCCTAAATTTGGTCCCTTTACACCACTAGAGATTCTAGCGAGTGCAATTATTCCTGCGCCCTCCCCTTTTTTAACACCCTGTATTGCGCCACAGCCGACACGGCCTGGAGCCTTTAAGCTATGGGCCTAAACTCCAAGCCCTCCACCGTGGAAGGAGTTAATGTATATAAAATTAAGCCCTGTGGGTCAGAAGCCTAAATATCTAGCTAGATTATTGCTATCTAGCCCTCTGCACGGTACGCAAGATCTGTTGGTAAATAACTCTAGGGGCTCCAATTATGGCTGGTCGCCTACTTTAGAAAATAAACTTGCTTACCTCTACTTTAATACCCCCCCCCCTCTAGACTCCCGTAAGGTCTCTACTAAGCTAGGACTTACCTAAATCTAAGCTTAAGGTTACTATACCAAAAGCCTATAATGGAAAGGTTGCAGAACCAATACTGCATGTGCCTAAGTGGGTGCCGCATCCTCTTATAAGTAAGGAGAAGGTTAAGGTTATCTAGAGCGTTATGAGTAATATACCAGTCGCCCACTAATATCCACCATATAGCGGCGAGGCCTTCGCAACTCGCGCTAATGTAGAAGATCGCTTGCATAACTGGTCGCTATTTTAAGGCTTCGCATACGTGGTCGACTTAAGTAGGCAAGACGAGTTTGTATTATTACGATGCATCCACTATAAGAAGGAGCCCTGGCCAAGTTAACAACTAGATACTACCGCCACTTACAAGTCCAGGATAAAGCGGGACAATACAAAGTTTAGCGGTAAAGGCTGCCTACATTCTATTTAAATTGGCCACATTTTAGTGAACTAGCGGTACAAGAATGGGCCATGGTATTAGACTCTTAAAGTTTATAGTAAATGTATCTACCCCCTATGCCCAGATCCAATAAGTTACCAAAGCTATAGAGCACGTCGGCTGGAGGTGCAAGCAGCAATTAAGGCCTCAATTGATCTTATCCGTAAAGGATACACATACTATAAAGCTGGTAAGGTCCTTATATTAAGCCAGCTTAAGATTAAAAAGCAAGCCTTTTACAACCTTTGCGCACAGTTAGATCTTAATAAGGAGCTCTTTAAAGATCGCGCAAATGGTGTTAAAGAAGCCCTAACGGAACTTAGGTATGACTGGCGTGCAAGGTATACTTATAATATTAATAATCTATCTAGTAAGTTTTAGATTTATATTTACTTAATGCCATTTTATTTTTTTTCTTCCTATATTCCCCGCTATTTTTGGTAATATTCTTACTAAAATTAGTAGGGAATACAAAATTTATAAGCACATTTGCATTAAAGAAAAACCCTTAATTTCTTAAAAATTCTACAGCCTTAGGAAAAATTCTTTATTACCTTAGCTAATTTATAGTAGGTTAATAAACCTATAGGAACCTTAAGTAAATTATATTCTGGCTTCTAGAGCAAAGGGTTACTGCTAGGCGATTTATTTCTAACTTTTTAATTTAGCTTAACGCGACTTTTAATACTAATTGCACCTACCTTTTACTTGGGGTTATAATAGGCGTCACTAACTACGGTAATAGTTTTACTGCTGTATACTTATATATAAAGGCTGAGTCGGCTAAGGTGTGGCATTGGTTTATTAAGCAGTACGCTAGGGTGTATTGGCCAGAGGCTCAGCCACTAAAGGTAGTGGTGGCCGATCTTAGTAAAGGCCTGCGTATAGCTCTCCCGAATAGCAGGTTATCTACCGCCACCTTATAGTTCTGCCAGTGGCACGCCTTCTAGGCAATTCGCAAGAAGATTAACTCTGGAACTTGCTTAGGTAGAGGCTATAATAAGAAGAGGCGTATACGAATTAAAGATCGCATATGGCCATATTTACAGGCTGCCACTACGGAGGAACTCAGCTATTATCGCGAAGCTTTACTCCGAGAGATAACGCTAAATCACCAGGCCTATATTAAGAACTACTACGTCCCGTTAAAGGAATATTTAATTATATGCCATATACAGAAGCTATTAAATCTAGGAGCTTATTTAATACAGCGTAGAGAGTTAAATAACCAGGCCGTTAAGAACTTTACTTAGGCGACAATGGGCATGCGGAAGTCTCTTACCGCAATTAAAAAATATACGCTTAAGCGATGCGATATAATCCTTTTAGCTAAGACCGATAGCTTTATAAAAGGAGCTATATACGTCGCCCAAATGCAGAAGGATATTAAGGACGGCAAGCCTCCGTTTAGGAGGTATGTAAATCTGGGTATAGGCGTATAAGCCTTTAAGGGAATCAAGTTGCTTTTTACTAGGTATGCTCTTGTGTATACTACCAAGCAGTATCGCAAAGCCCTTAAGCTCTAGTTCTTACCTTATACTCATAAAGATTAAGCTTATTGTGAGTGCACTTCATTAATAAGATTTAGGCTGCCATGCGAACACAAGCTCCTTAAAGTGGTAGAAGATCGGGTGCCTATACCTCGTACTCTACTATATCTACGGTGGCTCCTTTTTTAAGCCTCCGTGGCAGTTCTAAATTAGCAGCCAAGCTACACTGGCAACTTACAGATACAGCAGTTGGTAATAAAATTACCAACTACAGTAGACCGTGGTAGGCTTGCTATGCTCCGTATAGTTAACGCCTTAGAGGATCTTAATTATGATAAACAGGAACGGTATCTAGTGGCGATTAAACTCTAGTCGGCTAAGCTTGTTTCCTCCCTATAAGAGTGCCTAGCTATTAGGAACCTACCTTATAAGGCTTTTAAGGTTCCTATAAAGCCTAAATGGGTAAAGCTAAATGCACCTAAAGAGCCTGTGCCTCTCTCTATAGAAAATGAAGCCTTAAATATGGCAGGGGAAGGCTTAAAATCTCTACTAAAAAAACCAGCCTATTCGCGAGCTAAATCCTTTAAGCTGTAGGTGCGACGGCAACTACCCTAGGAGCTCTACAAAGCTATCCGAGTGTAGGAACTGCTTAATATATACTTAAACACAAAGCCTATAGCCTATTAAGAGCAGGAAGTAGAAGGAAGCAAGGTAGTTACCTCTGGCGACGTTGCGTCAGTAAGCGGCGTTAAGGAGATTAGCGCTTAGCCAGTACAGGTTATATTAGAAATGCCTACTACTAGGGAAACTAGGCTAAGCACACCTTATTTCCTACCAAAACCACCTAAAATTGACCCCAGCTCCCCGCCGGAAGCATACTTGAGTGAAGGTAGTTAAGAAAGTAACTGGTATGAAGAATCTAAAGTCCTCCCTTATAAGCCTGCGGAGCCTTCATAATGGGACGGCCTGCGTACGAACCGCAGACGCCTTAATCTCGCCGCCTAGCCTACTATACGAACCAATAAGAAGCCTGCCGTGACAACGCCAAAGAAACTAAAGCTTAATATAGAGCGCATAGGCGGTAAGACCAAAAAGTATCGCGAGCGCGACTTAACTGGCTTGCCTAAAAAAACAATAAAATTACCTGAAGCCAAGCGGGCCAAAGGTAAGAAATACCGCGAGGAAGGTCACAGAGTAAGCGCCCGGATGCACAACGCGTTGGAGCTTGATTGGAGCTTAGGAGTATAGCTTTTGGTGGTGGCGTTATAAGTAACGATTGGGTAAAGGGACGCGCGCATTTTGCGATCTGGCTCTATTAAAACTTTATAAATTAATAACTCTACACCACCACTACCTATTGACTTTATTTATAATTCGTTAGAACGCCTGATTTATTGCCCCCTAACCCCCCGTAAGCGGGGGGCTAAATAATATGTTCGTGGTTGTTATATACTTAATTTTATAAAAATATTTAATAAGGATCTTGATGCTTTGTATTCTTGGTCCTTGCGCCAGTAACCGTATTAAGCTAGTAATCTAATTTCGTTTCGCTGTTCTGGCCAATAAGAGATGGGCTTAGCGCCGGTAATAAAACGACTTCCGACTTTGACATCCTACTGGGGGGAAGGAGGTCGACTAAGTTGTTAGAGTACCTCAGAATCGTACGGCCACCTGTTTCCTTGTCCGGCCCAATATAGAGCTGCTTGCGCTTCTTAAGGGCTGACTCCAAGAGGAGCTTATAAGGTGATTTGGATGCGAAGAAGGCCTTAGTAGCTACCGTGCAGGTACTACCGTCGTCTATCAGTAAGGGTATATGCACCGTTCCTTTGCCGATCGCATAATGGATAGTCCCTCTAGACATTCCTATTGTGGTAGGTGTCACTAGGGTCTTATAGTTAATGAACTCGCTTTAATTATTGCTTATTGTAATATTGGAACAGGAATTAAGAAACCAGTTGTCCTAATTACTGTCACCTAAGTTGTTAACTACGGCCATACTACTAATAAATAGGCCTTCTGCTAAGCCTCTGCCTGTCGTTCCAACTTAACTTGAATTTAGTATAGTCTCTACCCCTTCCTGGGGTGGATCTATGCATAATATATACTTGTTATAGGGCCTCCACGCCGGATATTAAAGCTCTAGGTAAAGGTAAAAACAACTCTCTTTATTACCAGGGTGCTTGCCGTTACAATGTAAGCATCGCTTAGGGTTCTTATTTAATGTTAACCCTTCTGTATTAGATTTTGATTAATTATCTTTGGGTGGGTTCTTGCTAACTAAGGACATCGCGAAGGAGGCATCTGGTTGAGTACAACTCTTATCCATAAGGTCACTCACCAGCTCCTCTATTATAATAAGGTCTTTCTCCCTTATAACTCTCCTAGCTGCCTCTCAACAATTGGCTATCTAAATTGGGAATTCCTCTTCCACCGCATAAAGTAATCGGGCGTGCGCCTGCTTCCTTAATATCGGCATTAACGCCGCATTTAATTTCCTTATACCCGAGACGAAAGCTTCTATATAGGCTTTAAGTGAGGTATAGTCTTTGCGATTAAGATCAAGCCATTAGTTCTATATTTGGTAGTCATAAATAAGACCTTACGCGGTATATAGTGATTGAATTAAATCAAGCAAATCCCTAATAGAGTCGCGCGGCTTGCCTAATACAGCAAGTCAATCGCGAACTAATTCCGACACTACGCCCTCAATAACCTCAAGTCCCGTTATCTGTTTATAACGCCAATCTCTACATTCGTCCGTATTCAATGGTGGCTCTACAGCCGTACCTTATATCATTGGTAGGAGGTCGTGAAGCTCAAGTTGTCGTATAATTTAACAATACCATTCTTTATAATTGCTCTCCCCTTTTAATAGAGGAACAGCCCTAAGGGAGCTGTGGTATTTCTTCTTTTTTTGTACCGTGTCCGCCATAATATGCAATTAATTAGTTTGACTATATCGTGCGTGGCGTCAATCTGTATTGGTTTATTGTGAATTTCTGTTGCACTGTGCCCGTGTCCAAATTCGAGGATATGTGGCTTTATGTCAACTAGTTAATTTAGAAAAATAAAATAGCAGCTAATAGAGCTTTAATTGAAGCTGTAAGAGGGCTTATAACCTATCAGACGCTAAGCAGGCTGATGGAAATGACATATATAATACTCTATGAGGAAGAATCTCAGGGGCTCGAAGGCCCTGAGAAGATATCTACAGGATGGCCCGCGCGCTGTCACGTGACACGTCGCCGAGCTCAAAGAGACTGCCCCAAGTAGCCCCCCCTACCAACATCTTTTAGTAGCTATTTAGAATATTAAAAGAGCTTAGAAGCTGCGGAATTAAGCTACTAAAAACAAACTTGGTGAAACGTTTGATGACATAATAGATTTCTGCCGGTAGAACCTTACCTCAGCGAGCTCAGACGTGATTTTTTTTGGCTAGCGTCGGAATAACCGCTGGGCCGTCTTCCTTCTCGCTCAATTACGTCTGAGGCAGTTTGACGCGTCTTGTTAAAATTATGACCAAAATCCGCCAAGCGGAGATTGCGGATATCTAATTCATTCATTTATACAACGTTATTATTAATACACAAAGTCACATTTTTTTTAAGACTTAGGACTTCTAAACGGTATAAATTTTATAATACGGCGATTGCTTAGTCCTAACATTAATTTTGTTAAAGTTAAAAAACACATTATTAAAATTATAAACACATATTATATTTTATTAAAGGCCGTCGAAAACGGACTCTGCACCTATACGTGGTGTTAAAGTGGGTTTTCGGTTAGCGTGTATTGCTTCTTATTAGGTGGAACCTCTAACACTCCTTAAAATAATTGTCGCTTCTCTACCCACTTAGTAGGGTATGCTCAATAAAAATTATTATTAAATTATACCTATTTTAACAGGTTATGAGCCTAGAGACGCTTCTATGCGACCTGTATACTACGTCTTAAGATATATTTTGGATATACGCACTCTAGACATTTCAGACATGCGCACTCCAGACACTTTGCACTCTAGACACTTCGGATATATGCTCTCTAGACTCTTTAGGCATGCGCACTCCAGATACTTTAGATATACGCACTCTAGACGTTTTAGATATGCGCACTCCAGACACTTTACACTCTAGACACTTCGGATATATGCACTCTAGACTTCTTAGACATGCGCACTCCAAATACTTTAGATATATATACTCTAGAAATTTTGGATATGCGTACTCTAGACACCTTAAATATATATACTCCAAACATTTTAGACATTTAAACATGCGCACTCTAGACAACTTAGATATCCTATTAATTAAGATCAGCTTTTCTTACCATGTCTTAGTTGCCTGTTACTGTCTGTTAACCTTAAATTAGGTTTTCTATTAATGTCTCAGTTGCCTATTACTATTACTATTCTTAGTGCCATTGTCATCGTTATTATTATCATCAGCTATTAATTAACACATCCTTAGTACTATACTAAATACTAAAAAGGTGATAGTACACAAGCCAAAAAATATTATTTTCCCACCTTCTTTACTAAAATACTTGCTTCTCTCTTATAAGTTATTATAGTAATTAAACACTCTAAGTCTAATATCAATCTCTCTAACATTTAGACACTTAAAAGCCCTATAGACCACAAGAAGTGGAAGAAAAGCACCGGGTAGTGGCTAATAGAGAATGACTTTAATTTGGATGCTCTAGTTAACCTAGGACCTAGACTAGCCATAAACTGACCTTAGGCTGAGAGAGACACTTACAACAAACTTGCTAAAATTTATTAGGTAGATCTTAAAGCTTAGAAGAGAAAGCAACTTAAGGGAGTAAACTGCATCTTTATAACCTATGGCACTTATAGACAGAACCTTATTAAAGACTGTATTAAAATTAAGGATGTAATAGAAATTTTACATATGGAATTTAAGCTAAAAGGAGACGCAACGCACGCTAAAATACACACTAAATGGCGAAACCTTACTCTCGCAAACTGTAAGAACGTTAAAGAATATATTATTAAATTTGAGGAGATGTACTTGGACCTTAAGGCCCAAAACCATACTATAGACTGAATGGACCTACTCTCTAAGTTTATTAATAGTCTTAGTCCTGCTTTTAATAGCTGGCAAGAATTGTTCTACCTTATATACTCCCTTATTAACAAGACCCTTACTCTCTTAAAGGTTTAAGGCCTTGCCCATATATAAGAGCAACTTATGCTCTAAAGTTAACCAGTAGCCTTCTAAGTATATATAAATTAAGCCTCTTACTGCTAGCAGTATTATAATTAGTAAGGCCAATAATAATATAATAGACTATATTACAGGCTATATAAACGCGCTGGCCACTAGGAAGATAGATGCTAGATCTTTTAACCCCACTTAAAGGAAATCTGGCGAAAGGAAAACCCTAAAAAAGCCGCAGAGATGGATACGCGCTCTACTTATAGAAGGGACTTTAGAAAATAATAAAGAGCCTATTAGAACAACTCCTTATTAGGATCTATATTATTACCTATAGCACTATTAGCAATAATAACAAATAGTAAGCCTCCTACTGAGTTAAGATAATATACAGGAATAGCTATTTACTTAACTATAGTTTAGCAATAAATAAGGTGGTTATAAAAGCTTTAACTCTATAACAAGCTAACCAGACCATAATTGTACCTTAATAATCGTGGCCGAAACTTCCGTACTTCTAATTATATTAGACGTTCTTTACTATAGATCTATCTACTCTTATATTATCTCTTATTCATTCCCTTTAGACTCTTCATAGCTAGCGTGCTATTCTTCTTTTATAATCTTTTACTGCTTATACAGCTTACCCTTTAACCTTTACTATTAGTATAGAAACTGTTAGCCTATATATATAACCTGCAGAAGAACTTACGCTACTTTATACGCAACCTACTTCGTTAACTATGCCTTGTTGCCTATTAGTGGCGGGTTCCCTATATTATTTATATTCCTCCTTGCTCTTACGCCTCTAAGCTTGCTAAACAACTGTGTTTTATAGCTAAACTAAGTATTAACCTCTCCTTTGCAATTATTATTAATACTAGGTGTACTTAGCACATATTTTAGTTAAAAGAGCTGTTTATTACCTATTAAGATCTTTAAGCTAATAAGAAGATTATTATCTCCAGAATTAGAGAAACATGTCTCTAGTTAATAGGAAAGGGAGATATATGCCTAAGACTTACGGTTCTAAGAGTTAAGAGAGAGCTTATTCTTACTAACGTCCTTTATATCCCTAATTTATAAGCCAACCTAGTATCTAGTTTACAGCTTATTAATAATTAAGTTTATCTTTATCTATCTAACCTTAGATGCAATTTCCTCTATAACTTAGAGCTTATAGCTTATATATTTTATAAGTCTAGCCTCTTCTTTCTCTATACTTAGGCTGACTATTAAGAAGGGCTTATAGCCTTTACAGTTGGCTATTAAACCAGCCATATATTATATAGCAGCTTACAAAACCTAGCTAAGAGGTTGTGGCATAAAAGGCTTAGTTATATTAGCCCCTAGAACTTATAAAAGCTCTAAAGAATATTAAAAGGGATAGACCTTACTTACTTACTAGACCTTTACAACTGTACCTATAAAGCCTGCCTATATAACAGAATGCACAATATTATATATTGGGATTCTCTTATTAACTACAATACCAAACCTTATAAAGTTATATTCTCTGATATTAAGGGACCTATAAAAGTAGCTGGCTATGATAGATTAAGATATTTTGTTACTTTCTAAGATGGAGTTAATAAAATAAGCGAAATCTATCTAATAAAGTATAAGGCTAAAGTCCCGTTCTATTTTTAATAATATTAAGCAAAGGTTAAATAATAAGGAAGTCTTATCTTGCGGCTATATAGTAATAGCGGAGGAGAATATCTTGGATATACTTTTTAGCTAGAACTTACAAATAAGGGAATTTAGTTCTTATACTTAACCCTAGAGGGTTAACAGTAAAATAGAGCCTTAGAATAACTTAATTGCATAATACATAACCGAGCTTTTACCTCTATAAATAACTGCTTACTTCCTAAGAACTTCTGGCCAGAAGTAGTTAAGTACGCTAACTTTATACGCAATATCCTCCCTATTAAATTATTGGAAATACAGACCCCCTATAAAATGGAGCAAGGCGAAGTCTTTAATTACTCCTAAATTTAAACCTTTAGGTGTAATATCTGGTACAGGGCCGGTAGTTAGAAGAAGTTTAGCTCTTATATAGATAAGAAGGCAAGATTAGGGAACCTTATCGGCTTTAAGGGTAAATATATCATTTAAATTTAAGATAAAGAGATAGGATGGCTTATATGTGCCTTAGCCGTCTACTTCTAAGAGACTATTTTAATAGTTCCTGGTAGTAATAAGCGTTAAATTTAAGAATAATACGTTAAATACGACTCTAATACTCCAGATATTAACGCTTAGTTTAAGGAAGAAGAAGTTCCACCTAATTATACTACCTAACGCAAATAATATTAAGAAGAGAAACAGCTCCTTAAGAAAGCTTAAAAATTAAAGCGCCTTGCCGCTAATAAGACACCCATACGGAAGTTAAAACGTCTGGCAGCTACTAATAGGCCTTAACTACCTCTTAAGTATTGCAATTCTGTTAACGTTAGAGAAAACCCGCCTATTGCAGCATTCTTAGTACTTATCTACTTCTTAATCCCTTCCTTTAAATACCTCTACGCTATGCTTAGCAACTCCCCTATAGCTAAACCTTATAAGCCAAGGTTATAGAAACAATCTACCCTTAATATTAATAATAATAAATAGTACTCTACTAGTAAAGACGAAATTAGCTTTTATAAAGTAAATAATACCTAGACACTTATTAACCAACCTTTTAATTATAAAGTTCTTAACACCTAATAGGTTTTTAAGTATAAGCGGGATAGTAAAGGAAGGATTATATAATATAAGGTAAGATAGGTGGTAAAGGGTTACAAATAATAAGCTAGGGTTAATTTTAATAAAACCTTCGCGTCTATTATAAAACCTATAAGCTATAAAGCGCTCTTTGCCATCGCAGCTATACAAGACCTTAAGATTAAATAAATAGATGTTAAGACTGCTTTCCTTTATGGAAGCGTTAAGGAGGAGATCTATATTAATTAACCTAAAGGTTTTAATAATGGAACTGGACAGGTTTGTTGTCTAAATAAAGTACTTTACGGTCTTAAACAGTCGCCTTAAGTTTGGCATTAAATACTCTTAGAGTTCCTTATAGATGCTAGTTTTAAACCCCTTAACTCTAACTCTTTAGTCTTTACTAAAGGTTCTATATATATTGCAGTCTACGTTAACAACCTCCTACTTATTGGACCAGATATTATTAATATTAAGATTATTAAAGCTTAACTTAGCGGATGCTTTAGCATAACCAATCTAGGCCCTATTACTTATTACCTTAGTATAAAAGTAGCTCGAGATTAATAACTCCGTAAACTACGGCTTAACCAATTCTTTTACCTTAAAGAGGCTATTTATAGCGCTGGTTTTTAGAACTATTCCCCTTACCTTACGCTAATAGGAACCTCTTGTCTTTAACTAGCGGCAGTAGATTATTAGGCTAATTCTGCGTTTAAGACTTAATACTAATTGCTGGTTGGCACCCTGATGTACGCTATGCTCAGTACTTAACCTAATATTGCTTTCGCCGTCTCCCTTATTAGTCACTTTGCTTCCAATCCTAATAAGTCTTATATGCAAGCTGTTCTTTAAATACTTTCTTACTTATACAGCACACTTAACCTCTAACTTATCCTCTAAGGAGAGATATAAGCGCTTTAGGGGTTTATAGACTCTAGCTAGGTAGATAACTTAGAAACTTAAAAATTAACGTTAGGATTTGTGTTTAATATTAAAAGTGGTGCGATTAGCTAGTCTTTAAAGCGTTAACCTATAGTAGCACTCTTAACCTATAAAGTATAGTATATGGCACAGATAGTTGCAGTAAAAGAAGCTATTTGGTTATAATAACTCCTTTAAGAACTATTTCTAACTGACAAATCCCCTTATGTAATAATTATTTACGCCAATAATTAAGGCGCTATTACTCTTATAAAAGACCCTAAGTTTCACGCTTAAACTAAGCATATTGCTCTCTAATATTACTTTATTTGGGAGAAGGTTGCGGATGGAGATATTAAGCTAGAATATATATAAACAAGTTAACAAATGGCTAATGGTTTCACTAAGGCGCTGCTAAAAGATGCATTCTATGCATTTAGAGATGCTTTAGGTTTAGAGAGATATTAAAGTCTCTTATGACCTTTATATTGTTACCTATATTCAGCTCAAGGGGGGCTGTTAAAGTGGGTTTTCGGTTAGCGTGTATTGCTTCTTATCAGGTGGAACCTCTAACACTCTTTAAAATAATTGTCGCTTCTCTACCCACTTAGTAGGGTATGCTCAATAAAAATTATCATCAAATCATACCTATTTTAACACGTGGTAACGGCTACAAACCTGGGTCTTCGAAGTTTAGACCCAGAGCCAACGCAGAGACGTTGTATAGCGTACTGGTAGACCTGGTGGTGGTAGTTGTGAGTGCTATGGGCGGTAGTAAAAAGTTTTCACATGGAATGGTAAGATCTCGAAAACCACTACTAATAGTACCCCTTCACGATAACAGCTACTACTACCCTACTAGGCACCTATATAATCCAACATAGATAACAGCATTTAATAATATCCCCCAACCCCTAATTAAAAGTATTAACGACCTTATATTAATGAATAAATAAACGTAAACGAACGAACGAGTAAATATATGGCCCCTCCTAACCCCTAGGGCAATCGCCTATGGAGCATATAGTTACTTGCTGTTTTACTACTATAATACTGCTAGCAGCCTAGATTGCGACCTATAGTTTTCCTTGTTTCCTTTTAACAGAGTGGTAACCCTTTAAAAGGGCCTAGCTGGGGCCTAGGCATAAAAGATACCCAATATAATATATCCCGCTGCTTAGTATTACGGTAGTTAGAACAGATAAATCCCCCTTACGCCTTTGATAGGCCTTAGGGGGGGGGAAGGCATGGCGTATAGGGCAATAGTCTATAAGAGATAGCATATAGGGGATAGTTAAGATATGGAACATAAAGCATACAGTATACGGCAATTAATTGGCAAGGCCTAGCTAGGACGTAGTAAACCCTAGTTTAGATAAGCTAAGGAAGGAAGCAGTGGTTCCTAAGGAGTTCAAACATCTAAGGAGTACAGGACGTAGCTGTAGGCCCGCAGGGCCGCTGCTACGGACGGACATGGCAAAGCAGGGGTTTTTCATCCTACTAAGGTAGCTCATAGGGTTTTTCCGTCCCCTACATCAACAAGGGTTTTCTTTCTATTAATTTATAAGTTTCCCTTGTGTATGGAGTAGTCTGCGTGGGCCTAGATAGGATCCGTATCAGACGTTAATCAAAGATCTTACTACTATATCTTATTAAATAGTCTACTAATATAGATAAAACTATACAGATCTATAAATATCTACTACTTAAAGCTATTTTAATACCTAGTAGGTGTTATAGTTAGGTCCTTCCTTAAAAATATCCTCCCTTGGCCCGGAGAGCCTCTGCTACTACTAGGGGGTAAGCTTTGGGCAGAGCCTCGTGCAGAGCCTTAGTAGAGCTTCGTATAGAGCTTCATGCAGAGCTTCGTGCAGAGCCTCATGCAGAGCCTTAGTAGAGCCTCGTGTAGAGCTTCGTGTAGAGCCACGTGCAGAGCTTCGTGCAGAGCCTTAGCAGAGCTTCGTGCAGAGCCTCGTGCAGAGCTTTGTGCAGAGCTTCGTGCAGAGCTTCGTGCAGAGCTTCGTGCAGAGCCACGTGCAGGCGTGCAGACGTGTAGCTGTGCAGACGCTCGTACGGGCGATCAATTGCAGAGACGTTTGTAGAGACGATTGTATGGGCAATTGATCGATTGATTGTATGGGCATTTGTACGGGCGATTATAGAACCTTCCTAGTATGACGATAGAGTTGACGACTACGATTTGTAATTGCCACTGTCGACAACGCCACTCAGTCAGTATTTGGTAATGGGAATCGACAATAGGGCTTCGAGCAGAGCTTCGAGCAGAGCTTCGTGCGGAGCTTCGAGCAGAGCTTCAAGCGGAGCTTCAAGCGGAGCTTTGAGCGGAGCTTCGTGCAGAACTTTTGCAGAGCTTCGTGAGAGCTCCGTGCAGAGCTCCGTGCAGAAAGCTCCACAGCTCTACGCAGAGGGCTGGCGGCGTGGGCGTAAGCGTTTAGCGTTGGTGTTTACTGCGCGGCTCCGGTGCAGAAGTAAAATTAGGGCCTCTACGGCGACGACTTCCTCTTAACATCGCGCGGGTATAAGGAGCTGAGGATCTCATAGCTTTATAGAGTAGGCCTTTCTCTATAATTTAGTGTGATTTTTATGTTGATAGGTATTATAAAAGGGTAGATCAATTTCGTTAAAGTTAATAAGGTCTTCTCATATAAACGGTGTTTAGGTTTTCTGTAAATCTTGCCAAAGTCCCTTAGACAAAGAAAACGATTGCCGTCCGCTAAGCTGATTTAGGACGGCAATTGTTTTTTTAGTCTAAGGCCCTCTAGTAAGATTTGTAGAAAACCTAAACACTGTTTATATAAGAAGACTTTATTAAATTTAATAAAATTAATCTACCCTCCTATAATACCTATTAACATTAAAAGTATACTAAATTATAGAGAAAAGCCTACTCTATAAAACTATAAGATCCTTAGCTCCTTATACCCACGCGACATTAAGAGGAAGTTGTTGCGGTAGAGGCCATAATTCCACCTCTATACTACTAGGCCGCGTAGTAACCACCAACGCTAAATACTTACGCCCACGCTGCCTGCCCTCTCTATAACTAGCGGATATTCTATCTACGGATATTCCATCTGCGGATATTCCATTTACGGATATTCTACCTATAGATATTCCATTTACTAATATTCCATTTACTAGTTAGACAAAGACGTTAAAGAAAAAGAAGGTTGATATTATTAAGGACCTTTTATAAAAATGGGGTTGGTCTTTTTAAAGGCTAGTTTTTAAGTACTTAGAAAGCAGAAATTATAAGGGCGCGAAGAGGCTTCGGGGAAGATTTAAAGGAATAATATAAATTCTATCTAAATCTAAGGGTATATAGCTCTTGCAGAGTACAAGACGTTGCGTAAAGAAGAGAAAGGAATAACGGAAGAATTCTTATAATTAAACAGTTAGGGGTCCTGGTAGTCAATACATACGCATATACGCACGCGGTCTTTAACGGACTTTAGTAAAATTCAATTAAAGCGTCAGAATTCATCTATTAAGTGTTTTACTAAGACATTCCTACTATAACTAGGCTAGTCCTGTTACAGTACCCCCTCTTTGGCCAAAGGTTTAAATAATTCAATTTTAGTTGAGACTTATTACTTATTGCGTTTTTATATAATTGCGTTAGTGGCGGTAGTGGTATAGCATTCTGCTGGTTCTAATTGTTAAATAATCCAATTAGGATTTTCTATGCCCGGTATAGAAAATTGCTATTAGCTTAGCTAAGGCAGTAAGCCAAACTAATATCTTTGTAGTAGGTCTTAGCAAGGCAAATCTAACTAATTAGACAACTTTAACTAGCGGTTAAAGTTCCTTAATATCTTATATATTACGTAACCGTATTATAAATATTAGGGTGTATTTTAAGTTCTTTTTAATTTTAAGCTTCCTGCTATTGTGTTTTGTGTATTTATATTAGGTAGCAATCGTCTGCCTTTATATTACGTCTATTTAGCCAAAGCAGGCCGTAAAGGATAGTCTTTATAGAATTCTTTTACTAGGGAAGGCGCATCGGCCTTAATCTGTTTATAGGTTTCCTAGGTTTATATCTTATATCCTTCCTACTTAATAAGAAGTTTAAATTGTTTAAATTATATTTTCTATTATATATTATCTATTAAGTTAATAAAGTAAGAACTGTTACCGTTGTTAACAATTATAGGAGGTAATAGCAGCACTTTATAAGTTAAAGGTTTACCCTTTAAAGGTTGCAGTAAGCTTATATAAAATATTAGGTGTATTTTCATTTTAGTTAGCAGTTTAAGCTTATAGGCGTATAGGCTTAGTTTCTTCTTAATTTAGTATAGGCCCACAAACTTCTAATTAAGTTTCTTTAAGGGCCGTTAAGTCTTTAGGTTTTATATACTTAAGTAAACTATATTACCTTCCTTAAAGTCCTATACAGGAGCTCGTTCTTTATTTACATGCCATTCCTATACTATTTAAGCATATATTAATTTACTTTGTAATAGCTCTGTTAACTGCTTTATTTAATTAGCGAAGTTATACACATTAATTAACTAAATCCGTTTAATTATAGGTCCTATTATATTAATCTTGGGTTATAGTTTAAATCCAAATTAAGGGTCTTATCCGTAGGTTGTATAGAACGGCGTCACGCCTATTAATACATTTATTGTATTATTTACAGTAAACTTAGCTAAAGGCAGCCATTTTCCCCAGTCATCTTGCAGGTAGGAGTAGTATATTTATAAGTATTATTCTATAATTACGTTTACAATTTCTATTTAACTATCTATCTCTAGATAAAATGCAGTTAAGAGTTATATTTAAATGCTTAATTATTTATATAGAGCTTGCTAGAAGTCTAAAACAAACTAGCTTCTATAGTTGGATATTATTATATTAGGAAGTCTATGTAGCTTAAAGACGTGCTTAATAAAACATTTGGCTACTAATATCGCATTAATTAAGTCCATAGGAATTATATATCATATTTTTATAAGATAGTTAACTACTACTATAATATTTATAAACCCATTACTACTAGGCAAGTTGACTATAAAGTTAATTAAGATATCGCGCTATTTTTGTATTGGGATTGGTAGTAGTTAAAGTACTCCTTACTTCTTTACATAAGAGGTTTTTCCATATACGCATATCCTGCATACTTAAACGTATTTCCGTATGTAGTTGTGCATTATAGGCCAGTAATATGCTTATTAAATAATCTTATAGGTCTTTATATGGCCAGGATATCCTACTACAGGGGAGTTATATATAAATTTAAGTATCTTAAATTATAAAGGTTTGGAATTTAGAACTACTATCTTCTATTAATAGTACAATCGATTATTTTAAATTTCGCATTTAGTGAGTATAATATCCTTATACTATCATTTTCTAGTTTAGATTGCCTTTATTATATTTACTATCTATATATTGTTTTTATATTTGTATTTTATTAGCTTATTAATTTCTATTTCCTATTTATTAACTTCTAATTTATTCCTATTAAGTTCCATATCTAGAAATATAGGATGTAGTTTTTTAAAATATTTAGGGGGTAGTAAAATCCGTAATTAATTTGTAATCCGTTTATCTAAGGCGTTTATAGGTAAGTCCTGTAATTGTTATATTAATATATTAAGCTTTTAATTAAGTTTACCCAGTTAATACGTAATCTTAAAGTTAAATTATAAGAGGTATTTAGCCTAATAAATTTGGCGCTATATTAATTGTTTTATAATTATAAAGTATTGCAGGTTCTTATAGTCCGTTAATATGCATATTAAAAATAATAATCCTTTTAGCTTAAGACGCTATTATTTAAAGCATCTAATAATTATAAGCAGTTCCTTATTATATATTTTATAGTTTAATTTAGTAGGGGCGAGTTTCCGGGAGAAAAAGGCTACTAGATATAGTTTACCATTCTTATTATATTGTAATAACACTCCTCCTAGTACATAATCTAATAAGTCTGTTTTAACAATATATTTAAGGTTAGGGTTAAAGTAAGTAAGGATTAAAGCAGTTATAAAGTAATATTTTAAGTTATTAAAAGCTCGTTTGCATCTAGTGGTCTATTTAAATTTTAAATTTTTCTTTATTAGGTTTACTAATGGCTAAGCAACTTCTAAAAAGTGGTTAATAAATTATTAATAGAAATTTACAAATCTTAAAAATCCTTAAATGTTCTATATATTGCTCAGGCTTTCCTAGTTTATAATTACAGCGACATTTTTAGGGTTTATTTTAATTCCGTCGCGGGATATAATTAAGCCTAAGTATATAACCTTAGACGCGTAGAACTTATATTTCTTAATATTGCATTATAAGCCTGTTTTATAAGCGTTTAAGGACCATTCTAATATATTTTTAATATTTAGAAAGCAAGGACAAGTAGATTAAAATATTATTAATATACACAGTAATAAATACATTAAGGAATTTATAAAGCGTATTATTAATATATTACTAAAACATACTGGGACCGTTTTTTACGCTAAATGGTATTACTAGGTATTTAAAGAGTCCCCATTATATATAAAAGGCTATATACTTCTTATCTCCTTTATATATACAAATTTTATTAAAGGCAGCAATTATATTAAGCTTTATAAAGTACCGTGCCTTCGCCAATTAGTTAACCGTCTCTTAAATTAAGGGAATTGGATATTAGTTTTAAATTATAATTATATTTAGAGCTTAATAATTAATATAGAATCTTAAGCCTCCTTTTAGCTTTTTAATAAATAGTATGGGTAAGGCAAATAGAGATTAACTAGGGCAAATAAATTCTTTTTCTAGATGCTTATTAAGGTATTATTACATTATAAGCAGTTCTTCTTATAATATACCATATAGCGGACCAAACTTTAGTGTTATACTAGGCTTAAGTTCTATCTTAAAATCGTGCTTCTCTTAGTGTGGGGCTAGTTAGTCTACAAATTGTTTTTTAAACTTATTAATTAGGTTATAGTACTTTTTAGGTATAAAAGGTTAAGGATTAAGATACTATTTTAGTTCTAGTACTTTCTTAATATCTTTTATAATTATAGCAAAGATTTTATAATTTTATCTTTTTGCTAATAAAATAAAAGGCGCGGCCTATATTATATAGATTTTAAGAGGGTTTAATATAACATCTTTGCATTCTTTACCATAATTAGCAGTTATAGATTTATTATATTAGCTTAAGGTTTATAGTAAGGGTAATTTATATTATGTTAAATTTAAATAGTTGTGTATATATTTATAGGGCAAATGGTTTTTTAAGTAATAACTTTAGCAGTAGGTTATACGGAACTTTAGTGTTTCTTTAACCCAGCTAATTAAAGGGTTGTATTGTTTCAGCTATCTATATCTAAGTATTATCTTATAGTGCCTTAAGGGTATTATAAACAGGGAAATATATTTAAGGTGTTTACCTATCCGCAATTTTATAAGAGCGTAGTGTGTTATTTTGCTATATATTAAGGGTTTGCTATTAAAGCCTTATAGGCCTTAGGGCTTATTAAGTTTCTTTAAATTTAGGCATTAAGTTTTTGTGTAGTTTATATCAATAAAGCCCATGCTAATAGCTCCACTGTCTATAAGGATTTGTACAGTACTTCCTTCCATTTTCTAAGTATTTAAATTTCGTTAAGTACATTAAGGGAGTTATATTGTATATTAGCGCTAGAAGAGCCTAGACACTTATACTCTTCCACTTTTTATTCTAAGGCGCGACTTGGCCCTAGGATAATTTGTTTTCTAAGTTAACTAAAGGTGAGGTGCTTTATAACGTCTAAGTATAATTTATAGCATAGATATAATTTAAAGATTAGGTATAACTTAAGGATTAAAAGGAACTACGGTGGACTTTTTTAAAAGGATAAGTTTAGTAATGTTTTTAAATATGTCCTTTTTTACCACATCTAAAACATTCTCTATTTATGGCTTGTGTTCTTTATTTATTAGTTCCTAAGGGTATATAGAATTAGGTGGCATTAAGGTCTATAGGGTTGTATATAGGGCTTTTAGGTCTTGGAGAAGGATTGCGCCTTAGAGCATATACTAGTTTTAAGGAGTTTTAAATATGAGGTATAGTTAACTTTAGAGAATAAGTCTGTTTGTTATATTAAAGGTCTTTATTAATTTATTTATATATTATAGCAAATTTAGATAGGTTTTTTGGCAGTTCTTTACCTACTAACTAGGCTTTAATCTCATCTAAAATAGCTTATTAAAGGGTAGTAACTCTAGCGGCTTTATTCTAATCTAGCTCGCTAATAAGGCCTAAAAATTCTAAAAAGAAGCTAGTAAAGTCTTGGTTCCGTTATTATAAGGTTTTAAGTTTAGTAATAGCTGTATGTTTGTGGCTGGCGTTATTATACGTTTGTTCTAGCAGAGAGATAAAGGTTTTAAAATTAATAAAAGTGCCGTTATAGAAGAATAGATCTATGGTTTATGCAGCGTTCTTACTTAAATAAGACATTCTATAGCTAACCTTGCTAGCCTTAGTAGGGTATTAATTGTAGTTTATTAAGAGTTTAAGACGGAGCTTAGTTATAAAGGGATATAGGTTATTTCGGTTTCTATTAAATATTAGAGGATTAGGGAGCTTTTTAGATTTTATATTAGGTACTAGGTTTGCTATAGGTGTAGGTTAAGCTACTATTACTAGTTTAGTATTTGCATTTAACACATTAGGTTTAGGTACCGTTATTTTAATTTTGTTTATAGGTATTGCTATTAGGGTCTATAATGTAAATGCCTTAACATTACAGAGTTCTTCGCAGAGTGCTTCTATTAATCGCTGGTGCTAGGCTTCTAGTGCAGCCCGCTACTAAGCTAAGGCGTCTATAAAGGACTATTGCATTATAGTTAACTGTTCCCTAACTAGGGTTATAATACTCGTGGTTATTAAAAGGGATTTGGGTTCGTTTGCTATTTTAATAGTAGTTGTTTTAATGTAACGTAATATAAGGGCGCGAAGAGGCTTTGGGGAAGATTTAAAGGAATAATATAAATTCTATCTAAATCTAAGGGTATATAGCTCTTGTAGAGTACAAGACGTTGTGTAAAGAAGAGAAAGGAATAACGGAAGAATTCTTATAATTAAATAGTTAGGGGTCCTGGTGGTTAATACGTACGCATATACGTACGCGGTCTTTGACGGACTTCGGTAGAATTCAATTAAAGCGTTGGAATTTATCTGTTGAGTGTTTTACTAAGATATTCCTACTGTAACTGGGCTAGTCCCGTGTCACGGGACGGGGGCAATGGCTATAGAGCGTATGTATTTAAGGAGTCTACAAGACGTTGCGCGATCGATCGTAAGGATCGAGGGCGTAGGAAGGTGATATACTACGCGTGGCTGACGTAAGCTGTACGCGAAGCGTACGCGAGGGCACGGGGTTCCGCTAGGGAGTCTCCCATAGAGGCTCCTACGGCGGCGTTCTGTGACACTACCCCCCCTCTTATAGAGGCGGAGCTCCGGCGACGCTGTGGTTACTATATACATATAGAAGGAACGCTTAAGGCATAGAGAAGGAAAAGAAATAACGCTAAAGGGGTTAGTGGTGTGGAGTTCTGCCGGCTCTAATCGTTAAATGGACCAATTAGGATTTTCTATCCCCAGAATAGAAAATCGCTATTGGCTTAGTGGAAGGCGGTAAGCTAAACTAATATCTTTACAGTTCGCAGTAACATTGCGTAATAAGGCTTGGTACCTAAGAATTCAACTAATTAGATAACTTTAACCGGCGGTTAAAGTTTCTGGACATCTTAACGATTTTTTGGTTATATAATAGCAATCTACGGCAATCTAACGGCAATTTACCCTTATGTGGCAGTATACAACAATTAAACTCTATAAGGGCTCCTATAGAGGATTAGGCACGAAATCTCTGCTTAGGCCCAGTTTCTGTAGATTCGCGTGGTAAAAGTCGCTGATTAGGTCCTTTGCATTTTTAAAGTCTTCCTATAGTTGCCATTCTAGCTGATCTATGTCGAATCCTATATAGATAGCTCTGTAGTAGAGCCACCGTTCTCTGCCTTTACCAAAGTATTTAGAGTTAATGATTTGTTTAATGGTCCACTCCTTATGGTTCTCGTCTTTGTTCTCGTCTCAGATTAGTACTAGTGGGGGTTTAGGCTATATCTATCCCAGTAAGGGGTTAGGCTGGTGAAGGTGTAGTAGCTATAGGTAAAATATAGGCTATATCCCACGGGTAGCTAGGGCCGGCGGGAGCTCTAGCTTATATGCGGCTCCCCTATTAATAACTTGTTTAATCTAATAGGGGCCGAGGTTCTTATAATTAAGTAACTTTATAGGCCTCTATATAGAGATATTACGTGTATCTAGCTATACCTAGTCGCTAACACGTATCTCCGGTGGTGGCGTTCTATAACGGTCGGCGAAGTAGGCCTGCTTTGCTTAAGCCCAGGCTATTTCTCCCCTACAGTAGTTAAGTAGATTTTTTATACGGTCTGCATACTGGTTGGCAAGTAGTATCTTAAGGCGTTTTCTATATGGCAGTTTCTTATTAATAGGTTCTGGTAGCTCTATGCCAGATTAGGGGTGATAACCCTTATTTATAAAGAACGGAGTAAGTCCTATAGTGGCTAAGACGTGGTTATTAGCTGTAAACTCGCCTAGTGGGAGGTAATCTACCTAGTTGTCTTGGCTATAGGCAACAACCTATTATAAGTACGCCTTTATACTAGTGTTGGCGTTTTCTGGCTGTCCCGTAGTCTTATAGTAGAAGGATATAAACATCTTAACAGAGATACTAAGACGTTGATAGATCCGTCTCTATAGGTTAGAGTCAAATTGCGTGCCCTAGTCGGACGTAATAGAGTTAGGTATCCTATATAGTTAGTAGACTTCGCGAAGAAAAGCGTCTGCGACGTTATTAACGGCTATACCTTTAGTTAGGAGGTAGTGACGTTCCTTTATAAGTCGGTATATTATTATTAGGATGTTCTTGTAGGTACAACCGTGCCGTTTATAGGGTGGTAGGTTAGTAATAAAGTCTATAGCTATATCTGCCCACCGCCGTATAGGGATTGGTAGCGGGTGCAGTAGTCCTTAGTACTTAGTGTAAAAGGCCTTAGCGCGCTTATAACTGTGGCAGGCACTTATAAAGCGTTTAACTGAGTTTATCTTAGGCCAGAAGTAGTGTGGTGGTGTAGATTAGACGTCGCCTACTGTCTTGGCATTTTCCTATATTTATAGAGCTTTGGCTTTCCTCCTTCTTTCCTCCTTACCTTATATATATATCACCACCCTACCAGTTACTGGAAATACACTCTTTTTTTTCTTTCTTACTAACTGCTTTCTACTGATTAATTCTAACTAATTATAACTAACTGACTAACCAACTGACTAACTGACTGCACCGTAACTTCCTATCTGAGAGACACCGTACCCTTCTATATATTATTTGGCATTCTATATGGGGACGATAGCAAGCTCTTTAGATTAGAAGTCTGGTATTCTATACATAACTATATACACAGGAGATACGCAGGAATATACTATAACTACTAAAGAACCGCTAGCTGTAGAAGAACGGCTAGCTAAAAGAACGGCCAGCTAGATAGATAAGATAGTAAAACTAGGGAATTAGAGAACCAGGCAGTATTAGACAGTAAGGGGGACTAGGTAGACCCTAAACAGAAAGACTACGGAAAAAGATAGAACGGCTAGACTTAACGCATAGGCTAAAAGAGTGGCAATAAGAGGCAAAATGGTGTAGGTTAAAAGGTCTCGGGAGTTAGGTTTAGTGCCTATCCCTAGAAATTTAGTGTTAAGCGAACTAGCAAGCCAATTAGATAACTACCAGCTGTTAAAGTCTTGCTACCTATACGCGCACGAGCATGGCCAGAACATTGTTAAAGATGTAGAGACGATAAGCCAAGGGCTAATTAATTAGATGGAAACGAGATCTAAGATATCTAGCGGTAAAGAAAGTTAACGCTGCCCTTTAAGAACGGAGACAATACCAAGCAAGGCCGTAAGTATATAAGATTGGATCTGCCTTTAAAAGCTTTCTATTCTAGCTTAGCTTTGTCCTCTTTTAAGCCATCTGGATTATATTAGCAGCGGCCCTAGAGGCACTCCGTAAGGACCTACTATATGGAATAATAGTAGGCTAAAATAGATGGACGTATCAAGACCCGGCAGTAGTAGAAGATGAAGATTCTATACTCTCCCAAAAAGACCTCCCCTTAGGTATTAAGAAGCAGGCGCCTTCTGTTAGGGATATAGCTGTATAAGTAGACCAGCTGAAGTATACACCTATTAATGTCCCGCTAGGATAGTTATCTGGGATATCCTCTGTTAAGACCACGGCTATACAAACAGACCTACTATAGCGCTTACTCGTGAACCCCAGAACCAATGACTCCTAGCAAACAAAGAATATAAGCCGTAAGGATTACCTACAAGCTCCTAAGGATGCATTACCCTATAGCCAGCAGTTAACGGCTTAAGACAAGATTTATATTATAATTCAACCTATACTAGCCCTAAGAACTGCTAGAACTCCCTACTTTACAGGGCAGAATATGTCGTAGTTTATTAAATAGTACAAACGGCTATACACCTAATATCGTATAATAAGTTAGGAGAAGCACTAGGGCTTTCTAAAGTACTATAATTACTAGGTAGGGATGTGGATCTAAAGCTTACCTAAGTTTGTAATTAGTAACTAGACGGAGCTTATTAGAAAGCTTAGGACTAAGTATTAGGTAGATAACTACTACCAATATATAGAGTTAAGGGACTTTATTAAGGTATTTATTAGGAAGTTGGCGGAGCGGCCAGGAAATCTACATTACTACATATAAGATTTTACCAGTATTTTAGTAAGAGCGGTAACCGCAGGAAACCTTACTAAGTAAAAAAAGGGGTGGTGGTTTATATAAGGACTCCCTATTAAATACCACAGGTATGTAATAGAAAAGATAGGAGCTGTAGTAGACAAGCCTAGTACCCTTATGTTTAAAAGGCTAAAGGAGGCCGTAGAGTTGAGAATAATGGCTATAGAGAACGTTAAGCGAATGGCTGTTCTTCTGGAAGAAAATATCCTGAATGTCTAGCTTATACAAGAGCTACGGCAGTAAGGGAATAAGCTTAACCGCCAAAGGGAAGGTGTTACGGACGCTTTAAGTACAGTATTACAACTACTTAGAGAAGAGTCGGCGGAAGCTAGTTAGTTGGTACAGGCACGGTCCAGAATAGATCCGGTAGAACCATATAACGAGGAATAGTAACCAAGGTCACGTGGTGTTAAACGTATTAACTGTGTTAAACGGAAGGGATATTACGTTTAATACAGATAACACGTACCTTATATACAAGAGAGGGTTTCTTAGGAGTATGGTTGTGTATTTAAAGGACCTTAGTCCCTACTATAGATAGTTCTCTCCTTATAGTAAATCTTAGAATATTATTAGAGTTAATCTGTTAGGCAACCACTCCACTAGTTATTATTACGTTGTTAATTTTATTCTTACCTATATACCTAGCCCATTAACAGAACCCACCGTAGTTTAAGCTATAAGGTTCCGTTACATATTTACTACTAAGGTTACGGTACTAAATAGAGAGATTAAATAATATGCCACCAAGAGCAGCACTAGTTACAATGGCGTCGACGGCAGCCACAACCTTAGGGCCAGGTAATACCAGTATAGATAACGGGGATTCTTAAGTGGTTACGCGAGGTTAGTTATAGGAAATGGTTGATTACTTATAAGACAATAATAGGATACTTAAAGAACGCATTAATAGAATTAGAGCAGCAAAGATCAAGTTACCTTTAATTAAACGATTCTTAGGAAAGAAGTTAAAGCTTAAGGGATTTCTTACGCAAATACACTTTAAGGTAGTACAGGAAGGAGTAAAGTTAGCAATATCGTTAGATTAAGTAGCCTATATAGGATTATTCCTAACAGGGAGGGCACTTAAGTGGTTTAAGCCGTATCTTATGGAAATATAGGCTAATAGCATAACAACTACTAACTAGGATGTACAGTATATATTTACTAGTTAAAACGGGTTTGTAGAGCAACTAATATAGATATTTAGAGACCTAGAAGCTATAACTATAATAGAATAAAAGCTTTAGAACTTAGTATAATGCACTTTAGTAATTAAGTATACAATATAGTTTTAAACACTAGCTATATAGGTTAAGTGGAATAATAAGGCGCTTATAGCATAGTATAAATAGGGACTTAAGGCTAAAGTCTAGGACGTAATTATCCTAATAGAAGATGCGGATACTCTAAGAGAGTTAATAGATTA
>Ga0307507_10000262_pt1 | contig 103028 bp, 21 predicted proteins | sample 7_EM_MG_FD_207223 | JGI IMG/M metagenome (GOLD analysis project Ga0307507, IMG submission 207223) | Populus trichocarpa ectomycorrhiza microbial communities from riparian zone in the Pacific Northwest, United States - 7_EM | ecosystem: Host-associated > Plants > Roots > Unclassified | place... | reverse complement strand
AAATAATCTAGGGCGTCGATTAAGCCTTCTCGCCGCTATTTTAATGTTTGTATATCTGTTATATCCGTTATATAGTATTATAATAACAGATTTAGTGGGCAGAGAATTAATATTTTTAATTACGAAGTGTGGAAGGCGTATAATTAACATGGAATTTTATATACGTCGCGAACTACATCTGTTGCCGAAAGAATGGCTCTTATAGAGAAGCGTAAATGTATGGCTTTATTATGGCTTTAACGTGGATATATCGCTAATATAATCTGCTATAGTTCAACGAGGTTTAAAAGAGCTAGAAAAATTAAGAAAATAGGCTTGTACTAGCAAAGGAAAAGCTAATGCTATATCTATAAGTATTAAAGAGGATGAAGATTTTGATTTTAATAATGTTATATTAGATATATTATCTTCTGGAACTAGTATACGCCCACGGTCCAATTACGAAGTTCGTAAGGCGCATGATTAAAATCTCGCTTACAATCTATTGCCTCTATTTGCTCTGGTATATTATATTCTAGATTTTACTAAGTTCTATAAAGCTAATATCTTTTAGTCTCCTCTATTATAATATTAAATGATAGCTAGGTTTCGCTCTCTCCTAGACCTATTTTACCGTTGAGTAAGATTATCTAGATATATCCTTAATGTATCTAGCTTATAAGCTAACTATATCTAGGACATAAGAGTAGCTCACAGTTTTTACTTTGTATAACAGTTACTCAATAAGCTTAATTCTTATAATAGTTAACGCTACAGCAATCCTAATTAAATGTTTGTAAATAAGAGGCTAGGGTTCTATATATAGAAGCTAAAGTAAAGGCAATTAAATTATAAAATTAGAAGCTAGAGTTGGAGCTAAGAAAATTAGAATGAGAACTTGGTTAATATAAATTTTTATATTTACGAGCATAAGGAGCAGAGGTTATATTAAGGTTATTACCTAGATATAAGGACATTGCAATATCTAAAGCCTAACCTATATGCTCCACGCTATGCTCTATGCCCGCGCTTAATGCTTTAGTGTTTATAATAGAACTAGGATAGAACTAGGATACATCTAAGATATATAAACGCTATAACCTATTTAACCTATATAGCGTAGTCCTCTTTAGTATTAAATGTCTCCCTATTATTAAAGTCATCTGCAACCCCTAGCAGCGTTGTCCCGGGTAAAACGAAGTTCTATTTATAGTTAGATTATAAATATATTAGCAATATAATTAAAGACTATAAGCATACCTTATTGAACCATATATATGTAGCCTAGTTAGATAAGTATGCTATTTACGTTAGATCTAAGATATATTAAAAATATAACTAGTAAACCTACTCTTGCTACTAGTTCTATATAAAGAACACTTCTGCTTATTAGACTTGCTAATAACCTTAAATATTACGGTGCGGTTAGGCTATATCAAGGTTAGATCATAGTTAGATTATAGTTATATAGTAATTAGAACTGCCTAAACTTGCCTTACCCTTAGGTGTTAATAGAATTCTAGAACAGAATATAATACGTATCTGTTTAACTGGCTCCTCTATATATTCTAGTTAGATCTATAATATAATAAGATTATAAATAATAACATACCTAGATCTGCTGAAGTTGCTTTACGTTTTCTACGACCTTTGGCCGTTAAGGGTGCATTTTTAGCTAGGGGCGCTAAAATATATTAGCAATATATCCTGGATAGAAGAACAATAGTTTATACCATTATAATATATTCTAGCCTTTCTCACTGCTTTACTAACAGGGCATATAACCTGCAGTTCCTCTTCCGTATAAATAGCTCTATAAAGTGTCTTCTAAGCCGCTAAAATAAGTTAGATCTAGGATATAATATAGATATATAGACAACTATACTATCCAAATTATCCAATTCCAGCTCTTTTTGACCTCCGGGCTTCACACTTCTAATTATATAGCCTGTACCTTTCTTTATTTTAAGCTTAGAAAAAGGTTATAATGTGGATATAATGTGGATACATCTGGGATCTTACTGGAAAATGCGACTTAATATGCTTAATTAATCCTCTATAACTATTTGCAAATTTTTTTTTCTAAGCGCAAATAGTGTGCTTGGCATTTGGATCCTACTATAGTTAGATCTAGGATATAACAAAGATATATAGCACTTATAACTTACAGTCTTCCTAATAGCACAATCCTATTTATAGAAAATCTCCTCTGGCAGAATATAGACGAGGAAATATTCGCTGTGGGGCTATATTTAGGTTATATCTTGGATATAAGTTAGATACATGCTAGATATTACCTTAATATAAAAGAACGGAACCTACCCTAGGCGCTTGTTGAGTCTAAGGTACTATGCCTTGGTATATTGGCCGGGGGCACTAGAAATACGCCCCTTTATAGTATTTAGCCGAGGAGCAGTATTATAAGTGCTAGAACCCTCGCCCTTACTACTATCTAAGTCTGGATTAGAATATGGCCTGGAAGCTACTGCCCTATTTACTAGAGTGCTATGTATAGCCATTATAGTGGCGTCTGGATCTTGGATAGAGCTACTAGGGCTATTAAGGACTTTATTAATAATCTATTAAGGTTAGATTATAGATATAACGTAGTTTTGTCTAAAATGTAACTTATATCTTATATGACCTCCATCCTATTAAAAGCATTCACCTGCCTATTTTAGAGAAAATTCTTGGTCTATATCCTAATTAGATCCTTCTTATAACTACTAGAAGTCACTTTACCTTATTGCGAAATTAGGTGTTTGGACTATTAAGTAGTGTCTATTCTATATTAGATTATGGATATAACCTAGATATATACCTGTGGTGCTTATATAAGAGTTATTGCAGTTGTTCTCTGGGGGCTGGAAGGGATTTAGCAGCAACTAATGTGGTTAGGCTAGATTAAGATAATAATATAGATAGAATATTAATAAATACCTTTTTAGACTGCTGGTTCTTTAGGGTCTATAGCTATATTAGATCCTTAATAAAACCTTAATATAACCTTAATATAACCTCCTGAAACTTATATTGTCCATTTTATTACTAATATCTTTTGAAATCGTGATGAATGGTAAGAAGTATTTGATTAAAGGTTTAAAACAGCTGTATTAACGTTATAATTGAAATATAATTGTGTTATTGCCTCTAGACGTAATTTAATGAAAGTTTAAATTGTGTACCAAGTGAAGCTAGGTCGGTGTTAGAATATCAACACTAGCCAAGGTTTTAGTGCCTTGGCGAGCACTCCCGGAGCTTTCGGCAATACTGGCCAAGCTTTAAACTTATACCACGCTTAGCCTACGCATATACAATGCACATGCAATTTAAATAAAATAGATAATATAAAGTTGTTAATCCTTAGATTACAAATCTACTATTCCAGTGCAGTGCATATGCCGTGTATATGCATTAGTGTAGTTATATAAGGTAATAGAAGTTATTAAAACATGGTCCTTATTTTTATTCATATTCCCTATCTATTGTATTATACTACGTACAATACTGCGCATGCAGCTTCTAGGCTATAGCGCTATAGTTCTATATATATAAATCTTTTCTAGGCAGCTTAACATATATAGTAGCTATATTTTAATAGTTTATAAATCCCTAGACTAGGGGTCTATAGCTTCCTAGTAAAATTATTATAGACCTTATATTAGTAGTAGTACCACTATTTAGGGAGGACATAAATGGGCTAGTAGTAGAAGCGTAAGAGGCGCTAGACTAGTTAAACTATAGGATAAGGGTAGTTAAGTTATATAGTATATTATAAGACGAGTTTAGTACGCAAGTATATATATTGGGAATAAGGCAAGCTGCCGTTATGCTAGGCATATTGCCATCACGTGTTAACGTGGCCCTAGCGTAGTGAGGAACCTTAAGTTCCTCACCCCTTTTCTTATTCCTATTAAAAAGAATTAATTAACAATTATTATACTATCTACGAACCGTAGCTATATGATATCCCCTTGTGTAACCAATACTAATCAGTGGTTAACTTCACTGTTATACTATAGAGCAGCTAGGTATTCCACCAAGAAAAGATAAGCCACTGTACTAGTGCTACTTATGCTAGAGGAAGCTGTCTTTTAAGGTTAGAACTGGTCCTAAACCTTAAATAGAACTTTTCCACAAATCTAAGGATCTAAAAGGCTAGAACTGGTCCTAAGCCTTTCTAAGATTATGGATTCTTACGTCCATTATGTAGAATAACACGCTTTATAAGTCTTTGTGATTTAAGGCTAGAACTGGTCCTAAGCCCTATAACCGCAAATACACGTCACGAACGCGTACTAAACGATAAACGCGTACTAAATGACAAATATACATTACAAACGCGTACTAAACGACAATCCCTATACTAATAACACTTCCCTCCCTCTAAAAACATGGCTACACCTACTTTAAATAACTGGAAAGACTCCTTACTACTAGGGGTAGCTAAGCACGCAAAACTTATTAATAAAGATTGGGACGAATTCGCCTTTAATATAACAACTTATACCGCAAAACAAGTTAACGGCTTTTTTCTACACTATATTGTATTCTACCGAAATAGATGCTATGCCAACTTATAACTATGGGAGTATTTTAGGGAGGATTTTATAGGATAGACTGCTAATACCTAGGCACTTAGCAACGTTAATATTGTTTAGGATTTTCAAGACTTCCTTTATAGGAATGGGGTATATGTTACTAAGAATAGTAACCCAATTACTAGTAATATTTAGGCCGTTATTATTAGTATAGAAGAACTAATATAGACAGAAGCTAAGATTATATATTAACTATAGAAACCTAAAAACAACCTATATTCTTTGGAAGGTAACTTTAATTTATATTAAAACCCCTAAAATGCTGACCCCCTACTTAGAGCTGCTCTTCTACCTAGAGGTGCTCTTTTATTTAAAGTTGCTCCGCCTCTACCTCCTCCACTCTAGCTAACCGGTAAGCCTTTACTATGAGAAGTTACAAATCTAATAAAGGTATATTCGGACAAAGAGAAGAAGTTTAGAGGAGAACTATATAATATACTTAAAGCAAAACTATAGGTCTTTTATAACTATTGCAATAAGGTTGGAATTTAACGCCACTAGTACTATTACGCTTTCTCTATTATATTAAAGGGATAGGCAGCAACATTCTATTACGACTATATTATGGGTAAAAACTATAGCTTTAATATAATACTTTAGCTTACTAGAGCCCACTTTAAGACTAATAAGAATCGCCAACTTTATATGTCTAAATGGCGAGAGACTATGTTTTAGAGAGTTATTGCTTCTAACCCAATAAAGACTTATTTAGAGTGCCTTTAACTACTCTTTAATAAACTTTAGAAAATCTAACATGGCCTTACTAAAACCTACTAAAATAAGAACAGCCTAAGGGACCAGGTTATCTTAGTATGCTATAGCATTCCTAAGTGCAACTTGGCGCTATATAAACCTGCGGATACGTTTAAAGGAGTATATACTAAGCTATGCTCTGCTATAGGTACTATAATATAAACATAAGAATCTTAACAGCTTTATACCAAAAACCCTACCTAAATAAGTATTCCTGACTAACACGATTATAACTGGACTGATTAAATATATAGTGGCCATAGTAGGGAATATGGAAGAGGGTATAATTAATATTAACTATAAGGCAACTATGGAGGTCCTTATAGAGGTTTATTTTAAAGTGATTGCTAGAAGAAGTGCTATGTTTATAAGAAGCCAAAGTGCTAGTTAACTAGACACTCCCTTAATAAGTGAAAAGAGGTATATAACAAGTTCCGTTAGAGTATAAGAAACGTTAGAAATTGTAAGGTTACTATGGCCTACTTTTAAAGCTTCCTGGTTTAATATAAAGGCGTAGAAGACCTTAAGGGTAAGGTTAATAAGGTTAAACAGCTCCTTATGGATATAGAAATTAAGGACTACTCTCCTAACCAATACTTTACTGAGTATGGTGAGGTAAATGGTATATAAACCGTTGCTGTTCTTAATAACTAATCTATGCTCCATTTTATCACGAAGTTAGATATCTTTAATAAGCCAAAGGAGAGCTCCGTGTTTTCCTTTAATAATAGATACTCGGCGAACGTCTTTTATGGTATTATGCCGGATACTAGAGCCGCAGGAGTATCTACAGTAGGAGAACCTTAAGTTCGAGCCCTTTAGCAGCTTAATAGCTCTGTTTAGATTGACTAATTAACGGCAGGCTAATATATAATTTGCTTTAGTAAAGGTACTGTGATCTCTCTTAGTACAATTAGGGTCCAAACCCCCTTAGGATATATTACTTTCTATATTGTTCCTATAAACACTCCATTTCTATTTTGCATTAAAGATATGGATAAGTTAGGCGTTAGGCTTAATAACCTTGAGAATATACTTGTTTAGGGAGACAATTAGGTGCCTGTTATATGTAAGTAGGGTTACCCCTAGTTGCTCCTTTATTAACTAGAAAAGAGTGTTGCTTAGAGCTACTTAACTAAGTTGGAATTACGCTAACTACACCATCGTTTTGGCTACCTATCTATTTATTAATTGCTTAGGGTTCTTTAGCAAGTAGGCCATAAAGTTAAGGTTAAGGCAATTGAGTATCTTATAAAGTACTACTATTACTACTAAATAAACCAGAAGTCCCCTGGCCGATTTAAGTTCACCCTTAAAGATAACTATAACTTTAACTTCTGTATTATCGTCAACATTATATATCTTAGTGGCAAGCTAGTACTCTAAGTTGTTAACTTCTTAACCTCCTTCCAAGCCGTACGATTCTTGAAGGATATGTTAGCTAGGAATATATGGGATACCCTTTAGTTATACTAGATTAATGTCTACCTAGGACCCCCTAATTAAATCGTCTATAATATAGGAAAGAACTTCTTATCTGTAGAGTTTTGATAATAGATAAAGGCAATGGTAATTAAGGTTAAGGAAGTCCCTGTTAAGGCATATAATAGTATTAGAAAAGTAGAGTGATATTACACGCTATTACGCCGCGTATATAAGATTATCTCTTTAGAACTAGAGGACGCTAGCGAAGAACTTACCTTATAAATGGCTATTAAAGCTGTTAACGATTCTGCTAGCCTGGATGGACTTGTACCTATATTGCTAGTCTTTAGCGCCTACCCTTAAATAATTAACGATTCTCTACTATCTCCCTCCGTTGTGCAATGAGCTGAGGCTATTTGCAAGGCAATAAAGGAGGTACGACGTCTCTATGCTATACGCCAAGTTAATGATGTACTAGGAATGAGAAATGGCCTAAATACCTTAACTACGCTTAATCTGCCACTCCAGTCTAAGGTACGCGTATGGCGTAAAAAGGGAGGATGGTTAGGCCTATATTAACTTATTGCAATTAATGGCTAGACTTATACTATTTAGATGCCTTATGGACCCACTTAATTCCGTTTAACTGTTATTAAGCCTTATTATAAAGATAATAGTTCTAAGCCTTTATAGGATGCCCTAGAAGATGCCCTAGAGGAGAACTACAATTAATATACTTTAGAAGGCGACTACAATCCCAATATAATATTAGTAGATGCGCTATAACTACAACGCGGTAGAGGTCGCCTAAAGGGATTATAAAATCGCTAACATCTTGTTAATTTTGAAGAGCAATTTATTGCCGCTATTGAAAATGGAGTTAAGTTATTAATGGCCTTTATAACAGCTAAGGAGAAGGATGACTTTAAACTTATAAAATAGCTCTAAAAGAAAGGTTATATTATAACTCTAGGAGCTTCTTTCCAAGCATCTAATAAGTAGGAGATTAAGGGTCTTATTACAAGAGGAGTTTTTAAATTTAAGAAGTATGACCCTACCAAGTTTAATAGAGTTTGCATCTTTAAGTTAAGAATGGTTAATAAAATTAAGGGCAAAGCTACTAACGCCCTATTTAAGAAATTAAGGCTTGTTATCTAAGGCTATAACAATAATGGTAAGGAGGTAATTCTTATATAGTTTCCTATAATTTAACGAGCTAGTTAGCGAGTTATTATTGCGCTAGCTCCCTCCTTAATAAAGAATAGAATAGTGGTTTATTTACGAGATATTACTTAAGCCTATACCCAATTAGAGATGCACCTTTAGTGCTTAATATTGGCATACCTTCTAGAGCAAATTTGCTACTAGTATCCTAAAGATATAATCATGGTTATGCTTAAGCTATTATATAGGATTATAGAGGCAGGAACTTATTGGTGGGCTACCTATAGCAAGTACTATAAAGAGAAGCTTTTAATAACTACTTCTATATTCAATCCCTACTTCCTTATTATAACTATAGGAACTCTATTTAGAATTGTTGGCATGTAAACTAACAATATAATTATCTTGGGAGACGACCAATTCTTAGCTCTTAAAGAAGATGAGCTAGTAAAGGCAAATCTTATAGTAAAGCTAAAGGAAAAGCTTAGTTTAATAATACTATTACTCTTTAATAGATGCATCCTCTCCCTAAACGAGGATTCTATTGCTCTATGCCAGAAGGGTTAAGGTAAGAAGATTAATGTTATTAACGCTAATTCTCTAAAGCAAGGATACGTGGAGTAACGCGCTTGTGGAGCTTATGTTGCTTCTATCTATTAACCTAAGGCTTTATTTGATCTCTCTGTTACTGCCTAATACCAGGAACTAACTAAGGATAACGTTCTTGCCCTAAATAAATGCCTTTTCTGGCAAATGAACTATCTTGACTAGGGCCTATACTATATGCCTATTAATCTTTCTACTATTAAGCTCTTTGTATTTATTAATGGATTGTTTATAAATAATAAAGATTTTAGCTCCTAGCTAGGATATAAGATTATTATTATAAACGAGTTTACTAGAGAGAATAACTTTATAATCTATGGCAACCTTATCTATTGGAGCTTAACTAAGAGTAAGCGCGTTACCTGAAGTGTTTTGGCGTTAGAGATATATAGAATGGTTGGCGGAGTTGATATAGCAATTGCAATTGGAACTACCCTAAAGATGATTATAGATTGACTTAAACTTCCTATTATCCCTACGATTGTATGCACCGATTTATACTCCCTCTATAAGTGCTTAGTTAAGCTTGGTACTACAAAGAAGAAGCGCCTTATGATTGATATTATAGCACTTCGTTAATCCTACAAACGGCAAGAACTCTTTAAGATTTAATGGATTAACGGTTAAGATAACCTAGTAGATGTAATAATAAAGGCAAACCTAAACAAGGCTCTAGAAACGTTTGTTAATATAAACACTCTATATATATAAGTTAAAGGTTAGGTTAAAAGGGAGTAAGAGTATAATATTCTATAGACCCTAACTTAAACCAGCCAATTAGGATTTTCCATCCCCGGGATAGAAAATCGCTATTGGCTCGCTTACTACTAGCGCTTTAGCAGCCTACCCGTCTTTATGTTATCTGCCAACTGCTACATTGTCGTATATTGTCGCATATTGTTTGGTATTGTCGTATATTGTTTGGTATTGTTGTATACTGTCTAGTATTGTTGTATCCTATCTGTTTGTATATATATAGATGGCAACCACAAAAAGAAGAGTTGCTAGTGTTGGGAATAAGGCAAGCTGCTATTACGCCAGGTATGTTGCTGTCACGTGCTAATATGGCCCTAGCGTGGTGAGGAACCTTAAGTTCCTTACCCCTTTCCTTATTCCTATTAAAAAGAATTAATTAACAATTATTATACTATCTACGAACCGTAGCTATATAATATCCCCTTGTGTAACCAACAATATAAGTATAGTAAAAACTGGTTAGTACAATACGGTTTATATAGCCGAGAGTATTGTTATACAATGGTATTATTATATAAGGAGTTATATATTAGGTTAATAAGTAATAAAAGGAGGGGCTTTATACTTAAAAAGGCTTAAGGCGTCTACCTTGCCGGCTAAATTAGGCTCCCTCCTATATAAAATCTCTACTAGTTATAACGATTTTGGTGGGAGAGACTTAATAATATTATTAAAAGTTAGAATATCGTAATATTACACCAGAAACACTTTAATTAAGGGATATAGATTATAATATAGAGTATATTATTATAATTAGATATTATACTAACCAGCTTTTACTGTATGTAAGTATATGCTAACGTATTAGCATATTAACGTACTAACGTACTTAGTACCTTTCTTAGGAGTTAGGTTATATATTTAAAGGACTATAGTCCCTACTTTAAATAGTTCTCTCTTTATAGTAAATTTTAGAATATAATTAGCTAGTACTATTTAAATAGTTATAAGATATAAAGAGAGAAAAGATTAAAATTATTACGGACGCTTTAAGTACGATGTTACAACTACTTGGAGAAGAGTTAGAGGAAGCTAGTTAGTTAATAAGGGCACGGTCTAGAATGGAACTAGTAGAGCTATATAATAAGATCTATGTAATCTGTATAATTTACAAAATCTATAATAGAGCGAATAGAGTAGATAGAGTAGATAGAGTAACGACTTTCTTAGAAGTATAGATGTGTATTTAAGGACCTATAGTCCCTACCTAGATAGTTTCTTTCTTTATAGTAAATCTTAGAATATAATTAGAGTTAATCTATTAGGTAATCACTCCACTAGTTATTATTATATTATTAACTTCTTGTTTACCTATACACCTAGCCTATTAGTAAGTCTACCGTACTATTTCCTATAAGGCTTTATTACACATTTACTACCTAATTACGGTATTAATAAAGTTAAATAATATGTCACTAAAAGCACTAGTTATAACGCTATCTACGGTAGCTATAACTTTAGGGTTAAGAGGAGATACTAATATAAGAGATACTAATTCGTAGCTTGTTATAGTGGGTTAGTTGTAGAAAATAGTTAATTAATTAATAGATAATAATTAAATACTTAAAGATAGAATTAATGGAATTGGAGTAGCTAAGGTTAAGTTCTATTAATTAAACGGTTCTTAGGAGAGAAGTTAAAGCTTAAGGGATTTCTTATATAAATGTACTTTAAGGTTATATAAGGAGTAAAGCTAGCAATATTTATGGACTAAGTGGCGTATATAGGATTATTCCTAATAGGAAGAGCGCTTAAATAGTTTAAATCTTACCTTACTAAGATCTAAACGAATAGAATAATAACTACTAATTAGGAAGTATGGTATATATTTACTAACTAGAATAGGTTCTTAGAGAGGTTAATATAGATATTTAGAAATCTGGAGGTAATAACTATAGTAGAAAGAAAGCTTTAGAATCTAGTATAACGCACTTTAACAATTAAGTATATAACACAGTTTTAGATATTTATAACTTAGGTTAAGTGGAATAATAAGGCGCTTATGGCATAGTATAAATAGGGACTTAAGGCTAAAGTCTAGGATATAATTATTCTAATAAAAGATGCGGAAACTCTAAGGAAGTTAATTAATTAGTTAATTAAAATTAATAATAGGATCTATTAAAGGGAACAAGCTAAAAAGGGGTAAGATAGAGTTTTATAGTTATATAAGGCGTAGAGTATATAATAATAGATATAGAGTTATAAACTATAAAATAGTGGACTAGAGCTAATGGACCTAAGCGGTACTAAAGAACCTAGAAGATAGAGTAAAAAATCATAGAAACTTAGAAGTTAAGGATTAAGTAATTATAGGACTAAGAAGTAAAGGCTAAATTAGGGATCTTAATAGTAGAAGACGTTTAGGCAGACTCTATAATAAAAAGAATGGTTTAAAAAAGAAGCTTATATAAATTGTAGAAAATAAAGTTATTTTACTAGAGACTATAGAGGGAGTTAGAGTAACTATATGGTAAAGGGCATAAGGTTGTTAGAGTATAATAATATAGATATAAGTATATTGCGCGGGACCAAGGAGTGTTTAATTAAGCACTTTGCGTTTTATTATAATAATATATATTAAATTTATAAGGACGCTAAGTACGGCGTAGGCTATTAGCTATAAGAGCTAGAGTTATAAGAACTTAAAGGAACTAAAGAGTTAGATAAAGAATAGGATTAACTCTATAAGCTAGATTAAGATATCGCAGTAATATATGGATAAAGATTAGTAGTAATAATAATAGAGTTAGAGTACTTATTAATTAACAGTAATAAGGAAGAAAAAGTAGCCAACTAGGGGTATATAAACCTTAATAACGTAATAAAAGTAGAGACTAAGACTACTATAAAACGCGGTTTAGTAATGGGTATAGTAATACCGTTAGATATAGCATCTATTACTTCGCAAGACGGAAGGAGTAATATCTAAAGATAATTAAAGTAAGCAGACGACTACTAGTGCTAGCTTACCACTTAAAAAAGGCAAAGGGCTATAGGCTTAAAATTTTTAAGATAAGATAAAATATACCTAAAAACCTATAATAGACAAAAACCAATAGGAAATGGTAGCGACTTAGTTTAAAGGCAAATAAATAAGTATAGGATGACAATTTCTAAGGAACTAAGACTTTAAAGAACAAATAAGGTTTATAGCAGTTCTAAAAGAACACAGTATTTAACCTAAAGGTTAAAAAGTTAATATAATAGTTAAAAGGTTTAATAACATTAAAAACCTATTTATAAGACATAATAGGATAAAAACTATAGAGGAGTTTAGGTAATAAATTTTTATATAGCAAGAACAGAAGCTAAATTAGAGATTAGCTATATTAGGATATATAAAGGACAGAGTACCTATATAGAAAATTACTAATAGGCTAAAGGCAGGTATACTAAGAGCTAAGTAGCTAGATAACCTAAAATAAGAAGAGGACTTAGGGATTCTAACTAGGTTTATAAAATAATATATAAAGGGTTATAATAAAGCAGTAATAAAGAGATACTTCCTTATAAATAGATTATATACACTTATAGAGCTATATTATAGGTGGTATAAGTAACAGGGAAATAATAAATAGGAAGATTTCTGCATATAGCTAGATAAGAAAGCTATACCAGATTAAGCTATATTAAAAGGATAAATAAATTATATTAAAGGAGTATTAATTATAATATTAAAGAACCTAGAGGAATAGGCTATAGACTAGAGAGAGATAATGTAGATATTAGTACTAGTAAATAAAATAGTAGTATTTAGGTTAATATAGGAAAGGTTTAAACTTAGGGATAAAGATAAGCCATAAGTTAACCTAAGACACCCTATATATTATACGTTAGTGTAGATTGTATATATAGATAATACGTATAATATGCATAAAGTATTAAAGGATAAATATTATAAGTATCTAATAAGAATGTATTGGATAATAGAAGAAAGGCGATTTAGAAATGCCTAGTATATATATAAATGGCACCTAGTAGAAGTTTAGGATTTAGGAGACTTAATACTTTAACTCAGAAGATTCTTTACGGGAAAATGCCTAAAAGGATAATAGTAGTGGGAGTGCCTAAGAAATACTTATCTATAGTATATTAAGGAAAAGAAGCGAACTAAGTATTAGCCTAAGGAGGACTAAGTATAATTAAGATCTAGTAGCTAATAGTTAGGAAAAGCGGAGGCTTATAGGACTAGAGAAGGCTAGTAGTAGAGCCTTAGACCCTAAAAGAAATTATAGAACAACATCTAAATTTATAAGTTAATTAGTAAGATTAGAAGTTTAAGGCGTTAGTAGATAGTAGAGTAATAAGAAACTATATATTACTAGCAGCATTTAAAAGGATGGGGTTACTATATAGATAAAAAGAATACCTATACCTGTTAATAATAATTTTAGGAGATCTAATAGCCTATAGAGGAGGTATTATTAATCTCAAAATAGGACCTATTTAGTTAACTATTAAAGGGAGACAAGTTAAAATGTCTTTTAATATCCTACCTTTAGGAAAGGATAAGGTGTAATGGGACTAGCCCAGTTACAGTAGGAATGTCTCGATGAAACACTCGACAGATAACTATCCGAAACTGTCTGCGACTGTCTGCAACTGTCTGTAATTGTCCGCCACAATCCACCATTTTCCACCAGCGCCGTAACACCGAAGTCCGTCGAAGACCGCATGCGTACGTGCGCACGCATCGACCACCAAAATCCCTAACTGTTTAATTATACAATTCTCTCGTTATTCCTTTCTCTTCCTTACGCAACGTCTTGTCCTCTGCAAGAGCTATATACCCTTAGATTTAGATAGAATTTATATCATTCTTTTGAATCTTCCCTGAAGCCTCTTCGCGCCCTTATATAAGGCGATACTAGGAATGCCTTAGTTATAGAAATATAATCTAAAGATTGATTGGATTATAAGTTAGGTTAATATTAAGGATATATAATAACATAAAATGCGATAAGCTACTAAGATAGTATAGTATTAAGTTAGAGCAACGTATAAAGAGACTAAGCGAAGCTTAAGTTATATACTAAAGAGATACTATAAGTACGGCAAAAGGCTATAGAGCCTAGAAAGTAAAAAGCTGTTAGAGTATATAGCGTGGGACTATAAAATAGAGTTAGAACCAGGAACGAGTCCAAAGTTCTTTCTAATCTATAAGTTAAATAAAGATAAGTTAAAAGCACTTAAAGAGTTTATCTAAGAAAACCTACAAAAGGGGTATATTAGACCATTATAGTTATTGGCGGGATATCTAGTACTATTTATACTAAAGAAGAATGGAAAACTTAGGCTATATATTAATTATAGATAGTTAAACAGCATTATACAAAAGGATAAATATCCTTTACCCTTAATTAGCGAAATCTAAGATAGAATTAGTAATATATAAATCTTTATAAAGATAGATCTAAGGTAGGCGTACTATTAGATTAGAATTAAGGAAGGTAATAAATAGAAGGCAGCCTTTAGGTTAAAGGAAGGACTATATAAGCTATTAGTTATACAATTCGGACTTATAAACGTACCAGTAACGTTCTAGAGGAGAATTAATAGTATATTAGATGAACACCTTAATAAGTTTATTATGGCATACCTTAACGATATTATTATCTACTTAATAAGCAAAGAAGAACATAGAGAGTACGTTAAATAGGTCTTAAAGAGACTATAAGAAGAAAAGATGCTAGCAGTAATTAAGAAATGTAAGTTCTTTACTAGGAAGACCGATTTTATTAGGTTTATTATTAAACTAGGTAGGATTAGTATGGATTTAAAGAAAGTAGAAGCTATAGTAAGTTAGTAAAAACTAAAGAACGTTATATAATTAAGATCGTTTTTAGGGTTTTATAACTACTATAGGAGGTTTATTATATAGTAGTTAAAGAATATTAAACCCTTTATAAGGCTTATAAAAAAAGAGAAACTATAGATATAGGGCGGTAAATAAAAGAAGCTATTCTAAGAACTTAAAGAGTTGTTTACCTTGGATCTAATCCTTAAGATCTATTAACTATAGTTAGACATGATTATAGAAACGGATATATTAGACTTTGCACTACGAGTATATTTACTATAAAAGCACTAAGATACGTAGTATCCGGTAGCATACTATAGTTAAAAGATAACACCACTAGAACTAATCTATATCATTTATAATAAGAAGTTATTAGGTATAGTTGCAGTACTTATAGAATAGAGAGCATTTTTATAAGGCATAAAGAAACTATTTATAGTTAAAACGGACTATAAGAACCTAATAGGATTCCTAATAATAAAGGAACTAAACTAAAGATAGGTTAGATAGGCGGAAATGCTTACAAAATATTATTTTAAAATTTAGTATACTAAGGGTACTAAAAACGCAAGAGTAAACGCACTTAGTAGAAAGGCAGAATTTCAGAATAATAAAAAACTATTAGGCGCTATATTACAAAAAGATAAGGATAGGTTAATTAGGTATAACTACCTAAAACTAGCGGCTATAACTAAAGAAAGGACCTATAAGACGCTAAAGAGCAAGTAGTTATAAAAGATCTAAAAAGCATAAGATAAGGATCTAGACTTAGAGTAGTATAAGCACTGAGAAGCTATATATATACTAAAGGAAATTGCAAAAGAGTTTATAAAAGAGTTTTATAAAAAAAAATAACTTAAGGACACAATGGAGCTATAGGCTTAGTGCTAAGACTTTAAAAGGAATATATTATTTAAGGCATTTGGGGGTTAGTAAGATAAGTTATAAAAAAATATCTAAATTGTTAAAGGAATAAACTAATAAGGCATAAGCTATATAGAGGGCTATAACCTATTAAAATACTAGAAAGACTATAGGAGGTTATATTATAGGACTTTATTATAAAGTTATTAAAGTTAAGAGATCCTAGTATAGGACAAGATTATAATATAATCTTAGTAATAGTAGATAAGTTAACTAAGTGGGGCTACTTTATAGTATATATAGAAAAAATCTTAGTGGAAAATATGGAGTACTAATAAAGATTATATTAGATAGAGATCTAAGATTTATAATAGTATTTAAGATATTATATTAATTATGCATAGAATAATTAGGTATTATTATTACTAGTTATATAATTTGCATATAATGCAATACTATAAGAAGGGATAGGAATATTACCTTTTAAGGCAAATTATAGATATAAGCTAAGACATCGTTGTTACTATAATAAGTAAAGAAAATAAATAGTATAGCTAAAAAAAAGAATAGAGAACTTAATAAATCTTTATAATTACTATAAAGAAATAGCTAAACTAGTACAAATAAGGATAAAAAGGTACTATAATGCTAAGAGATCTAAAGGACCAGATCTTAAGGAGGGAGATAAAGTGTGGCTACTACACAAATTTTTTAAAAGTTAATAACTAAGTAAAAAGTTAGACCATGTTAGACTAGGACTATTTATAGTTAAAGTAAAAATCTTAGAAGTTACGTATAGACTTAACTTACAAAAAAAAAATAAAGATCTACCCTACATAGTATATTATAATACTAGAATTAGAATACGGGAATATTAAGCCACTAGTTTATAAGGTAAATATATATAGAGGTTAAGAAGAGGATAAATAGGAGGTTTTAAAGATTATTAATTATAAGGATGTTAATAACAAAATATAGTATAAGGTTAAGTAGATGGGCTATAATAAGACTACCTAGGAACTATTAGATAACTTAAAGAACGCTATAAGAAAGGTATAGGTGTTACGGACGCTTTAAGTACAATGCTATAACTACTTGGAGAAGAGTTAAAGGAAGCTAGTTAGTTAATAAGGGCACGGTCCAGAATGGATCTAGTAAAAGTATATAACAAGGAATAGTAACCAAGGTCACGTAGTATTATACGCAGTGTATAAGGCATACGGACAGGATATATATATAACACGTATATAACGTACCTCATATATAAGGAGGATTTCTTAGGAGTATAGATGTGTATTTAAGAACCTATAGTCCCTACCTAGATAGTTCTCTTCCTTATAGTAAATCTTAGAATACAGTTAGAGTTAATCTATTAGGCAACCACTCCACTAGTTATTATTGTACTTATTATATTATTAACTTCCAATTTACCTATATATCTAGCCTATTAGCGAGTCTACCGTGGTATTTCCTACAAGGCTTTGTTACAATAGGAGTCTTAGAAGAAAATAGGTTAGGTAGTATTAATAAAAAAGGATTACTAAAAAATAAGTTACCTAAGGGGGACCTAAAAGGAGTAGCTACTAAGGTATTTAGAGTTATTTCCCTCTCTATTAGAGGAAAATCTGTTCTTTTATTACTAAGTTTCTAAAGGCCTTATTCTATAAGTTTCTACTTTTTAGAATAAACCTTCTTATATACCTTCTTAAGATGGATTAACTAAGCAAAAGTAGTAAGACGAGAGTTAAAAGCCTATTATTAAGTATTAGCAGCCTCTTATTTATTATTATAAGAACAATAAAGTTTAGCTAGCGCTACTAATAACTTGTTATTAAGTTTTATAGCGGTAGATTAAACCTAAAACCCTAGCAGTAATTAATAAGGGTTCTTAAAGACTATTTAAAATAATAGGACGCGTATACTTAGTGTTAGAAATTAAGCGAATATTACAGGATAACTAAATATTTACTTTAGTGTACTCTAAATATAAAGAGGGTTATTAAGATAAAGGACTTGCTAACGTAATATAAACTAACCCCTCTTTCGCACAACAAGAATATAGAGATGGCATTATCTTACTAAGAGATAATATAGTAGTAACGGTATAAGACTAATAAGCTATAGAAGAGGATGAGGATGCTTTAGGTATAATAAGTAATAATATTAACCAAATTAATTAAGCAGATATTATATATCTAGTAAATAACCTAGAGATATTAAGAATCTTTAAAAACAAAGATAAAGAGGGAGATAGTGTTATAGATGCTTTAAGTATAATATTATAACTACTTAGAGAAGAGTTAGAGGAAGCTGGTTAGTTAATAAGGGTATAGTTTAGGATGGAACTAGTAGAGCTATATAATAAGGATTAGTAAACGAATTATATAATAAGATCTGTAATAGAGTAAATAAAGTAGACAGAGCAGATAGAGTAACGACATTCTTAGAAGTATAGATGTGTACTTAAGGACTTATAGTCCCTACCTAGATGGTTCCATTCTTTATAGTAAATCTTAAAATATAATTAGAGTTGATCTGTTGGACAATTACTTTACCAGTTATTATTATATTGTTAACTTCTTATTTACCTATATACCTAGCCTATTAACAAGTCTACCATAGTATTTCCTATAAGGCTTTATTACAAAAATATTATTAATTAAAAGGGTTATAGAAGAAAAATATAAGCTAAAGGAATTCCTTATATAGATGTAACTAAAGATTTAATATAAAGGAACTAAGCTAGCGGATATAAGTAATTAAGTAGCGTATATAGAACTATTCTTAACGGGTTAGGTATTAAAGTGGTTTAAACCCTATTTTATAGAGATATAAGCTAATAGGTTAGCAACTACTAATTTAAAAGTGTGGTATATACTCTTAAGCTAAGAAGGATTTGCTAGTAGACTTATATAGATATATAAACATCTACAATTAATAGTAATAGCTAAAAAAAACCTTTACTAACTTACGTAAAAGGGATTAACAATGGACTATATAATATAGTTTTAGACCTTAGTGGCGCAAACTAAATAAAACTAAGGAGCACTAATAATATAGTATAGAAGAGTGTTAAAGGCTAAAGTTTAAACTATTATAATATTAATAAACAATCTAGGCGATATAAGGGAATTAATTAAGTAAGCTATTAAAGTAGATAACTAGCTATACTAAAGTAATAAGTTTAGTAGAATATAATAGGGACCGCCGTATATAAGAAGGATATAGTATTAAGTATTTAGACTATAGTATAGCGATAGGGCTATTAGTAGTAATAATAAGGAAAAAGGCGACTTTCTAGGAGTATATAAACCTTAAAAACGTAATAATAGAGGTAGAGACTAAGACCGCTATAGAGCAAGGTTTAATAATAGGGATTATACCTCCATTAGATATAATATCTATTACTTTATAAGATAGAAGAAGAGACTAAAATAGTCTAAGTAAGCAAATAACTGCTAGTGCTAACTTACTACTTAATAAAGGTAAAAGGCTATAGGTTTAAGATTCTAAAGACAGAATAAGAACTACTTAAGATTCTTAAAACAAGAAAAGAGCGGATTAAAATTCTTAAGACCAGATAAGACTAACTTAAGATTCTAATAGATAAGAGTAGCAGCTTAGTTTAAAGATAAATAAATAAGTATAGGATAAAGATTTTTAGGGGACTAAGATTTTAAAGAATAGATAAGGATACCTATAATTATAATAAAGCCTTATAGGAAATACTATAGTAAAGTCGCTAATAGGCTAGATATATAGGTAAATAAGAAGTTAATAACGTAAATATAATTAATGGAGTAGTTGCCTAATAGATTAACTCTAATTATATTTTAAGATTTACTATAAAAAGAAGAACCATCTAGGTAGGGACCGTGGTCCTTTAAATACATAATACTGCGCCTAAAAAATATACTAAGTACGTTAGTACGTTAGTATATTAATACGTCCCTGTTACAGCACTAGCAGAAAATAGCAGAACTTAGCTAGTAGAACTTGGCAGAACTTACAGTTACGTGGCTTAAGGACCGCATAAAAGAACCCTACTTTAACTAGCGCTACTCTCCTTCTCTTTTCCTTTCCCTAACTTTAGATTCTCGTTTATAGACAATCCAATTATATAGGCTTGCATATATCCTTCTTACTATGCTCATGCCTTAATTAACTAAGTTATTAATATTATTTAAAGCTTATCTACTCTTTTTTCCTAAGAAGGAACTTAAATATATCTATAGACCATAAATAGGATAGGAACATAGAATATAACCCTAAGGATATTATTAGAACTACTAGGATAGAATAAAACTAAAATATATATAAATAGAACGTGAAACCTAAGAATAGAACACTTATAGACTAGAACCCCTAAAAAATAAATAAACACTAAAAATTACCTAATACCCCTGCTACTATACTAAGAAATACAGTAGCTGGCAAAGCCGCTATAGGACCTACAAATACCTCTAATAATAAAATAGTCGCCGTCTTAACCCCCTAGGAAGAGCTTATAGCAGCTAATACTAAAATTAAACGGCTTTAAGAGCTACTTAAAACTAGAGATACCCCTATACCTAGTAAGGAGTTATTAGATACCTAAAGACTTACTATAGTCCTTAAGGCCCTTGCCTAATATATAGTATTAATATTATCGCGGTCTATAAAGATTATAGACCCCCTATTACTTTTAAATGGAACTAACCCTATATTTAATAATTAGAAGCTTTAACTATAAGACAAGCTTAAAGTTAATACGGACTACTTCCCTACTACTTAAGCTAAAATAGTTTATGTCTTTGGCCGTACTAGCGGGGATATATAGACGCATTTACGTCCATAATATACCTAGGACTTAGCAGACCCCTTTCTCTCTAAAAAAGAGATAATTAACTACCTATCTTCTATTTATAGAGACCCCTTTAAAATATAGAATACCTACCTTAATTATAAAGCCCTCAATATAAAAATAATAGAGATCTTTTTTGTTTTCTAGACCCGCTTTCTATACCTAGCTAGATAGGCTTAAATCCCCTAGGAAGGTCTAATACTAAACCTCTTTAATAAGCTTACCTTAGACCTATAGCGCGCCATACTACCGGTTTATACTACTATATAGACGCTAAAGGAACTTACGGGCTAGTGCCTGGCTATTAATTAGGGCCTCTATTAAATTAAGGTATATACTAAGCGGTATAAAATTAAAAGCTCTGCTACCTAAAATATAAATACTATAAAAATAGGCTATAGCGCCCTAGTAAGATCTATAACCCCTATAGCACTAACCGTACCGCCTACTATTAACCTAATGGCTAGCTATACAGCTAGCCCTACTATGGGTCTAGTGTATACTTGACCTATATATAGCAACCCCTATAGACAGGCCCTTAGTAATTAAGGAGCCTGCTTCTTATATGGCTAAAAGGACTACTTTACTAAAAACTACCCAATAAAGGCAAAAATAGATAAGGTTTTATTAATATAGGAAAATAGTAGAGAGTTAAAAAAAAAAAGAGGAACCCTAGAGTAAGACTCCTCTCTAGGGTTAAAAGGGATTAATATATTATATATTAATCTAGGTTAACTAGCTGGTAGAAAAAGCTACATTATCCTTTATACTTTATTCTATAATAGATATTAAGTTTTAACTTCTACTTTAGCTAACTCTAGAGCAAATACCTTTACCTTAATAGATACCTAGTATGCAATAAAGCTAGCTAACTTTTTAAATATACCCCTTAAAGAACCACCTAAACTAATTGCTATTTATAGGTATAATAGATAGATAGGGCCACCTATTATAACTATTATACGGATTTACCTTCGCGTAGACGGATAAAGGTAGTATAATATCCCCTTGCTTATTATAGACCTAAAAAGCCATAATGTAATCTTAAAAAGAAAATGGCTAACCTACTTAGGCCTATAGCTTAACATTTAAAATAGATAGCTTATTTGGCCTAAAATCCTACCCCTAATACCTTCCTTTATAAAAGAAATTAATATTATAATAGAAAACCTTATACAGCTATAAATAGACGCCGTTTACTAGGCTAATGCTATATATAGGGACCAGGCATTTAAGAAAGATATATAACTTAATCTGTAACGGAACTATATACTATAACGCATCCAGACTACTAATATTACGCTACCGGCACTAAAGACCTAGAAAGCTAGTAATAAGCTAGTTAGATTAGGCCCTATATAGCCATAAAGAATAACAAGAAATATTAGACGCTATCCCTTGCATTGATAATAACGTCCATAGAGTTATGGCCCGTGCGCACCAATCAATAAGCCATATATTTAGGCGGTTAATCGTTTTGCCGCATCACCAGAGTTCTTAAATGAAGCAGTGCTTTAGGCTCTGGCGGTGGCTTTTTCGCGACCCAATTTTTAAGAATAATATATTAAGTAGGCTGCACAAGATCTATGTCGTTGGATATATAGTTGCGCACCATTTTGGTGGTGTATTTAATTAATAAAGTTATCTATTTCATCTTGACGCGAGGAAGTTCGTGTTCAGACTTACGGGTAACAGGTTAAACAGCCAGCCTATTAGCTAACAGTATCAAGATATTATCAGAACAGGGTCTAACAGCCTAAGCCATAAAAGGATATTTTAATTTATTATTGTCTTAAAACCATCTACTAGCTATTATATAATAAAAAAAACTATAAAGGGATATCCAGAATTCCTTAATTAGCCCAGTCCTTTGAGCATTCTATTGCCTTAAGTATTTATATAACATAATGCACCACCAAGTGGCGGCCACCACCATGTGGCGGCCCTATTAGAACTTATGACGCCAAAAATACAAATTCCTTATCCACAAATAATTGTATTTACTGTAGCTATCTATTACCTAATTATCTAATATCTAGGGCACGTACGCGCTATATGTTCTATTAATTTGTATATACTGCACTTATGTACTACTTATTATAGTCGCCTACCCGCTGCTAGGATACTAGCCATCTGCCGTACGGTTGTAATCCTAGGTAGTATACCGCGTTAATCAAATAACAGAACCTACCGCTTAAGACTCTCTTCTTATATAGGTATAAGGAGGCTATTTAATGCGCGAGAACCGCGTTTTGGTTATATACCTGCAGCGTATTGCCTGACTATTATTAGGGGCATATTATATAATTTCGCGGCGGCCTTAAGGGTCGTAATTTAGCCCTACTTGTGGGCCTAGAGAGCTAAAATTTCACTAAGGCAGGCTATATTAATAAGGTTATACAATAGAGAAACAAAAGAATCCATATATTGTCTGTTAGAAAATTTTAGACTGCTAAGCCCTATTATAACAGCTGTGTCAGATAGCCCTATCAGCTAACACCCTATCTATTTAATAGGTTTGATAGGATATTCTATCAGCCGTAAGTCTGTTTATATTCTTAATCGCGCATATAGGCCACAACTCTACGGACTCTATTAATGCAAGGGATACTAAATATATAGACCAGAAAGATAACTTATAGAAGATAAAATAGGAGCTAAGGAGGGTTATAACCCCTTAACCACAAAATACGGCCTAATAAAAGTCTATAAAGAAACCTATAGGCCTCCCACCAGTTAATATCTGCTATATTGGCGCTATAGCATTTTACTAAAACTTAGTCTAACCTAATACCATTACCTTTACCACCAGCTTATATAAAATTAACTAAATAATTAAGAAAAAGAAAAAGAAGCTTAGTAAACTAGAAGGTAAGCTTATAAATAAGGAGCTAGTAGAATAGAAACTACCCTATTAACACTAAAAATTTAAAGATATATTCTTTAAGGCAGTGTCTAATATACTCCCGCCTTACTAACTATATAATTATAAGATTAAAATTAAGCCAGATAAAGAAAACATACTTAGCTATAGTCCCTATAACGAAGCCTTATAGGAAATACTACGGTAGACTTACTAATAGGCTAGGTGTGTAGGTAAACAAGAAGTTAATAATATAATAATAACTAGTAGAGTAGTTGCCTAATAGATTAACTCTAATTATATTCTAAGATTTACTATAAAGAAAGGAACTATCTAGGTAAGGACTGTGGATCCTTAAATACACATCTATACTCCTAAGAAATTGTTGCTCTATCTGCTCTACCTGCTCTATTTACTCTATTATAGATTATATAGATTATATAGATCATATAGATTATATTACGTGACTTGCTTACTATTCCTCATTATATGGCTCTACTGGTTTTATTCTAGACTATGCCCTTGCCAACTAACTAGCTTCCTCCGACTCCTCTCTAAGTAGTTATAGCATTGTACTTAAAGCGTCTATAACAGTCCCCTTTATTAGCAGTCTACTATTAAATTATAGGCTATAAAGTAGTACCTTATTAATAACCTAAATAGGGGCTTTATTAAGCATAGTTAAGCCCCTTTTAACTTGCCTATTTTCTTTACTAAAAAGCTAAATAGAGGACTTTATTTCTATATTAACTACCATAAACTTAATAATATAACCTATAAAGACCACTACCTACTGCCCTTACTTAATAAAACTTTAACCTAAATAAGTAGAGCTAAGATCTTTATTAAGCTTAATATCCGTTAGGCCTTTTACTGGATTAAAATAAACCCTAAATTAGAAAATCTTACTATATTTTAGACCCGTTACAGAATATATAAATATAAAGTATTTCCTTTTAGACTAACTAACGAACCAGCTATATACTAGCGATATATAAATAATATACTCTTTAACTACCTTAATGATTTCTATACGGCCTATCTAGATAATATTATAATCTACTCTGGGAATAAGTTGGAATATAGGGAGTATATCTATAAAGTCCTACAACGGCTTTATAAGGCTAGCCTCTAGGCCAATATTAAAAAATTAAAATTTGGTATTAAGTATATAAAGTACTTAGAGTTTATTATTAGTATAAATAGAATTAAGACAGACCTAAAAAAGACAGCTATAATTAACTAATAGGTACCCCTAAGGGCTATAAAGGAGGTACAGTTATTCTTAGAGTTCTACAACTTTTACTAACGCTTTATTAAGAACTATAGTAGAATTACCTAGCCCCTATGCCGACTTACCTAAAAGGACTGGCCCTTTTACTTTAATACTATATATAGGTAGGCCTTTAATAAGCTTAAAAGACAACTAGTTTCTACCCCCTTACTTACCTACTTTAACCTAAAACAGCCCTTAATACTAGAAACCGATACCTTAGATAGTATTATAGCTAGCGTTTACTCCTAAAAGCAGATAGACGGAGAATAACACCCTATTACTTACTATTTAAAGACTATAGTAGATGCTAAGCTAAACTACCTAATTTATAATAAAGAAATGCTAGCTATTGTCTTTAGCTTTTAGCACTAGCAAGCCTAAGTAAAGGCACCCCTAAGTCTATCTAGGTAGTTTCTAATTATAAGGCCTTAAAATATTTTATAATAATAAAGGCCCTTATAGCCTAATAGGCATGCTAGGCGGACACCCTATCTTAATTTAACTTTCTAATTATATATAGACTAGGCGTTACTAACCGTACGGACGCTTTTATAAGGCGTAAATAGGATATAGATAACTAGATAGCTATAAAGATATTATTATAGACCTAGGCGCTACTATAACTAGAGCACCTTAACCCTTAAATATAGGTAGAACTAAATATAGACTCTCTAGACACTAAGATATACCCTATTAACTCTATAGAACTTAACCTTATTAATAATCTACTATAGGCAAACTATACGGCCCCTTCTCTATAGGAATACCGCAAAAAGATAAAGAATATTACTAGCCTATAATCCCTTAAAAATATATTACTTAAGTACCATAAATGGCTAGTAGTAGTAGAGGAATAGAATATATAGACTTAGCTTATCGCTAAAGTATATACCTAGGTCTCTACGGCCTACCCAAAAAAAAAGACCTATAAGATTATTAGTAAATATTACTACTAGCCTAAAATAGTTATAAATATTAACCGTTACATACAGAACTATAATAACTACCGTAGGTCTATAATTCCATAAGATAAGACCCTAAGACTATTAAAACATCTTCTAATACCTAACCGCCCCTAGTAGTATATCTCTATAGACTATAATAAATATAATATAGTTATAATTTTAGTTAACTACTTTAGCAAGCACCAGTTCTTAATTCCCTATTATAAGAATATTAATACTAAAGAAGCGGCCTAACTATATATCTATTATATTTACCGCATTTACGGACTACTAAATATTATTATATCCAATTATAGGCCATAATTTATATCGGCCTTCTAAAACAAGTTTACCTAAATCCTAGATATTAGGCTAAAGCTTTCTATAGTATACCACCCCCAGACAGATAGCTAGATAGAGATTATAAATTAATATTTAGATTAGAGACTCTAGCCTTTTATTAACTACTTTTAGAATAACTAGGCTAAACTACTACCCCTAATAGACTATACCTAAGCTACTTTACCCTATAACTCTACTAGATTTGCCCCTATTTAACTAAAAATAGACTACTTACCCTATATAAGCTTTAACTAAAAAAGACTAAAAGGACCCCAGACTATATGTAAGAAACTATCCTATAAGGAAGCCTAGTAGTATACTAAGCGCATAAAAGAAGCCTAGATAGTAGCCTATATAAACCTAAAAAAAAACCTAGAAATTAATAAAATAGTAGGCAAATAAGCATAGGCGTAAGCCTAACTTTACTATAGGTAATATAGTCTAGGTTATAATAAGGAACTAAAAGATAGAACGGCCTAGCCGTAAGCTAGACTATTAGATAGCAGGACTATATAAGGTTTTTAAGAAAATAGGCAATTTATATAAAGTAAAGCTTCTAGACTTAATTAAGGTCCACTCTATTTTTTTGCTAGATAAGCTATAGAAAGCCATAAATAACCTATTACCTAGATAAAAGAATAAACTTCCCCTACTAATTTAAGTTAATAGCAACAATAAATAGGAAATAAAAAAAAAATACTAGCCTATAAGCTAGTAAGGAAAATACTAAAGTACCACATTAGTTAGAAAGGCTATAACCTAAATTCTACCTAGTACCCTATTAGAACCTTATTGGCAGTCCCTATAAGCTTTAAAAATTCTATAGCCATTACCCTAATAAACTAGGACCCCTAAAGTACCTAGATAAGTAAATAGAGTGCTAGTATAGCAAAGATAATAAGCTACTAGAAAAATATAAAGATAAAAACGCCCTATAGGCATAATATAGATATATAAAGCCTAGGGCAGGCTTTACTAAAGGGGGGGAATAATATTACGGCACTAGCAGAAAACGGCAGAACTTGGCTAGTAGAACTTAGCAGAACTTACGGTCACGTAACTTAAGGACCGTATAAAAGAACCCTACTTTGACCGGCGCTGCTCTTTTTCTCCTTTCCTTTCCCTAGCTTTAGATCCTTATTTATAGACAATCCAATTATATAGGCTTATATGCGTCTTTCTTGCTATACTTGTGCCTTAATTGACTAAGTCGCCAACATATACCTATAGTATATAGTCTCTCTAATCCTAGAGGCCCTACCTTTTTAAAAATTCGCCTTTTCCATAATCTATCCTGTCCCTATAATTGTGCCTTATAGCCCCCTATCTACTAGTCCCCTTATATAGCTGCCTTTCTATAATTGCTGCAGATAGGGGTCCTATAAAATACTAAATAAGCACTGTTTTTAATGTGGCAATATAGCAATATAAGTACTACTAGAAAGCGCTTGTAGGGAGGGCAGCTAGCCCGCTTATATTACCCCTTTATATCCTCCCTACTAGCGTACCTACTTACTATACTAACTATAATATATACTTTACTACCTACCAGCCACATTCTAGATTAGGAAAGTACCGCTTTTAAATTTAGTACGTAATAAAACGTAGGCAGTAACATATTATTATAGAATTAGCGGAAATAGTAGAATCTTACGAGTTCCTGGCATTGTACTACATACTCCGCTTTGGCAAACTATTAAAATTACTAAGTAATAGTTAAGTAAGAGGCTTAGAAACATACTAGTTATATAAAAACAGCGAGGCGTTCTAGTAGGTTCCACGTAGAAGTTCCGAGAATATACTAGAACTACTTAGTAGCAATATTCTAATATTGCTAAATTCTTTAAGCCGCCATATATAAGCATTATACTTACTAAACCCTCTTTAATCGGGCCTATTTATAATATACCCTCCATATATAAGGTCTTACCACCTATTAGCAGCGCTGCACCTTATAAAATACTTTAGTCTTTAGTGGACTTCCATTATTAGGGTTGTTTTAAATAAACCTTATCGCGATAAGACGGAATGGATATCCTTATCGCGATAAGGATAACCATTATATCTTATCGCGATAAGTCTTAGCATACCTCAAATAAATTTTTAGTCGCCTTCTTCTTCTTTATTATCGTACAAATATAGCTTTAAAAGTGGAATTAGAAGCTCTCAACTCTATTAATGCCTCTAAATTAAAAAATATAAGAGGTCGCTTAGCTCTTTTAATATAGGAGCATACCTATCTACTAGGCAGTAATAAGCCCATACGAAATAAAAATGCCTATCTTTTATTCTATTATAAATACTGCATAGAGTTATACGCTGCATAGTTAACTTCTAATTTCCGAAACCACTTAGTATTAAAGCATAGCATTACGGTTAAGCCTGAAGCTAGTTATATAAAAAAAGTAATATAGAATTAATTAAAAGATCTTTATCTTAAAGCATTATCTTAAAAAAAGATAGAAGAGCTAGATTTAGAAGTACTCTAAGCAATCCTAAATAAGGAAGTTATTAATAACGGTTTTATTATATTAATTATCGCATAAAACTTACTATTTTAAATAGTTAAGTAGCTAGAGTTCTGTCCTTTTATAGTTAATTAATTCTAAAGTAAACGGCTATATAACTATAGCCTATTTAGTAGTTAGTAAAAAGGTCTATAACTTATAGCTATTATAAAAGGATATTATATAAAAAAGGCTACAGTCTGCACTAGCAAGTATTTATCTCTTTATTAATATCTGGACCTCTCTAAATAATTACCTTCTCCTTATAATTTGCGGCCATTTTATTAATAGCTAGGAAAAGCTTATAAACGCTCTCCTTAGCCTTTATATGGTAGCCTTTTATAGCGGGAACAAGTAATAGAATACTCTCCTTTTAGTGCTTAAGGACTATAGGATTATATAAAAGCTAGGTACCGTTATATCTAATAACTATACTATAAATAATAAGCTCTGTTATATAATAAGCAACCAGCTTCTCTAGAAAGAAATAATTAAATAGAACCCTATCTACTAATAGATCTGCTATTAGGGTTATATTCTAAACCTTATATTCTAAACCTTATTGTTTAGGCTTCCCTCTTTAAAGACTTAATTGGTTTTGTCACAGGACACCTCCGTGACACCTTATAGACGTCCACCTATTCCCACCTGTTTCCACCTGTTTCCACCGACGCAGCAAGAAGAGACCGACCGCGAGACGACAATCTGACGGCAATCTGCCGCATTCTACCATATTCTGCCAAGTCCACTAAATCCTGCCAAGTTCTGCCAGGACCGCTACTTAAATCCTATTCTGCTCCGTGTATGTATTAACTAAGCAACCAAACTAATAATATATACCCTTTCTTCCCATTTCCTTACCTTCTCTCCTTATGTAATATCTTAACTTTATTATACAGTTTATGTATATAGCTTAATAATATCTACTTCGCTATATATTATTACCACTTATACTTACTCTGTAACACTACGTTATATTAAAACCTATATTCCGCCCTGCCTTATTTAAAATATAGAATAACCTTAAAGCCCCTATAACGGCCGCTAATATTATATCCGCACTCTAGGAACAATTGGTAGATATATAAAAGTCCTTTATAGACGCCCTTATATAAAACTAAGCTGCTATAGCTTAATAGTAAGCTAAATAAGAAGTATGGTACTAGAAAATAATTAAGGCCCTTTAAAAAGAAATCCGCACCCTTAAGACGCCTACGTTAAGCCCTTAAGACTAGTTACTATTACTAGAAGCTAATACGCGGAACGCGAGCCCTAAACTAGTAATAGTTATTCTACTAGTAGAATTAACTACTACGCTATAATAATCTAAATAATTACTAGACCCTCTAATATTTACTAGTAAATAATAAAAACTCTAATTGTTTCTAAGCTGGCTTAAAAATAAGCTAACTAGTAATACTAACTGCTATTTAACTAAAGCCAACTAACTTTGTTATACCCTAAGTTAACTAAAAGGAGATATAGCTAACCTTATTAAACCTCTTTAACCAAACTTAGTACTAAGCCTAATTATACTTCTTAAAGCTATATATAGTAACCTAAACCATTAAGCTACTACCTAGAAAAAAATAAACTATATAACTTAAGGAATAAAAAGCTTTCCAGTATACTTCTCTAAATTTAACTATTATATAAAAGAAACAGGCTAGAATAACTCTATACTAATTAACAGCCTTATTAAATCCTTAAGTCCTAAACTAAAAACCTCCCTAATAGGTATAGACCTACTAGGAGCCCTTAACGCCTACATAAACGTTATTAATAAATAGTATAATAATATACTACGCCTAATACCGAAGTCCACTCCTTAATATAATATAATAGCCCTGTAAATGTCTACTAAGTTATTATCTTAGCTTAAGCACCCTAACGCTATAGATATTAATATAGGGACCCTAAAATACGCTCTACTAGGGTCCCCTAAATAAGAATAACATATTAAGCTAGGCCTTTGCTTTAAATGCGGAAGTAAGGAATATATTTTAAAATACTACTCTGTCTGTATAATTACAGCACCTGTCGTACCGAACGTGTGCTTACGCGTACGGTACACCAACTACGCGTTTACGCGTTCGGTGCACCAACCACCCGCTTACGCGTCTAGTGCATCCCTGAAGCACTGACTAATCAGGGGGAGGTCGCATCAGTATATAGACCACGTAGTCTGCTTCAATACAAGAGACAGTCACCACCATCCCAAAGAGTATACAATACTATACGTATTTCGTGCCCCGGGATACGACTTACTCGTGCTATTAAGTTAGTACGAACACTGATCAGTGAGCGCGCACAGATTAGCAATCACTTGATACCTCCCCCCGAGCAATCACGACAGCGACCACCCGTTTAGACTCCTAGTACGACCTGCTGGAAGGTCGGAAGTTGGGGATTACGGACCTATCACCAACTCTGTATACTTATTTAAGTCTTAGTACGGTTTACTGGAAGTTTATAGACGCGAATACAGACCTTTATGGAACCCCCTACCCTCCTGCAAACCACTACGGACCCGTTAATTAATTTTACGGACCGTTATAAGACCTCCTCCACCCACTACAGCTTATATAGACATACTACGCAACATAACATGGCAGATATAATTAAGCAAATTAGTGAAGGTTAAAAGAAGTGGAGTCAGGGAGTCGACCTTACGTCTACAGACGGCGTCAATGACTATATTAATTTCAAAATCCTTGAATACGGACACTACAAGCTCCTGAACGACGACCTATGGGAGCAATACAAGGAAGACTTTACGGACTTTACGGAAGCTATTCTCAAGGCTTGTAACCCTAATGCCATCCGTAACCTACGAACCCTTTTACGTCACCATGGTGTATGGGTTGAAAGGGATAAACGAGTTACTATTGCACGGTCCTTATACAATACAATACAGGAGGAGGACCAAACGGAATGGACTAAAGAGCAGATCTTGGATTATATTAAAACCAGCGACTTCTTTACTTCCTTTAAACTTAACAGGATCTCTGGCCTTATAGCTAACCCATTTAACCGAATTTGTCCCACAGACCCAAGCTGCTTTAGAATTGACCTCGCTGGCCAAAATACACCCTACTCTTAAGTTACGGACCAAAATACGGACCATAATACCCCTGTAAACTAAAATATGGACTAAAACCCTCCCGTCACCTAAACCACAGATCCGCAACCTGCCCAAATTATAGATCCGCAACCCACCCAAGTAAAGACCTACGGCAAGGAGCTAGCTAACTTAGCTAAGCTCTATACCAACAAATCCAAGTACAGCAGTGAAAACGATAACTTTAACTTCAAACTCACTATCTTTACGGACCTCTGTCGGAAGGCTGATATTCCCAAACAGGAATTCAGCCAAGCCTATTCCACTATGCTGCGCGGCCTAGCCCTTAACCACTACTACACCAACCTCAAGAGCAACCCCCTTGGTGTTCCCTTTAATAAGCTATGCGAAGCTATACGCAACTACTTTAAAGGACCGGAATACAAGCGTGATATTCTTACCCAATGGAATACAACCAAGCTACGGACCGTAATTGACAAGAACACTGAAAAATCGACTATAGAGTGCCTGCAAATTCTTATTAAAGACCTCCGGCACCTATAGCACGGCCTTAACGCCAAGCTTTGAACAGACGACTTCCTGCATAACAAACTTATTACGGCTTGCCAGGAAGTAGAGCCCTGCAAGTACGCCTATTACAAGCCTGCAGACACCTTAGCTGGCCTCATTAATAACCTACGCTCCTCTATTGTAATGTACGAAGTCTTAAACCCACCAGGCAGCACTTAAGCCTTTATTACGGATATTCAATATCCGTAAATAGACTCAGACGTCTACTTTATGGACCGCCGCTACCGCCAGCAGCACCCATACCAACCAAGTCCTACCCGTAACCCCCGTAGCAACCCCCGTACAAAAACATACCCCCGTAGACGAACCAGCCAGAAGTGCTTCGTGTGCGGTAAGGAAGGATATTGGTCTACAAGGCATACCCAGGAAGAACGTGACAAGTCTAGGAAGAGACTTAATAGCCGTATTAACCAGTTCATTTTAGAATACGAAGGAGAGGAAGCAGAAGAGCCCCCTAATAAGTTAATAGAAGCCCTTATAATTGACTTTAACTTAGACGCTTAGGAATAAGAGACCTTAAAGACATTCCTAACCACTTTTAGACCTTTTACGGACAGCCAAGCCTTTAATATTACGACCGTATTAGCCGACCGCTCCTTTACACACTTAATTGCACTTAAAAACTGGCCCGCAAGCACACCTATTGGACCCATTATGGATGTTACGGACCGCGAACAGGACCCATTTGCATATATTACTATAGAATGCTATACCCCCAAGGAATTCTACGGTGTTATAATCAACACAGGTGCCTCTAAGAAGTCTACTATAGGCTACGGATAATACCTTGCATATAAGACTACCACAGATGATAATACGGACATCAATATTACACACACTGGGGCCGTAAACGTCTAATTCGGCATTAGCTTAACCGCATTAATTAGATTAGTTAAAGTTAAGACCCTAATTGGCCCAGTTGACTTCTATATAGTAAAAGCGGATACCCCTTTCCTACTCTACCTTGCGGACATGGATAAGTTATAGGTCTACTACAACAACGTTACGGACACCTTAATTGGCCCTGTAACTGCCCTAGGAAGCAAGTATATTACCCTGCCAATTGTACGACAATTTGGACACCCGTTCCTTATATAGGGAGAGACTTTACGGACCTACATTAAGGAATCTTTTAACTATAACCCGTGCTACCTTATTAGTACTGAAATCCACCGCCTGCACCGCCGTTTCGGCTACCCGTCAGCCGAAAAGCTATATAGAGTCCTTGAACGCTCTGGACACGACAACGTTGATAGGAAGGCAATCAACCACCTGACCAAATACTGCTCCTTCTGCTAGAAATACGGACGTTCCCCAGGCCGATTTAAGTTCACCCTTTATAAGGACCTTAACTTTAACCACTTAGTGTATATGGACATTATGTACATTAACGGCAGTCCAGTATTATATATAATTGACAAGGCAACCCGCTATTAAACCGCCTGTTAGTTGCAAAATATATCCATAAAACATATTTAGGATATTTTACGGACCTGCTGGATTGACACATATATTAGACCCCTTAAGTACATTACCCACGACACTGGAAGGAACTTTATTAGCAAGGAATTCCAATAGTATGCTATGGCCATAGCTATTTCAATAAAAGCTATTCTAGTTGAGGCGTACTGGTCTGTTGGGCTTATTAAGCGAGCTTACCCAGCCCTACAGAGAGCTTATTAGATTATTATGGATAAGTGCAAGGATATCTAAAAAGAACTGGCTTTACAGATGGCTGTAAAAGCCGTTAACGACACCGCTGGCCCTAACGGACTGGTACCTACCCTCTTAGTTTACGGAGCCTACCCAAGGATAAGCAACCTAGGCCCTCCTGCCCCGTCTATTACGGAACGAGCAGCTGCAATACGGAAGGTAATGGCCGAAATAGTCAAATTATGGGCCAAATAAACTGTTAATAACGCTCTGCACCACCGCAACGGACCTAATATAACCTTAGTATATAACCTCCCGCTTAATTCTAAAGTCCTTGTGTGGCGTAAAAGCGGTAATTAGACTAGACCTTACTGTCTACTGGCTATAGAAGACGAGACCTGCTGTATACAGCTCCCTAGCGGACCGACAAGCTTCAGAAGCACGTCCGTAAAACCCTACTTTTAGCCCGAAAACACCCATAATGTCAAACTAGATAAACTGGAAGCACCCGCCGAACCAGACAAACTAGAAGCACCTCTACCTACTCCAGAAGTTCCCTAGAAACCCACTAAACCTACTAAACCTGCCGTAAAGCGTGGCCGAGGACGCCCCTATAAAAACCCCGTAATAGAGAATCACCTGACCTCCGTAGGTATATCTATAAGGCAATCTCCCCCTGCGGATATATTAGTTCTAGTACAGAAAACCCCTTTTACGGACTTATAACGCAAAGAGATTAATAGACTACTTAAAAAGGGCGTCTTTGCGGTTATAATAGAGAAAGACGTCCCGTAAGGCGTCCATATATTTAACTTGCGCTTTGTTAACGAAATTAAGCACCCTGGTACTAATAAAGCCTTTAAAAAGTCAAGGCTTGTTGTATAAGCTTATAACGACTAGGGAAAGGACTTAGTCCTTACACAATTACCTATAATCCAACAAGTCAGCTAATGGATTATACTTACACTTACGCCTAGCCTATAGCAAAGCAAACCTGTAGCCCTCTACTTATGGGACATCTTATAAGCCTACGTGCAGTCTAATACCTACCTAAGTAGGGACATCTTTATACGGCTACCCCTTAAGCTTAACCTACAACTAGGAACAATTTTATGGGTTATAAAACCTCTTTACAGAGTACCGGAAGCTAGAAACCATTGGTTTAAGACATACCACCAGTATTACGTTAGTAAGCTTAAAATGGAACAGTTAACCTATAACCCCTACCTCCTATACAGCCCATTAAACGGCCTTGGTATTATTAGACTCCAAATAGACAATACCCTATTCCTAGCAGACCAGACCTTTACGGACACTAAAGAAACTAAACTATAAAAGGCCAAGTTCTCGGCAAAGCCGCGAGAGCAGTTAACTAAGCAGAATCCGATTAAGTTTAATAGAGGCCTAATTATATAAAAGGGCAACCTAATTAAGCTGACTCAGGAACGCCAAGCTTAAAACTTAAAGCCCGTTATAGCAAAGCCTATGGACCTTACTAGCTCCCACGGAGAGACCCGTAAGACTGTAAATATAAAGGACTAATATGTTGCATAGCGTGTAAGAGGCGCCTATATTGCCATAGTCTGTCAGCCCAAATCTGCCTATAATTTATCCTTTGCGGCCCAGGCAGTAAATCTACAAGAAGAAAATATTAAGCAGCTTAATAAGCGTATTTAGTGGCAAATTAATAATGCAGCAAGGGGACTTACTTTTATACTACTGGACCTAAGTTCCCTTAGCTTACTGGCATTTACAGATGCCTCCTTTGCCAATAACAGGGACCTATCATTACAAATTGGCTTTGTAATTGTACTTACAGACCGTAATTAGGACGCAAACATCCTATACTGGTCCTTAATTAAATGCAAATGGGTAACCCGTAGTGTACTAGCTTCTGAACTATATGTACTAGCTCATAGCTTTAATATAGCAGCCGCAATTAAATTAACAATCTAGAAGATTCTATAACTGGAGCAGTTACCCCTGGTTTTATGCACCAATTTAAAGTCCCTCTACGACTGCCTAGTTAAACTAGGTACGACATAAGAAAAGAGGCTTATGGTCGACCTAATGTGCTTACATCAGGCCTACAAACAACGTGAAATTACGGAGGTTAAATGGATCAGCAGCGGAGACAACCTAGCGGACGCCATGACTAAGGCAAAGCCGTGTTAAGCTCTAAAAACCCTAATTAACACAAATAAGCTCAATTTAAAGGTCATAGAATGGGTAGAACGTGACTAACGGAGTACTTATGGTTCATTTACGGCCTGTTGGAAGGCTGTATAGTTTACTTTACGGACCTTAAGCAGGACTTACGGCCAGCTTAAAGTACCGTCTGGAAGGCAGCCTAGAAGGTACCTTGGGAGGGATTTCCTATATATTTCTTTTGTGTTTTACGGTTCTATTAAAACAATTACGGAGGCTGTATACAGGTGGTTTCATTTTTCAAGTACCGCCAGTGTATAATTACAGCACCTGTCGTACCGAACGTGTGCTTACGCGTACGGTACACCAACTACGCGTTTACGCGTTCGGTGCACTAACCACCCGCTTACGCGTCTAGTGCACCCCTGAAGCACTGACTAATCAGGGGGAGGTCGCATTAGTATATAGACCACGTAGTCTGCTTCAATACAAGAGACAGTCACCACTATCCCAAAGAGCATACAATACTATACGTATTTCGTGCCCCGGGATACGACTCACTCGTGCTATTAAGTTAGTACGAACACTGTCCCTATGCCCTAATATAACTTATAAACGGCTAATACTAACAACTATTTATTATATTAATCCTCTAGTTACCGTCCTTAATCTTTACCTAGCTCTAGCCCAATATTTAGTAAGTACTACTTATAAGGATAAAGTTATAACCAATGTTCTATAGGAACCCCTTCCCGCTTGCTATTAAAAGGCACGTCCTAGAGTTAAGTTGCTCTTTAGAATAGCTATGTTATAGGATCTTGTTAAACGTATTAGATATTATAAACCCTAACTTTTAGGATTATAGTATAACCGTTAACTGCCGTCTTTGGCAGAAAAGTTAATAGGCTAATACTTAAGTCCTAATTAATATAGAAGCTAGCGGCATAGGATTTATTAATAAGATCTTTATATAAGATAATAGGTTTACCCTAATACCCCTTAACCAACATATTAATATATTTGGATTTAATGGCAAACGTACTATTTTAGGCCGTTTTACTTATATAGCGGCCCTAAGACTCCAATACCTAAACTATAAAGAATTAATTAAGCTCTTTATAACTACCCTAGGTTACCTAGTAATTTTTAGATAACCCTAAATAAAGCTATATAAGATAACCATTAATTAGGACAACCTTAAGCTTTTATTTACCGCCTCCCGTTATAAGCAGAAGTGCCTTATAACTTACTGCTTAGACCCTAAACCAAAATCTAAAAAATTCACTAGGATCTACTAGTCTAAAATTTCTACTAACGTCTACCCTATACCTAAAAAGTCTACCTAATTCCACCAACCTAAGAATTCCACCGAATTCCACCAATATAAGAATTCCACTAACGTCTACTAAGAACCTAGAAATTATACTAAACCATATAAACTAACTCTAACCGCTGCACCCTAAACTAAGTAGAAGCTTAAGCTTAATATATAAAGGTACTAGAAGAACTGGTATTCTACTATAAAAAGGATACTTAAAGAACCTAAACCCAAATCTAATACTAACTCCGTACCTAACACTAAACCTAAAACTATATAAGAAACTAAGGATAATCTAAGCCTACTTAACACCTTAGATATCTATATAATTAGAGCTACCCTATTAGTATAACTTGCTAGGAAACCTAAATATACAATCTTTACAGTTACAATGGCCGATATTAAGAAGGCCTTAGTACTAAAGAAGTACACTAACCTAGCTATAAAAGTACTAGTAGAATACTATAATTATTTAGATATATTCTTATAAAAGGAAGCCAATAAGCTACTAGAACGCCGTCTATATAATTATAAGATTATAGTTGAAGAAGGAAAATATCCTAGATTTAGACCCTTATATAGAATGTCCTAAAATAAACTCTAGGTACTATAGAAGTACTTAAACAAACATCTAGATAAAGGATTTATTAGAGCAAGTTCTTTACCTATAGCCGTACTAGTAATCTTTATTAAGAAACCTAGTAGTAGTTTATACTTCTGTATAGACTACCAAGCTCTTAACGCTGTTACTATTAAGAACTAATACCTAATCCTATTAATCTAAGAGACACTAAACCAATTAAGTAAGGCTCGCTTTTATATAAAGCTTAATATTATCTACGCATTTAACTGCCTCTATATTACAAAAGGAGATAAATAGCTTACTGTATTTTATACTTAATACGGATTATTTAAATACTTAGTAATGCCATTTAGCCTTGTAAACGCCCTAAGTTTATTCCAACACTTTATAAATAATACCCTATACCTATACCTAGACGTTTTTTATACTGCTTATATTAACAATATTTTAATATATAGCAATAATCTGGCTAAATACTAAAAATATATTAAACTGGTTTTGTAAGCCTTGCGTGGAGCCAGCCTATAATTAAATATAGATAAATGCGAGTTCCATAAAACGGAAGTCCTATACCTTAGACTTATTATTTCTATAGATAGCGTATAAATAGACCCTAAGAAAGTTAAAGTAATTGTAAACTAGTAAGAACCTAAGAATATTAAGGACATAAGGGCCTTTATAAGCTTCACCAACTTCTATTAATAGTTTATTAATAACTTCTCCGCCTTAGTTTTACCCCTTATAGCCTTAACCTAAAAGGATAAAGCCTTTATCTTTAATAAGGAATATAAGAAGGCCTTTGCTTATCTAAAGGTTATATTTACTACTGCACCTATACTCTAATACTTTAACCTAGACCAAATAAGTGTTATAGAAGCTAACTTATCTGATTATATTATTAGAGGCATTCTATCTTAATACAATAAGGAAGGAGTATTGCACCCTATAGTATACTTTTTAAAATAACTAAGCCCAGCTGAATGTAATTATAAAATCTATAATAAGGAATTGCTGGCTATATTAAATGCTTTAAGTAATGGCAACTAAAACTAGAAGGAGCTGGATTCCTAATTAAAGTTCTTAGTAACTATAAAAACCTATAGTACTTCACAACTATAAAATAGCTAAGCCACTGTTAAGCCTGCTGGTTAGAATATCTGTTCTAATTCTAATTCTTAATTATATACCACCTAGGCGTTTAAGGCTAGAAGCCTAATGCCCTAACCTAATGTTTATAGGACGTACCAGCTTAAGAAAAAGCGCGCTCCTATTGTAATTAAACCCTACTCTACCTTAAGCTATTTAAACCTCCTACTAAAGATCTTATAGTATATGTCCTTAAAATAACTAATTAAACCATTAAATAGATTATAGTTAACGAATATCTAAATAATAAGTTTATCTAAGAGACGCTTAAGCTAATTTAAGATGGCGTTAGACGCTTTAAAAAGATTTCTTTAAGTAAATACAAAGCCTATAGAAACTGCTTGTACTACTAGAACCGCCTAGTTGTCCCTAATTATAATAAACTTAAGCTTAAGCTTAAGCTTCTTAAACATATGTATAATCTACTAGTAGCTGGCCACCTAGGCTATGGAAAAACCCTAGAACTACTCTAACAGGAGTACTACTAGCTAAATATATATAATATAATATGGAAGTACGTCTCTAGCTGCTATACCTGCTAATGAGCTAAAGCTTTATATAAGATGTATAACGGCTTCCTAAAACTACTGCCTGTTTTAGACTAAAGATGGAAGGATATCTTAATTAACTTTGTTGTTAACCTCCCTGTAAGTAAAGGCTGCATAAATATTATAGTAGTTATAGACTAACTATCTAAGATAAGACACTTAATTGCCTACCCTAATATATTAACACCTACTATTGCCTAACTGTTCCTGGATTATATATAGAAACTTTACAGACTCCCTAAAACAATTGTCTTTAATAAAGGCTGCTAGTTCGTCTTAGTGTTCTAGAAAGAACTAACTACCCAACTCTATATTAAAGTACTGTTGTCTACAGCATATTACCTAGAAATAGATGGTTAAATGGAACGTGCAAATACTATAATAGAATAGTATATTTAGATATACATATTATATTTATAGGATAACTAGATGGACTGGCTTGCATTTACCGAGTTTACTATAAATAACTCCGTCTTAGAAACTATAAAGGTCTCCCTATTCCTAGCTAATTATGGCCAGTACCCGCAAATGGGTTTTAAACCCTTTAGTAATGTTCCTTGCCTAGCTTATTAGGCCTTATAAGTTATAGAAGCAAACAAATCTATAAAGAAGATAGAAGAACTATATATAAGGGCGCGAAGAGGCTTTGGGGAAGATTCGAAGGAACAATATAAATTCTATCTAAATCTAAGGGTATATAGCTCTTGCAGAGTACAAGACGTTGCGTGAAGAAGAGAAAGGAATATAGGAAACTTATAACTAAATATTCGTGGTCTTAGTAGCAGACACATGGGCATAAGCCCACGCGGATTTCAACAGGTTTCGACTAAATTCCATTATATTAGTGGAATTTAGTGGAGACTGGTGGAAATTAATTAAGTTGGCGGAATTTGGCAGAATTTAATTAACTTAGTAGAATTTAGCAGAATTTAATTAAAGCGTCGGAATTTAGCAGAATTTAATTAAAGCGTCGGAATTTATCTATTAAGTGTTTTACTAAGATATTCCTACTGTAACTAGGCTAGTCCTATTATAGTACCCCCCCCCCCTTTAGCCAAAGGTCTAAAACAATTTGATTTGGTTAAGAATTTATAACTTATTGCCTTATAAGCGTCGTAATGTGGTTTAAGTTCTTTTTGATTTTAAGTTTCCTACTATTGTGTTTTGTGTCTTTGTGTTAGGTGGCAGTTGTTTACCTTTATATTATATCCATCTAGCTGGAGCAGGCCGCAAAGGATGGTCTTTATGGAATTCTTTTACTAGGGAAGGCGCGTCGGCCTTAACCTATTTATAGGTTTCCTAGGTTCGTGTTTTATATTCTTTCCACTTAATAAGAAGTTTAAATTGTTTAGATTATGTTTTCTATTGCATATTATTAATTGAGTTAATAAAGTACGAACCGTTGCCGTTGTTAACAATTATGGGAGGTAGCGGCGGAATTTCGCGAGTTGTAGGATTGTCTCTTAAGGGTTATAGCAAGCTTACGTAAAACGTCGGGTGTATTTTTATTTTAGTTGGTAGTTTAAGCTTATAGGCGTATAGGCTCAGTTTCTTCTTAATTTAGTATGGGCCCGCGAACTTCTAATTAAGTTTCTTTAAAGGCCGTTAAGTCTTTAGGTTTTGTATACTTAGGTAAGCTATATTACCTTCCTTAAAGTCCTATATGGGAGCTTGTCCTTTATTCGCATACCATTCCTATAACGTTTAAGCGTACGTTAACTTACTTTATAACAGTTCCGTTAACTACTTTATTCAATCGGCAAAGTTATACACGTTAATTAACTAGATCCGTTTAATCGTGGGTCCTGTTATATTAATATTAGGTTATAGCTTAAATCTAAGTTAAGGGTTTTGTCCGTAGGTCGCGTAGAATAGTGTTATACCTGTTAATACATTTATTATATTATTTGCAGTAAACTTAGCTAAAGGTAGCTATTTTTCCCAGTTATCTTGCAGGTAGGAGCAGTATATTTATAAGTATTATTCTATAATCGCGTTCGCAATTTCCGTTTAACTATCTATCTCTAGATAAAACGCAGTTAAGAGTTGTATTTAAATGCTTAATTGTTTACATAGAGCTTGCCAGAAGTCTAAAACGAACTAGCTTCCGCGGTTGGATATTATCGTATTAGGAAGTCTGTGTAGCTTAAAGACGTACTTAACGAAACATTCGGCTACTGATATCGCATTAATTAAGTCCATAGGAATTATATGTCGCATTTTCGTAAGACGGTTAACTACTACTATAATATTTGTAAACCTATTACTACTAGGTAAGTTAACTATAAAGTTAATCGAGATATCGCGCTATCTTTATATTGGGATTGGTAGCGGTTAAAGTACTCCTTACTTCTTTATATAAGAGGTTTTTCCACACACGTATATCCTGTATGCTCGAACGTATTTCCATACGTAGTTATATATTATAGGCTAGTAATATACTCGTTAAACGATCTTATAGGTCTTTGTATAGCCAGGATGTCCTACTATAGGGAAGTTATATACAAATTCGAGTATCTTAAATCGTAAAGGTTTGGAATTCGGAACTACATCTTCTGTTAATAGTATAATTAATTGTTTTAAATTTCGCATTTAGGGAGTGTAATATCCTTATACTATTATTTTCTAGTTTGGATCACCTTTATTATATCTACTATCTATATATTATTCTTATATTCATATTTCATTAGCTTATTAATTTCCATTTCCTATTTATTGACTTCTAATTTATTCCTATTAAGTTCCGTATCTAGAAATATAGGACATAGTTTTTTAAAATGTTTAGGGGGCAGTAAGATCCGTAATTAATTTATAATTCGTTTATCTAAGGCGTTTATAGGTAAGTTCTATAATTGTCGTGTTAATATGTTAGGCTTTTAATTAAGTTTGCCTAGTTAATACGTAATCTTAAAGTTAAATTATAAGAGGTATTTGGCCTAACAAATTTAGCGCTATATCAATTGTTTTATAGTTATAAAGTATTACAGGTTCTTATGGTCCGTTAATACACGTATTAGAAACAACAATCCTTTTAGCTTAAAATACCATTGTTTAAAGTATCTAACGATTATAAGCAGTTCCTTATCGTATATCTTGTAGTTTAATTCGGTAGGGGCGAGTTTCTAGAAGAGAAAGGCTACTAGACATAGTTCGCCATTCTTATTATATTGCAATAATACTCCCCCTAGCGCATAATCTAACGAGTCCGTTTTAACAATACATTTAAGGTCAGGGTTGAAGTAAGTAAGGATCAGAGCAGTTATAAAGCAATATTTTAAGTTATTAAAAGCTCGTTCGCATCTAGCGGTCTATTTAAATTTTAAATTTTTCTTTATTAGGTTTACTAACGGCTAAGCAACTTCTAAGAAGTGGTTAATAAATTATTAATAGAAATTTGCAAATCCTAGAAATCCTTAAATGTCCTATATATTGCTAGGACTTTCTTAGTTTACAATCGCAGCAACTTTCTTAGGGTCCATTTTAATTTCGTTATAGGATATAATTAAGCCTAAGTATATAACCTCAGACGCGTGGAACTTGTATTTCTTAATATCGCATTATAAGCCCGCGTCTTGTAAGCGTTTAAGGACCATTCTAATATATTTTCAATGTTTAGAAAGCAAGGATAAGTAAATTAAGATATTATTAATATACGCGGTAACAAATACATTAAGGAATTTATAAAGTGTATTGTTAATATATTACTAAAACGTACTAGGACCGTTTTTTACGCTAAATAGTATTACTAGGTATTTAAAGAGTCCCCATTATATATAAAAGGCTATATACTTCTTATCTCCCTTACGTATACAAATTTTATTAAAGGCAGCGATTATGTTAAGCTTTGTAAAGTACCATGCCTTTACTAATTAGTTAAGCGTCTCTTAAATTAAGGGAATCGGATATTGGTTTTAAATTATAATTGCGTTTAGAGCTTAACAATTAATATAGAATCTTAAGCCTCCTCCTAGCTTTTTAATAAATAGCATGGATAAGGCGAATAGAGATTAACTAGGGCAAATAAATCCTTTTTCTAGATGCTTATTAAGGTATTATCGCATTATAAGCAGTTCTTCTCGTAATATGCCATATAGCGGACCAAACTTTAGTGTTATGCCAGGCTCGAGTTCTATCTTAAAATTATACTTCTCTTAGTATGGGGCTAGTTAGTCTATAAATCGTTTTTTAAACTCGTTAATTAGGTTATAGTACTCTTTAGGTACAAAAGGTTAAGGATTAGGATACTATTTTAGTTCCAGTGCTTTCTTAATATATTTTATAGTTATAGTAAAGATTTTATAATCTCGTCTTTTTGCTAACAAGATAAAAGGCGCGGCCTATATTATACAGATTTTAAGAGGGTTTGACGTAATATCTTCGCATTCTTTACTATAATCAGCAGTTATAGATTTATTGTGTTGGCTTAAGGTTTGTAGCAAGGGTAATTTATATTATGTTAAATTTAAATAGTTATGTGCATATTTATAGGGCAAATGGTTTTTTAAGCAATAACTTTGGCAGTAGGTTATACGGAACTTTAGTATTTCTTTAACCCAGCTAATTAAAGGGTTGTATTGTTTCAGCTATCCGTATCCAAGTATTATTTTATAGTGCTTTAAGGGTGTTACAAATAGGAAAACGTATTTAAGGTATTTACCTATCCGCAATTTTACAAGAGCGTAGTGTGTTATTTTGCTATATATTAAGGGTTTGCCATTAAAGCCTTATAGGCCTTAGGGCTCGTTGAGTTTCTTTAAATTTAGGCATTAAGTTTTCGCGTAGTTTATATTAATAAAGCCTATGCTAGTGGCTCCGCTGTCTATAAGGATTTATACTTCCTTCCATTTTCTAAATATTTAAATTTCGCCGAGTATATTAAGGGAGTTGTGTTGTGTATTAGCGCTAAAAGAGCCTAGACACTTATACTCTTTCACTTTTTATCCTAAGGCGCGACTTGGCCCTAGGACGATTCGTTTTTTAAGTTAACCAAAGGCAAGGTGCTTCGTGACGTCTAAGTATAATTTATAGCATAAGTACAATTTAAGGAATAAGTACGGCTTAAAGAACAGGTATAATTCAAGAATTGGGTACGACTTAAGGATTAGGAGGAACTACGGCGGACTTTTTTAAAAGGGTAAGTTCGGCAATATTTTTGAATATGTCCTTTTTTACCATATCTAATACATTCTCTATTTGTGGCTTGTGTTCTTTATTTATTAGTTCCTAAGGGTGTATAGGATTAGGTGGCATTGAGGTTTATAGGGTTGTATATAGGGCTTTTAGGTCTCGGAGAAGGATCGCACCTTAGAGCATATACCAGTTTTAAGGAGTTTTGAACACGAGGTGTGGTTAACTTTAGAAAATAAGTCTATTTGTTATATTAAAGGTCTTTATTAATTTGTTAATATATTATAGCAAATTCGGATAGGTTTTTCGGTAGTTCTCTACTTACTAACTAGGCTCTAATCTCATCTAAAATAGCTTATTAAAGGGCAGCAACTCTAGCGGCTTTATTCTAATCCAGTTCGCTAATAAGGCCTAAAAATTCTGAAAAGAAGCTGGTAAAGTCTTGGTTCCGTTATTATAGGTTTTAAGTTTAGTAACAGCTATATGTTCGCGGCTGGCGTTATTATACATTTGTTCTAGTAGAGAGATAAAGGTTTTAAAATTAACGAAAGTGCTATTGTGGAAGAATAGATCTATAGTTCATGTAGTGTCCTTGCTTAAATAAGACATTCTATAGCTAACCTTACTAGCCTTAGTAGGGTATTAATTGTAGTTTATTAAAAGTTTAAGACGGAGCTTGGTTATAAAGAGACGTAAGTTATTTTAGTTTCTATTAAACATTAGAGGATTAGGGAGCTTTTTAGATTTTGCAGTAGGTACTAGGTTCGCTATAGGTGTAGGTTAAGCTACTATTACTAGTTTGGTGTTTATATTTAACGGGTTAGGTTTAGGTACCGTTATTTTAATTTTATTTATAGGTATTGCTGTTAGGGTCTATAACATAAATGCCTTAACATTACAGAGTTCTTCGCGGAGTGCTTCTATTAATCGCTAGTACTGGGCTTCTAGTACAGCCCGCTACTAAGCTAAGGCGTCCGTAAAGGACTGTTGTATTATGGTTAACTATTCCCTAACTAGGGTTATAATACTCGTGGTTATTAAAAGGGATTTAGGTTCGTTTGCCATTTTAATAGTAGTTATTTTAACGTAACGTAATATAAGGGTGCGAAGAGGCTTTAGGGAAGATTTAAAGGAATAATATAAATTCTATCTAAATCTAAGGGTATATAGCTCTTGCAGAGTACAAGACGTTGCGTAAAGAAGAGAAAGGAATATAGGAAACTTATAACTAAATATTTATAGTCTTGGCAGCAGACGCATGGGCATAAGCCCACGCGGATTTTAATAGGTTTCAACCAAATTCCATTATATTAGTAGAATTTAGTGGAGACTGGTGGAAATTAATTAAGTTGGCGGAATTTGGCAGAATTTAATTAAAGCATCGGAATTTATCTGTTGAGTGTTTCACCGAGACATTCCTACTGTAACTGGGCTAGTCCCGTTATACTATAAGAGTTCCTTACTAATAAAATGATATAGGCCTAGTCTGTCTATAAAGCCACAGTAAATAAGAACTGAACCCTAGCACCGGCTTACTAAATTAGTGACTTTGTCTGGCTAGATATAAGAAATCTAAATATAAAACAACCTACTAAGAAACTTAATTGGAAGAACGCCGGCCCTTATAAGGTTAAAAAGGTTGTCTCTCCTTATGCCTACTAACTAAAGCTCCCTAATACAGTTAAAATCCACCCTATATTCTATACGTCAGTCCTCTACCCTACTGCCCCTATATTAGACGCCCTACCTAGACAGATCTAAGACCCTCCCCCACTAGTTAAAGTGGATAGTAAGGATGAGTACCTTATTAAAAAAGTTAATGATATTAAGTATAACAAACGGAAACATAAATATATATACCTTATGAAATGGAGAGGCTTTACTAAGCCCTTATGGGAACCTATTAACTCTATAGGACTTATACAAGCCGCAGAAGACTTTTATAAACTCCACCTAGAACTACCATAGCCCCATCTTGCAGAAGCTTAAGTTTAAAGGGGGGGTACTATTATGGGACACCTCTGTGACACCTTATACACATCCACCTATTCCTACCTGTTTCCACCTGTTTCCACTAACGCAGCAAGAAGAGACCGACCGCGAGACGACAATCTGACGGCAATCTGCCACATTCTACTATATTCTGCCAAGTCTACTAAATCCTACCAAGTTCTGCCAGGACCGCTACTTAAATCCTATTCTGCTCTATATATGTGTCAACCGAGCAACTAAACTAATAATATATACCCTTTCTTCCCGTTTCCTTACCTTCTCTCCTTACGCAACGTCTTAACTTTATTACACAGTTTATGTACATAGCTTAATAATATCTACTTCGCTATATATTATTACCACTTGTACTCACTCCGTGACAGGTTTTAATAATATTAAGTTATATAAAGAAGATAAGGTAAAAGGAAAAGAATTCGATCTAAAAAAGGAGAAAGAGAAAAGCAATATATTTTAGAAATTTGGCGTACTTAGGAAGCATTATAACATTGCCGTATACTTTTATAGCTTAGTTAGTTATATAAGGGAGTTTAAAGGTCTTATAGGGAGAAGAATTTTACCTAATAATTATACGAGATAGAATAGCTAGTATTTTATACTCAGCATAGCAATTTAGAAAAAGTCTGCCATTAATATGTATACTAAGCATAACCTTAATATACTTAAAAAGGACTATCTTAGTCTAAAGGACTAGGAGGCGCTTTATATAATAAAAGGTTTTCTCTAAATATTCTACTAGGTAACTCTAAAATACTAGGAACATAAAGTAACGCTTAAGAATGTACTCTTTATAATAGATATTATAATTAAGCACCTTAATAAATCTTAGGTTAGTTTATCTTCTTACTTTATTTTCTAATTTAGCTAATATTATATAATTAGATAGAGTATATATTTAATAAAGAGTTTTCTAAATATATTAGAAATACTTAGAATACCTTTAATAGGTATTACTATAAAATAAATAACTCGCTCCTTTATGCCGCTACACTTATTCTTTATCTAGCCTATTATATAAGATATATTAAGTAGGTTTAGAAAAAGAAGTAACGTAAGCCTATACTTAATAGCGTTAAAGAGCTTTAGGAAAGATATTAGAATAGAAATTTTACGCCTAAAAGTATATTATTATATAAAAAGCTAGCTTTAGCTTAAATCCTTAATAAGTTTAATAAGATTGCTAAGGATCTTAATAGTATAATATTTTAACTAAAAAGTTAGGATAAGTATAAGGACTTTATCTCCAAGATGCCGTATAAGATTTTAACAACTGTACTTTTGTGATAGTGCTAGAGCGCATTACCTGCTACTTTGCCGTTTTCTAGGCAATTTGCCAAATTCTGTCAAATTCTGCCAAGTTGCTATTGGCTTGCTTACTACTAGCGCCTTGACAACCCTTTATATCTTACCAGTCTCTACTAGCCTTCTTCTTCTCCTTAGCTTAATATTCTTATATAGTAGCAATCCATAAGCTTTGGTTTAGAAGCATTTATATAAGCCTATTACATTATACTAAGCTCCCCCTATATTGCCTGGAAAGGCCTTAATAATATCCCACCCTAAAAGAAGACATTTGTCTGCAATAATGCGTTAACACGTTATACTTAGACATTAAAAACATACACTACTATGTCTGAGAAGGCCCTAATAATATCCTACTTTATAGGCCAGACTGTACCCAACCTATACCCCTAAAAGAACCCTGAAATTAAAACCAAATTATATAATTTTAATAAACCTTAGGAAGCTAACAATGGTACCTAAAGTAAGCTTATCTAAAAGACCTACTTCTACCTAAGAGGAACATAAGATCTAGTTAGGATTAGAAATTAAAGATAATAATAACGTTATAGATATATATAGGCAGATTTATGCTCTTGCAGCTAGTTAGAAGGTTAACTATCTTTAAGCCTAAAACATATAAAAGAATCTAAAGGAGATCCTGGAAAGCCTTACTGCCCTATAAAATAGCCTGGCCTCCCCTTTATAAAGCCTTAGTTAACCTATTTACTTAACTAAATATAATATACTAGAGAGTACGGACACAATAATAAATAATTAAAGTCCATTAAGCTTCCTAACCCCCTACTATTATTAAACAGTATAAACCCAACCTTTAAGAACTGGAGAATCTAGGTGCGAGGAAAGCTTTGTATTAATTATAACTATTTTCCCTCTAAAGAAGCTAAAATGCTCTACCTCTTTAGTTAAACTATTAGGGACGCCTAGTAATACCTCTAGGCCAAGTTTAAGGACAAGTTACCTATTTAGTTTATATCTGCTAATAAGATAATATAGCATCTCGCTACTATCTATATTAATCTAAATAAAATATGGGATGCCTGTTATAACTATAATCGCCTAATAATAAAATTAAACTAATCCTTTACTAAGTTCTAGACTTAATTCTTAAACCTAGTAGGCGAAGGCCAAGTTCTCCCTAAGAACTACTGTTTGGACCTATATAATAGGCTAATGGTCTAACTATAAGAGAAGATCGCGGTAGCTTTAGATAACCTACTAACCTACCAAAGACTTGTAGCCTAATATTTGTTGCTAGATTTAGAACTAAAATAAATTAATACTTGTTCTAATTAACTAAAGCGGCCCTATAGCAACTGTAACCTATTTACTATACTAACGGGAGCTGGCGTTGGAAGATAAACCACGACCGCCCTTATATTAAAAGCGGTTATAGCTACCTATCCACAGGCCTCGCCTAACCCGCTACGTACCACACCTCCAGCTAATGCTTATTGTAACACCCTAATTAACACTGCCATGGTTATATGCTTTAATTACAGAAGGGATAGTTACTTTATCTTATCCTGTCTAAAGCCAAAGGATATAGGTAATATTAAGGAGATAGAGAAAGAAGAAATATCTAATAAGTTAGGAAAAGAAGAACCCTAGGGAAAGACTCCCCCCTAGGGTATTCTATTAATCTTAAAGAGATTAATTTAAGTTAGCTAATAGGTGGAAAACACTTTACGGTTCTATATATAGTATCTTAAAATAGATATAGAGTTAATATAACTGCCCTTATTAACACTGGAGTAAATAGCTTTGCCTTTATAAACACTGGTTGTGTAAATAATATTGCTAAGTTCTTAAATATAAATGCTACCTAACTAGAGAAGCCTATCTAAGTAAAAGGCTATAATGGCTAAGCCGGTAAGCCAGTTACCTATATCTTAAAGCTATATATCGCTATTAATAGACAGCGCTAATTTGGCATCTCTTTCTGTATCCTAGACCTAGGGTCCTATAATATAATCCTTAGCCGAAAATAGATATCCTACTTTAATATTTGGCTAAATATTTAATAAAGATAGTTTGTCTAGCTGGAAAATAGACTAAAGTTACCCTCTTTTGTTAGAGAAATCCGTACTAACCGCAAGATATTAGCTGTAAAGGCTGACCCTATCTACTAGTAGGATGTTAGGGACTGTAACCTAGCCTTTGCCTAAGAAGATGCCCGCCGCAAGGCTAGTAGAAGCTCTATACTAATAAGGATACTCCCCTAAAGGACTGCAGTTAAGGAGGACTTTACTTATAAAAGTGGAACGGATAGTAATATAGACAACTTCTAAATTGTGGAGATCCGGCTAATAGGGAAGAGGATATACTAACAGGATGTAGAGGATAACCTTTAGAAGATATAACAAGAGCTAAAGGGAGTGAAGATAATGCTAATATACTAAAGGCCTTTTAGGCCACGGACACCCCTACTACTATATAACCCCCCCATAGTAGATATCGCGGTAATTAGTGCTATAGGTTTCTACTTTAATATATATTAAAAGGATAATAAGGTCTTTATAACTAGCTTATATAAAATTAACCAGATTATTAATAAGAAGGAAAAAGGGCTAATAGAGAAAACTAATAAGGAGCTAGTTAAACACCTCCTCCCTATATACCTATTAGGCTATAGAGACGCATTCTTAAAAGCAGCCTTAGATATACTACCCCCCTACTAAACCTATAACTATAAGATTTAACTAGAGGCTGATAATTCTCTAGACTATAGCCCCCTTTACTAGCAAACTATAAAGGAACTAAAAGCAACCAAGTAGTACTTAATTAATAACCTTTATAAGGGGTTTATTAAACTAAGTTAGGCCCCTTTTACTTCCCCTATTCTATTTATAAAGAAACCTAATAAGGGCCTTTGTTTCTGCATTAACTATTAAAAACTAAACGCCATTACTTAGAAAAATTGCTACCCCCTTCCCCTAATTAATAAGACCCTTATATATCTAAGCTAAGCCAAAATCTTTACTAAGCTTAATATCCGCTAAGCTTTCTACTAAATTAGAATGGACCCTGTATTAGAAGATCTAATAATATTCTGTACCCGCTATAGTTCTTATAAATATAAAGTCCTTCCTTTTAGACTAACAAATGGGTCAGCTATGTACCAATGGTATATAAATAATGTTCTTTTTAACTACCTTAATAAATTCTATACGGTATACCTAGACAACATTCTTATATACTTAGACAATAAACTTAAGTACTAAGTTCACGTTAAGAAGGTCCTAAAGAGGCTGTAAAATGCAGGTCTATAAGTTAATATTAAGAAATATAAATTCGGAGTAAAGCGAATAAAGTACCTTAGGTTTATTATTAGTATAAAAAGAATTAAAGTTAACTCTAAAAAGGTTAAGGCAATCCATAACTAGAAACCCCCTTATACTATAAAAGGAATCTAGTCCTTTCTAGGCTTCTGTAACTTCTACTATTAGTTTATCTATAACTATAGAGTTATGGCTAAGCCTCTTATACAACTAACTAAGAACAATACGCCTTTTATTTTTAATAATAATTATATAGAAGCTTTTAAGGAATTAAAGGACTAATTTATCTCCTCCTTAATTCTTTATTATTATAACCCAGACCTTAAATTAATACTGGAAATAGACGCCTCCGATAGAGTAGTAGTAGGGGTTCTCTTATAGTTATACTTATATGGCAAGTAGTACCCCATTATATTCTTCTTAAAGATAATGGCCCTAGCAGAGTATAACTATAAGGTGCATAATAAGGAAATACTGGCTATTGTATAATTGTTGTCCTAATAGCGTATAGAGCTTAAAAGCACAGACTCTCGGATTAAAGTCTATACTAATTATAAAGCCCTTAAGTATTTTATAACAATAAAGCAGCTTACTAGTTAACAGGCCTAGTAGGCTAAAATACTTTCCAATTCTTCTTTACAATTATATACCGCCCTAGTAGGTAAAATTCTAAAGCTAATGCCCTTACCTAGAGAGAATAGGATGTGGAACTATAGGATAAGCTAAAGGCTTAGTATTGGATATATGCCCTCCTCCGCCCCGAACAGCTTAACCTATATATCCTTAAGAAACTAAGCCCTAAATAGAATGAGCTGGCGCCTATAGAAGGAGAGATCCTAGATAAACTAATGGGACTAGTTAACCGCATCCTAATTGTAAACTGTATAGCTAAATCCCTAAAAGCCCTCCGTGACTAAGCTATAGAAAGCAACCCTAATTTAAAAGTAGAAGATGGACTGCTCTTATACTAAGAACGGCTTATAGTTCTAGATGTTAACAACCTACAAACGGAGCTGATCTGTAAAGCCTACTATTAAGTCTCTACGGCGTACCCTAGTTAAGACAAGACCTACTAACTACTAGCGAGGACTCCTATCCAACATAGAACGATTTATTAGGAATTATTATGCTTATAAATAGGTAAATACCCCTAGGGATTAAACCCCTAGATGGTTACAACTACTACCAGTTCCCAAATACCCTTGGCAGCATATTATAATGGACTTTAAATTATTCTTAATGGACAAATATAGATATAATATAGCCTTTATGGTAGTCAACTAACTAAGTAAGTAAGCTATTTCCCTCCCCTGCTTTAAGACTATAACTACTAAAGATATAGCTTACATATATGTTAATAATATTTATCGGATCTATGGCGCTCCTAAGTTAATTATCTCTAACCATGGACTCTACTTTATATTGGACTTCTAGGACAAATTCTACCGCATCTTTAGGATTAAGATTAAGCCCTCTACTATATTCTACCCTTAAACTAATACCTTAACTAGCGACTTCGCCCCTTTATTAATTACTACTGCCTATAATGGACTACGCACAGCTTATGCTCCCTTATAATAGTATAGGAATGTCGCCATTTAAGTTACTCTATAGATATAAGCCATAAACATTCTTTAATTGGGATAGACCTATAGGACCTATAATGGCCCGCGAACGCCTTAGCTATAAAGAGGCCTAGATATTTACTAAGAGAATATATGGAGCCTAGGAGGCTGCCTAAGCAATTATAAAAAAGGCATAAAAGAAGAAAGAGACTGACGTAAACTAATATTATTATGAGGTAGACTTCTACATAGGAGATAAGGTATAGGTGTTAATAAAGAACTAGAAGACCCAGAGGCCGAGCCATAAGCTAGACCACTAAATAGCTAGCCTCTATAAGATCCCTAAGAAGGTAGGGCACTCTTTTAAGGTTAAGCTACTAGAGTTAATAAAGATCCACCCTGTCTTCTCTCTAAATAAACTGCGGAAGGCTATAGACAACCTACTGCCTAGACAATATAACAACCCCCTACCGCCAATTTAGATTGCAGAGGATAAAGAATAGGAAGTTAAAAAGATTTTAGCAGTTAAGAAGGACCGTAGTACCTTAAAATACTGTGTAAGCTAGGTAGGTCACAATAAAGATCTAGAGTAGTACCCCATATCTAATTTTAAGTACTCCCCCTATAAGCTACAAGATTTCCACCTAGCCTACTTAGACCTCCCTAGACCACCACGCAAATTAGACAGCTGGATTAAATGCTAGGAAGAGGGGTTAGATAACTATAATAATAAAGATAATAATAAAGAACTTAGACAAAGCCTAAGGGCAGGCTTTTTTAGGAGGGGGGGGGGCGATATAATGGTGCTAGAGCGCGTTACCTGCTACTTTGCCATTTCCTAGGCAATTTGCTATTTTCTAGGCAATCTGCTAAATTCTGTTATATTCTGCTAAGTTGCTATTAGCTCGCTTACTACTAGCGCCTTAACAACCCTTTATATCTTGCTAGTCTCTACCAGCCTTCTTCTTTTTCTTAGCTTAGTATTCTTATATAGTAGCAACCCACAAGCTTTATTTTAGAAGCATTTATACAAGCCCGTTACAACTTTAGTAGTAGTTTTGGAAATAATAACAAAAGCGCCTGCTACGGCTCTTACTTATGGCAATTAAAATTCTCTTAATTCTAGTAATAAGCAATAAGTCAGAAAAAATCTTTTTAGGAGGACGTTGTATAGTATTATAGGAGAGAATGCAGATAGATTCTAAAACTCTTAAGAAAATAGAGTGTTTAAAGAATTGGCATCAGAGAAGAACTATAAAAGAGATAGGGGATTTTTCTTTAAGTATTTAAATATTATATACTTAAGGGGAGAGGTATATAGGGACCTGTTTCTACTGTAATATCCATAATATCCACAATATCTGCAATATCTGCCGAATTCTGCCAAATTCTGCTTATTTTAGGTAGAAAAGCCCTGCATAGGGCACTTTTATCCTTATCAATTGTAATATTTTATGCATTTTCTATTGGACAAAGGATATTTTATACTTACTTATTTGCATTATCCAAAACAACCCTGTCCGTTACTCTGCATTTTACCAAAATTAAATAGCGGCGGCGTCGTCATCGCCGTCGTCGTCGTCGTCCGGCCGTGACCAAAAATTATAGCACTATAATCTTCTAATTAACTAGAACTATTAAAGCCCCTACTCTAGAGGTTAGGGAAGCGCGTAGGTAGAAGGACTTAAACTTAATTAGAATGCCTCCCTAGGGTCTTGCCCGCACATTAACATACTTTAAAGATTTTGTCTGGTTTGTGCTAATATATATTATTAATAAGCCGCCAAGGATTTGTTTTTGCGCTTCCTTTATTGCTTAAGATTTCTTTAATATTAGAGATAGAGACAGCAAGGCAGTTCTTTCCTTTTAGCACCTTAACCCAGAAAGGGCAGAGTCTGTTAGTATTAGCTAGCTTAACAAGTTGGCCAAATCTATGCCTAAATAAGGTAATTGCGTATATAGCTCTGGTAAGGTTGACCTAGCCTTTACCGTTAACTAAAGTGTAGTTACGCAAGGCCAGAATAAGTCCTTATCTTTAGCCACTTGCTTAAAATTAAAGCCTTTAAGTTGCCGTCTGGGTGTATACTTTACTTAGAATCTAATACCATCTTCTATGTCTATCTAGGCCTGGTAAATTAAGATCTGCTCTAAAATATAGCAGATCTATTTAACTCTATCCTTAAAGCAAAAATAGGTCTTCTTCTTCTTTAAAACCTCGTCTTATCTAACACCCTTTTTTAACGTCTCTTTATCCTAAAGGTCGTCTAGTTTTGAGTACAATTTAAGGTTTTAGTGTGATTAGTAAGAACGGCAATAGCGGCGGCCTTCCCTGTGTGTATTATGGCTACTTCCTCTATTTCTTCTAACTTAAAGAGGAAAAGAGACCTAAAAGGGCTGGTCTAGTCATGCTTTAAAGACGCTTAGACAAGGTGTAGTAAAGCGCTAGCGCCGTCAACAAGCCAGGCTTGCTTATCTTCTATGTTATATAACACAACGAATTTTTAGGCGACCTATTTAAGTTGCGTTATATAATCATCTCCTAATTTTATATAAACAGCTTTATCTTTCTTATCAATGGCGGCCGTCACGCCAGCAGTAATGAACTTTCCGCCCGATATAGTGACTTTCTCAAAGGCGTAGCCCCTATGTGGTTTCCCAAGACTTAACGAATTAATAATATAGTTAGCGTCCGGAGCTCCTGTATAATACTATATATTAGCAAAACAACATTTCTTTATATCTGCACGTAGTCCCTACTGGCGTAATTCTTAACATTTAAGCACTAGCCAAGGATATATTAAGCTATTTCCAATGTAAAATTGCTAATATTCTCTAGATATGCGTCTGGGATATTGCGAATCTAAGGGTCTATATAGGAAATGTGGTTTCCATCTTCGTTAAAAAGCATATACTAGATTACCAGGTCTCCTACATGCCTAGTTAGAATTAGCATTATATAAAAGCCCTTAATAAAGAGCTTTCTACTAAAGGTCATTATATACTACGCTTAGGCTAGTGCCGCCATAATATTAAGCGGGATTTTAAGGCCTATGTTACGCTTAGATCTACGTGGTATAGGATAGCCTTTAATAATAATTGGATTCCCGAATAAGTTATACTAGCATTATCCATTAGAGGGTTTAAGATGCTCTTTCCTTTCCTCTATATTAAAATTAATCTTATAGAATATATTAGTCCAGGGCTGGGTTATAAATACTAGGGTTGGCGCATTACTAATACGGATATTACTAATAAAGGGAATGCAGTAAGCAACTCTAAGTTTGTATAGAGAGGAATAAAGAGCAGCACTAAGCTATGCCAGCTATTCGCCAATCTCTATAACAGAATCCCCTGTTCTAAGAGCCTCTAGCATAAATTTTAAGTTATGCATCTATACAGTAAGCTTGGTGCTATTAGGTAAGTTACCTAAAGAAATATAATTAGGGTTAGAATTAAATATAATATAAGTCTAAGGACTTATAGGTGTGCTAAGAGCTGGGGTTATAGCGGACCACGTCTTTTACTAATTAAATGGTATGCTTTCTAGCTAAGGGCCACGTCTAGTGCAGGTACTGTGCACAAGTTAGTGCTTATGCGTCTTTAGCGGCTCCTGTTAAGGTAATAGCTCTCTTAGTCGCTTTATTAGGCTATTCTTAATATTCCTACTCCTTAATAAAGGTAAGTAGATCCCATTTAATTTCAAAATTATTTTATATACCTGCGGAGGCTTATTTCTACTAAGATTGCAAAATAATAGCAGAGAAAACACTTCTTGCCTAATAGCATTAGTAATATCCCCTATAGTATTTGGCTCTAATAGGGTTAGAATAAGCTCTTAACGCAGTCTAACAAGCAGCCATTTATATACTAGGGTTCTAATAATAAAATCTTAATATGGTAGGAGCTTAGTTATATTAGGTCCTTTAATTTCTTCTTCCCTATTAGAGTCATTTTCTATAGAGTCGTCGGAGCTTATTTTTTCGCGATTATAAAGCTTGGGGTTGGGCGGAGAGTTATCTATAGAGCTCTTAAGCCAATCTCTTACTTTATTGTAGGGTAGTATTCTATTAGAATTGTCGGTCTTAGCTTTAGGAGGAGAATATTTCTCCATAAAAGATCCGGCTACATTACTATAAAAATTACTAGAGTTAGTATTAAAGGTAAGTAGACTAAAGTGGGTGAAAACTTAGTATTAGCTAAGGAAAGCAGAATCTACTTTTTATGCTTACTAACAAACACTATTATATTAAGATATTCTTAAGATATTGCTTTATGGCCAATTTTGAGGGCGAAAGCCTTAAGCAGTTAGGGAAGAATCCCAGAGACCCTCTCTATAGATTAATTATTACTATTGGTCCGCTTGGATTGGACTTTGCTAAGCAAGTTATTAGCAAATTTGGATATATAGTTCTCTCTTATTAATGTCATAACAGTCGCTCCATCTAAGTAAATTGTTTTATTATTATCCAACTCTAGGTCCGTTAGATTCTGTATATATTCGGTCCTATTATTTATTATAGATATATATCCCTTATTAGTAGGTGCTCTGGTTAGTATACCTTTAGTATCTTATAAACCATCTTCTATTTAAGTATTCTGCACGCCTTTAAGTTTATTATTCTTTACAGACGCGTATCCCGAATCTAAAAATGGCGCCATTTATATGCCTCTGATGTTTTATAGGTAGTCTTCTATTTGGGCTTCTTGACTTTCTTAACTCTCTTTTATAGGGCTTAGCTAAATATAATGGTAATGCCCTGGCATTGCCCGCCCTGGTACTCCCCGCTAAAGGGCCAAAGGCATGTTCGGCTGCTTAACTAGAATCCTTTTATGTAGATCTTGGGTGGTAAAGAAGGTATTCTTAAACTCTTCCTTAAGCGCCACTAAAGAGTCAATTAATGCCTTTGTAAATGAATATTTTCTAAGTCCTAGGGTTACTTCGTCAACCCTACCTATAGCTAATATCTTAAATATTCTAGTAAAGGCCCCCCCTAAGCTGTTTCCAGTTTGCTCTAAGAGGGAAGGTGTTCTAAGAGCAGAGATATTTCTAGTATATATGCGACTGGCAAAATAACAGTCCATTAGAACTAAGATATTGCCTTCTATATTACTAACTAATGTTCTAACTGTATTATTCTAAGACACTCTGGGCAAGGTACTTCTGGACTTATTAAACCCATTAGGACTATATCTTAAGGCGTTAGCTAGGAGTGTTTCTAAGGCGCTATAGTCTAAGATAATGTACGCGGCTAGGTATAGGATATCTTCCTTATAATTATAAAACCTATACCTAGTATAATACACAATTAAGAGGTTGTGCTTTCCGTCATTCTTAAAAGTAAAGCGAGTGATTCTACTCTTAAGCTGGAGTTAAGACTTTACAGTACCAAGCTCTACAATCTCTATTTCGTACTTAAATATTTTATAAAATAATTTATTTATATCCCTAACCTAGGGCTCTATTAGTCATTATCTCTAAGAGTAATGGTATTGGTATAAGTACCTCCTGCTTTACGTTCTGCTGCCATTTAATCAACAGTACAGAAACCTTCTAATATCCATCTGGTAGGCCCATGTTTTTAGTAATTGACCAATCCCACCAGTCTTGCATTTTAGACTGGTAATTCTCAGCCTCGTTCTTATGTTAATCTGTCGAGACTATACTAGGCTGCGGAATCTCCGGTTATAGAAGAGCTGTTACTTCGGGTCTGCGAGCTGTATGTATTGGCGCCATCGCTGTCTTTTGCTTTTGTTAAGGTTCCACCCAAGAAGAATAGAGGAAAGCTGCCACATAATGTCTATGGCATGCATAGGCTAGCCGGAAGTATTTCTTAAATCACACGAAATGCACCGCAAAATCACACTGGTGACGTGGCACGAGCTGTACTCAGGCTACTATCTGCTCGTTTCAAATTATCCCTTTTAATTGGTTGCGGGCAAAGGCTAAGCCTTGGGAAAGCCTTGGGTTGGAATGAGAAGCAAGCTACTTAATATAATCGCGCTAATTACCCAATTATAGGCCATTCCTAGAGGTATGACCCCACCATCCAGCTAGTGTATGCAAAATAATAAGCCGCCTAAGCTGTAACCGCCTTCTATAACTAGGAAGCTCTCTTAAGATTACGGCAGACAATTGCAGTAGAGACTTAAATATTAAATTCGTTAAATAGGAAAGCCTGTATCTTATCTAGATACGCTATTGGCTAATCTTTAAGGAAGTCGAGAAGGCGCTGTATAAGTAGTTAGTAAAAAGCTTAACACTACGGCTGTATATATTACTATTTCTTAGTAAGGTAGCAGAGCTCTCAATCGACCTTAAATTACGGTAGGAGGCGCGTACGGTTCGCCCTAAATATTAAGGTTTAATCGCATCCTGTAAATTGTCTTCTTACTAGCCTTTACAGCCTCTGCAATAGCTAGTACTGTCTTACTAGCTTTAATACGAATCTTAATTCTATGAACAACTTTATCAGTAGTTTTTGAGATATAGTATTTCGCCTTATTTTAGCCCCTAAATTTTAATATCTTTAAAACTACTAAACTATTTACTATATAACTTTAATAGAAACTATAGAGCGTATATGAAAGTCCAAATCTAAATTATTAGAATTTATTATTAAGTGGTTGTTAAGATATTAAAATATGAATTTTCCATTTTTTTGTAAGTTTTAAGGTAACTAACTCGCTTGTTTAACCGGCTTGCTTATAAAGTACATTATAGAATCTATAACTATTTGTTATAAGTACTTATTGCTATATTATAAACTTACTGTATTTATATTCTGCCTTATATATACCTACCCTAAATTTAATACCATATTAGTAGTATCTATAGCAGTACTAAACAATATCTGTATTAGTAAATATTCTACTATTTTTAGAACTGCTAGCTAGCAAAAGGCTCTATAATGCTTTTATTAGCTATATATTATATATATATATTAGGTTAGTTGTATTTAAAGTGGGTACTTTAGAATAGAAGGTTTATGCTATTGCTGCTTACCATTGCTTAGCAGCACTACCTAGCTCTAGGGCATAGCACTAGACACGTGCGTTGGTATAGTTTATAATATCGCAAATATTAGCGTGCCATATCGCATACCTAAGGCATGCTATATATATAATAGTCGCAATATTACAATCTTGGTTTCTGCCTCTTAGTAGCACCACCTAGCTCTAGGGCATAACACTAGACCTATATATTAGTACAGTTTGCAATATCGCAGATATTAGCGTGCTATATTACACACCTAAGGCACACTATATATACAATAGTTGCAATATTATAACCTTAGTTCCTACCTCTTAGCAGCACTATCTAAGTTCTAGTTCCCTTAATCCCTAACCTAGGGTATACCACTAGACTATTATATTAATATATTTTACAATATTATAAATACTAATATACTGCGTCGCACACTTAAGACATCTTATATCTACAATAATTGTAGGCTTAACTTATTATCTTATATCCTAGCTACACCTAGTACTAATAGGTTTTGCTTCCCTAGAACGCCTAATCTAGGGTATATTACTAGATCTACGCAAATATATGCAATATTTTTATTATTTTTATTTAATCTATTATACCCAGCCTAATATTGCTAATATTACGCGCAATAACCATTTATTTTATTTTATTTTAATTCTTAAATTAATTTATCTTACTAATGCAATCTTAGTTAACGTGTTTTATCAGTTATCCACCAAAATCAGTTATCCGCTAACCCCAAAAACCACCAAAAATTAGGAAAATCGCATTTTGATATCTTAACAACGGCTTTATAATAAATTCTAAAATTCTATAGCTAACCTTTCATGCCTATTCTAAGACTCTACTCTAACTTTGGAAGCAATCCATTAAGTAGTTTTAGAGGAATAGCAATTTAGCTCAAAATTGGGGGCCAAAACTCAATATCTTAATAACGGCTAGGCTTATTATTCTAAAACTTTAACAGGAGTCTTAGAATAGGTATAAAAGGCCAGCTATAGAATTTTAGAATTTATTATATAGCCGTTATTAAGATATCAAAATGCGATTTTCCCAATTTTTGGTGGTTTTTAGGGTTGGCGGATAACTGATTTTGGCGGATGACTGATAAAATACGTTATTGGTTATTTACCTATATAGTTAGCAGGCCTTTTCTACCTTATATCTTCCATTATAAGTCTACTGTCTTAACTTTTTTTATTCTAGTATAAACATCTTATACTAGATATTATTAAGAGGAGACTCCTTATAATAGCTTCTTAGAAAAGTAAGCTTAGTAAGTTAAACTATATAGGCCATTAAAGCCAAGCTAGTCTATTCTTTTACTATTTATACTAATCCGCTATTATAGGTCCTAAATTATAGCCTATTGCTAATAATAAACTCTTATACCTATATCCCATTTAGTACGCCTTGGCTGCTATCTAGCTATTAGACGTAATAGTTTATTAGGGTTTAGCAATTAATATATCTAGGCTACGTGCGGCTAAGGCCCAACTTTAAAAGATGCTTAAAAAACATAGATATTTTAAGGCTAAATAAAACCGCTAGACTAAGATCTATAGTAATATAAAAGCAATTGCACTTGCTAAGATTGACGTCTTTAAGCAGCATCCTAATTAAACATTTATAGAGAGAAGCTACTTAGCATTTATTATAAGGATAAAGTTAAACAAATTAAGAGTAAAATTGAAACTACTAAGTTAAAAGAGGCTAACTCCATTAATAGACCTAGAAGATAACTTAGACTTAATTCCTCTATATCTAAACAAAACCCAGAAATGTTATAAGAAGCATTATTAAGTAAAACTAAAAATACTTAAAGCTAACCCTTATGCCGGGATTTTACTATACTATATTAAGAGTAACATAATCCTATTAGCGTGCACCATATATATATCTCGCAGTTTTAATACTGCCATTACTTAGTTTCGTCTCTAAGCTATTATAAAAGATAAGTTTTATAGGTCCACCAATTAGATACTAGATAGTTTATTTTAGAATAAGCTTATATTAAAAGCCACTATATTTAGTGGCGCGTTTTATCCCGTTAACTTTAATACTAAGTATTTATAGGATAGCTTCAGCCCTATTAGAAATAAAGAAGAGTTAGCTACTATAATTAATAATATTATAAACTCTAGCTTATGGATACTAAAGCTAGAAGTCCAACCTCTATGTAAGTGCTTCACATTATAAGTATTGCAGCTCTTTTAGTATATTACTAATATTTAAATCTAGCTATATCCTAATTAAATAGATAGACTATACTAGACCTATTTCTAAACCTAGATAGCATAGCTTCCACGCTAATAATACCTTAAACTAATATCCGGAAACCAGTTGTTACTAGAATATCTACTAGTTTTGGTATTAATACTACCCTAACTAACCCGCCTTTAATCTATACTAGTATTTCTAATAATAGCAACTAACCTATGCCTAATATTGCTAAGACCACTACTATTAGCGAAAAGGATACTATAATAGGCAAAACCTCTAAGTAGGGTAATAAGAATACTTCTAATAGTTAACCATCTTTACTACTAACGTTAGCGGATATTATAGAACTCTATAAATTAAAAAAGATTATATAGGTTAAAAAAATAAATAATAAATATAATAAATGTTATAGAAGTATTGTCTAATAGTAGTAGTAATAATAAAGATAATAACAATCCCTTTCCTAATATAGGTAATAAGGCCAAAAACGACTTTAAGAACCATGCGGATAATAAGGAAGGGAATAATCCTAGTACTATATTCTTTAGACGCATATATATGCATATATCTCTAATATATCTAATATAAATACTCTCTTAATTTAAAACTAATTTTTTTTTGCTTAAATTCTAGTTTTAACCAGGTAATAAAGGAGTATAAATATATTAACAAAACTCTATAGTCGGAGGTATATAGATGCCTCTATCTTAATCTTAACGCCAACCTTAACGCAAATAGCCTTTTAATACCGCTATAACTAATTACAAAATCCTTTTGTTGGGAATGAGGCAAGCGGTCGTCACGTAACGCCGCGGCACTAGCGTGGCGAGGAGTCTTAAGCTCCTCGCCCTTCCTCATTCCAAATATATCAAGCTTTCAACCAACATCACTGTAACCTACTCGAGTAGCCATTATTGGTGAGTCACCCTGTGTGACTAATACTGATCAGTGGTTAAATACACAGTCAACTATAGAGCAGCTAGGTTTTCGAACAGAAGAGACAGTCTCGTATAGGGGTGCTATATGCGCTTATATGGAATGGATCCCGGCAATACTATGCTACCTTAGACTTGCGGAAAACTAGTAACAGAAGTGTCACTAAGTACTAGGAGATACCAAGTTGCGTCCATTATATAGAACAACCACGTTTACGAAGATTTGGTTGAGTACTTTAGGTTAGAAGTATTACTAAACCTAGGGTCCTAAGTTAACGTCCAAAACGCGTTAAAACAACCATCTTAATACCTTTGGTGTACCTTCGTAGACTGTAGGATCATGATTACTACCCAACTACATATTAAACAACCTTTATTTCCCTTAATTTTTATTAAAACGCGTTAAATAATCTTTAATAATAGCTATTATGGCGTTAACCTACCCAAAGAAGTATAAGGACGACATTAACCCAGAGATATGGAAAACCGCCATAATTAATCCTAAAGATGTTAATTAACAAGACTTAAACGGATTCTTATTACACTATATAGCACACTATAAAGACAGCGAATACAACGACACTATGCTATGGTACTGTATAAAGGAGAACTTTATTAGATAGACAAAGGAAATATAGGCTCCTGCGAACAAGGATATTATATAGGACTTCCATAACTTCCTATGGGAGAATAGAGTGTTTGTACCTATGGATAGGGGTGCCATTGGAGATAACATTTAGGAGTAAGTTATTAACGTAAAAAAAGAGCACGAATGGACTCTATAAGAGATTAAGTACTAACTATACACTATAAGGAAGCTTAATTCACGATGGAACCTAAGCAATATACTATTAGAGACGCTTCTACCTCCATCTTTAACTCCTCTATATCAACCAATTCAACCCGCAACTTTAACTACTACCCTTTAGCAAGCATAAGATCCCCCTACTTCGCGATCTAACAGCCTTTAGACCCCACTGACTAGACCTACATCCCCACTGCAGCCTACAATGCAACTCCTACCTCCTCCATCTCAATCTCAAATCGGAGGCAGTTCAAAATTGCTTATAGAGCTTGCGAAGCTCTATTCGGATTAGGAGAAGAAGTTTAATAGGGAATTATATAATATTCTTAATTCGAAACTACGTATCTTCTATAACTATTGCTAAAAGGTAGGAATAGAGTCTAATAAATACCACAACGCCTATTCTGTTATACTTAAGGGCCGAGCTAGTACCTTCTATTATAATTGTTTAGCAGGAAAAGGATATAATTTTAACCACATAATATATAAGTTAAGATACCACTTCAAAACAGAAGAGAACAAGCAGCAGTATATATTAGAATAGAGAGAGACTACCTTCCTAAGGATTATTGCTACAAACCCAGGTATCCCTCGGCTTAATTATCTTCAAAAGCTCTTTAATTAACTTTAGATAATTTAGCGTAGTTTATCCAAATTATATTAAGAGGATTTCAGCCTATATAATTAAGTTATTAGCGTATACTAAGGCGTTAAAGAATGCAATCTTGCTCTCTTTAATCCTGCAAATACTTACAAAGAAGTGTGTGCTTAATTAAGATCTTCTATTAGCACTACTCTACGCTCTTAAGAAGTATAGCAATTTAACACCCAACTCTAACCTACTTTAATTAACCCGCCTAACCAATATAATCATAACTAGACTGATCAAACATATAATAGCCGTGGTAGGTAATACAGTAGAGGGTATAATTAACGACTATAAGGCAAAGGTAGAGGTCCTTATAGAGGTTTATTCCAAAGTAATTACTAGAAGAAGTGCTACGTTTGTAAAAAACCAAATTGCTAGTTAACTAGGCATTTTCTTAATAAGTAAAAGAAGGCATATAATAAGTTTCGCCAAAGTACAAGAAATGTTAGAAATTATAAGGTCACTATGGCCTACTTCTAAAGCTTCCTAGTTTAATATAAAGGCGTAGAGGATCTTAAGGGTAAGGCTAATAAGGCTAAACAGCTTCTTATAGATATGGAAATTAAGAACTACTCTCCCAACCAATACTTTACTAAGTATGGTAAGGTAGATAGCATATAAACTATTACTGTTCTTAATAACCAATCCACGCTCCATACTATTACGAAGTTAGATATCTTTAATAAGCCAAAGGAGAGTTCTATATTCTCCTTTAACAACAGATACTCGGCGAACGTCTTCTATAGTATTATGCCAGATACTAGAGCCGCAGGAGTATCTATAGTAGGAAAACCTTAAGTTTAAGCTCTTTAGTAGCTTAATAGCTCTATTCAGATTAACTAATTAACGGCAGGCTAACATACAATTCGTTTTAGCAAGGGTACTGCAATCTCTTTTAGCACAATTAAGGTCAAAACCCCCTTAGGGTATATTACTTTCTATATTATTCCCGCAAACACCCTGTTTCTATTTTACATCGGAGATATAGATAAATTAGGCATTAAACTTAATAACCTTAAGAATATACTCATTTAGGGAGATAATCGGGTGCCTATTATATATAAATAGGGTCACCCCTAGTTACTTCTTTATTAACTAGAAAAGAGCGTTGCTTAAAGCCACTTAACCAAGTCAGAGCTACATTAACTATACTATTGTTTTGGCCACCTATCCGTTTACTAATTACTTAGGGTTCTTTAGCAAGTAGGCTATAAAGTTAAGGTTAAGGCAATTAAGCATCTTATAAAGTACTACTATTACTGCCAAATAAACCAGAAGTCCCCTAGCCGATTTAAGTTTACCCTTAAAGATAACTACAACTTCAACTTCTATATTATTGTTAACGTTATGTATCTCAGCGGCAAGCTAGTACTTTAAGTTATTAACTTCTTAACCTCCTTCTAAGCCGCACGTTTCTTAAAGGATATATTAGCTAGGAACGCATAGGATACCCTTTAATTATACTAGATTAATGTCTACTAAGGACCCCCTAACTAAATCGTCTATAATATAGGAAAGAACTTCTTATCTATAGAGTTTTAATAATAGATAAAGGCAATGGCAATTAAGGTCAAGGAAGTCCCTATTAAGGCATATAATAGTATTGGAAAAGTGGAGTAATATCACACGCCATTACGCCGCGCATATAAGATTATCTCTTTAGAACTAGAGGACGCTAGCAAAGAACTTACCTTATAAATAGCTATTAAAGCTGTCAACGATTCCGCTAGCCTAGATGGACTCATACCTATATTACTAGTCTTTAGCGCCTACCCTTAAATAACTAATAATTCTCCACCATCTCCCTCCACTGTGTAACGGGCTAAGGCTATTTATAAAGCAATAAAGGAGGTCCAATGTCTCTACGCCACACACTAGGTCAACGATGCACTAGGAATAAGAAATGGCCTAAACACCTTAACTACGCTTAATCTGCCACTCCAGTCTAAGGTACGCGTATAGCGTAAAAAGGGAGGATAGTTAGGCCTATATTAACTCATTATAATTAATGGTTAAACTTGCACTATTTAAATGCCTTACAGACCCACTTAATTCCGTTTAACTGTTATTAAGCCTTACTATAAAGATAACAGTTTTAAGCCTTTGCAGAATACCCTAGAAGATGTCCTAGAGGAGAACCACAATTAACGTACTTTAGAAGGCGACTACAATTTTAATACAATTGTAGTAGATACGCCATAACCACGACGCGGTAGAGGTCGCCTAAAGGGATTATAAAATTACCAATATTTTATTAATTTTGAAGAGCAATTCGTTGCCGCTATTAAGAATGGAGTTAAGTTATTAATAGCTTTTATAACAGCCAAGGAGAAGGCTAACTTTAAGCTCACAAAACAGCTCTAAAAGGAAGGTTATATTATAACCCTAAGAGCTCCTTTCTAAGCATCCAACAAGCAGGAGATTAATAGTCTTATTATAAGAGGAGTCTTTAAATTTAAGAAGTATAACCCTATTAAGTTTAATAAAGTTTGCATCTTTAAGTTAAGAATAGTTAACGAGATTAAGGGTAAAGCTATTAATACCCCATTTAAAAAATTAAGGCTTATTATCTAAGGTTATAACAATAATAGCAAGGAGGTAATTCTTACGTAATCTCCCACAATTTAACAAGCTAGTTAGTAGGTTATTCTTACACTAGCTCCCTCCTTAATAAAGAATAAAATAGTGGTCTATTTATAAGATATTACTTAGGCCTATACCCAATTAGAGACGCACCTTTAGCGCTTAATATTAGCATACCTTCTAGAGTAAATTCGCCACCAATATCCCAAAGATACGATTATAGTTGTGCTTAAGCCATTATATAGAATTGCAGAGGTAGGAACTTATTAGTGGGCTACCTATAGTAAGCACTATAAAGAGAAGCTTTTAATAACTACTTCTATATTTAACCTATACTTCCTTATTATAACCACGGGAACTCCATTTGGAATCATTAGCATGTAAACCAATAATATAATTATCTTAGGAGACGACTAATTCTTAGCTCTTAAAGAAGATAAGCTAGTAAAGGCAAATCTTATAGCAAAGCTAAAGGAAAAGCTTAATTTAACAACACTATTACTTTTTAATAGATGCATTCTCTCCCTAAATAAGGATTCTATTGCTTTACGCCAGAAAGATTAAGGTAAGAAGATCAACGTTATTAACATTAATTCTCTAAAGTAAGGATATATAGAGTAACGCGCTCGCGGAGCTTATATTGCTTCTATTTATCAACCTAAGGCTTTATTTAATCTCTTTATTGCCGCTTAACACCAGGAACCAACTAAGGATAACATCCTTGCCCTAAATAAGCGTCTTTTCTAGTAAATAAACCATCTCAATTAGGGACTACTCTATGTGCTTATTAATCTTCCTACCGCTAAGCTCTTTATATTTGTTAATAGATCGTTTATAAACAACAAAGATTTTAGCTCCCAGCTAGGATATAAGATTATTATCGCGAATAAATCTACTAGAGAGAATAACTTTATAATCTACAACAATCTTATCTATTAGAGCTTAACTAAGAGTAAGCACATTACCTAAAGCGTTCTAGCATTAGAGATATATAGAATAGTTAGCGGAGTTAACATAGCAATTGCAATTAGAACTACCCTAAAAATAATTACAGATTAACTTAAACTCCCCATTATCCCTATAATTGTGTGCACCGACTTATATTCCCTCTACGAGTGGTTAGTTAAGCTTAGTACCACAAAGGAGAAGCGCCTTATAATTAATATTATAGCACTTTAGCAATCCTATAAATAGCAAGAACTCTTTAAAATCTAATAGATTAATGGCTAAAATAACCTAGCAGATGTAATAACAAAGGCAAACCCAAATAAGGCTCTAGAAACGTTTGTTAATACAAACACTATATATACGGGTTAAAGGTTAAATTAAAAGGGAGTAGAAGTACAATAATCTACAGACCCTAATTCCAACCAGCCAATTAGGATTTTCCATCCCCGGGATAGAAAATCGCTATTAGCTCGCTTATAACTAGCGCCTTGGCGGCCCTAATATAATATACGCCCATAACTCTAAGCAAGAAAGCACCATATGCTAAAATACAAATTTTAGGATAGCGAGACTTATATTATAATAGCAATAGTAAGTAAGGAGAATTAATATTTATTATGCTAGCCAAGCAGTATTTATATATAGATGGCAACCACAAAAGAAGAGTTGCTAGTGTTGGGAATAAGGCAAGCGGTCGTCACGTAACGCCACGGCACTAGCGTGGCAAGGAGTCTTAAGCTCCTCGCCCTTCCTCATTCTAAACATATCAAGCTTTTAACCAACATCACTATAACCTACTCGAGTAGCCGTTATTGGTGAGTTACCCTGTGTGACCAACACCTTTAGAGCCAAAAAAAATTAACTAATTACCGCCTATTACTAAACCGTAAACAAAAAATACAATATTAATAGTGGTGTGTGCGTAGACCAAATAGGCTTAGGTAAGATAGTTACCGTAATTCTTACCCATCTATTAAATAGATTAATTATTGTTAATTAATAGGCTATTTAGGATTCCTAAGTAAAAACAGATAAATTATATCTTATTTGTTTTACTAGGAAAGCTAAAAATACGCAATACTTCTTATAGAGTAGCTTGCTAATTAAGTGTATATATATTAATAAGAATCCGTACTCCGCATTTAAAAGACTTAATAGCCTAATACTTATAATAGCACTACCTAAAGCTCTATTAGCATGAAAAAAGAATATTAAGTTAGTATTTAGCGAAAAATTACTTAACTATAATATGTAAGAATAGCAATAGGCGCCCCCTGTTAACTCTACAGTAGTAGAGTAAAGTTTATAATACTAGCGCGTCCGTAGGCTTGTTACGGCAGCAGTGGTTCCTAAGGAGGTTAAAAAGTAAGGTAGAAGAGCACCATAGGCGACTTGTAGGCATTAAGTAGGCGAGTCCCAAAAGGCGGGGAGATGGATTACGGGGTTTTCTTAAGTAGAGTTTTCTCCCCACATGTATATAAGGAGTAGTCCGCGTAGGCCTAATAGGGATCCGAATTGGACGTTAAGCAATAAATAATTATTATTAATATATAAGAATATAGGTAAGAATAAGGGCACCGCGGATATTCAGTTTTAAATTATATATGACAACTATATAAAAATAGCCTTGGAGTGCTGGAAAGGTAACTCTAAATTCCTTCTTAGCTATATAGAGTTTAATCCAGATAGCCTAAACAATATATTATACAATCCTCCTACTAACTTGTCCCGCGTTATTATCGCCATAACCATTAAATACTAAAAATAACAATTCCTATACTTACTAGGCGAGATTCTACCTAGGGTACGTTATTAATTAAACGCAGTAGCATGGCTCTATATGTTTTTTTAATAAGTTTTATACTACTAAGAATAGCTAAATTTAGTTATAGACTATAACTGTCGGAATGTTAGTCATGTGACGTGGTCACGAAACCGCGAAGCGAGGCTAGTTAACCTGACCTTGGAGCAACCCCTTACTTCTAGACAATCAATCATCTAATAATTAACAACGTATACGTATTATATAGTGATATTCGTGCCCATTGATTAAAGCATGTATACCAACACTGATTAGTAGACGTATAGATTAGGAAATACGCAATAGCTAGCGCTTAAGGAGTAGTACTGGAAACAGTTCACTAATCGCCTAGTTCTTGTCTGTTTCACTAAAGGAGAAGACTACGACCTCTACTTAAGCTTGAGAGCGTGTATTGGCCTTACAGCTAATACAGCAGATCGCTGAAAGAATAGCAGCCTTGCTAAGAACACTTTATAGGTCCGACGGCTATAGAGAACGTACACACAAACCTCAACCTTAACTACACCCTTACCCTCAACCTCACCCTCGACCTTAACCTTAACCCTTGACCTTAACCTTAACCTTAACCTCTGTTTAAGCCTTAACCCTTGAACTCCCAGACTAAGGACACTCTATAGGCCCTAAGGCTATAGAGAACACCCTAAACCTTAAATCTTGAACCTTAAACCTCCTTACCTTTAAACCTCCACTTAAACCTTATGGATACTCAACCTATAACTACAATGGAGTGGTATGAGAAGATATTAAAGCATAGTGATGGAATCACTGTTGCTATAGCTTCTAAAGATGAGCTAGGAGACTATATAGCAATAAAGGTCTATGTATACACACAAGAGAACTTTACAGACTATATATTATGGACAGTATTTAAGAAGGAATTTAAAGGCTTTACTACTGAAGATTTTAGACGCATGCGAATTAACATAAGAGTAAAGTTACGCACTTATCTACTCAAGAGAGGAGTGTATGTGGGAAAGCATAATAGCAGATATTTAATCTTAGAAGCACTATTTGACCTCCTCTAAGAGGAAGAACCTTATGAATGGATAGATAAGGAAATCACAGAAGCTCTTAAGGCAGTCAGCCCTATAATTATAGTGGCGCTACGAGAACGGCTTAACTTAACATAAACAGCTCTAATATCAAATTAAGCTATACCCCCGTTAGTTATAGCCTCTTTAGCTCCTATAACCCCCCCCTGCAGCCTACTACCTTCCCATATAGTGCCGACGCCTATAAGCCATTAACTACCTCCACTACCTCTAACGCCTGCAATCCAGCCTATAGCTATAGCCATAACACCTAGAACGCAAATACCTACCCCTATAATACCCTAACCAGCTGTTATATCTATACCCTAGTAAACTGCACTAACTGCCACCTAACAGCAAGCCGTACCTACCTCTACCTAAGATTAACTACTTACTTTTCTTACTTAACTCCTACAGACGCAGAATTAGCAATTATTGCCTATAATAACTGCCTCTACCCTCCCTTTAGCAACCGCTCCTACCCTACCTAGTCCCCCTCCTGCCTAGTATCTTCACCCTAGTACTGCCAATACTGACCCTGCTATGTACCTGCCTATATACAGCAAAGAGGCAGCCACTATTGCCAAGATCTATATAGATGACTAGAAGTACAATAGAGTAAGTAATAGCTTTAACTTTAAGTTAACTATCTTCTATGATATCTGCAAGAGAGCTAGTCTACCTCCTAAAGGCTATATAACTGCACTCCTAACTATACTAAAGGGACTTGCTTAGAATCACTACTATAATAGCAGCCTTTTAACTAGATTATTTACTAAGGCATATAACTATATGTGTTACTTCTTTAAAGGACCAGAGTACTATTGGAGAAACCTTACTAAATAGAACGCTACCGACTTCTAAGGAATTATTGATGAGAACCCTAATAAGCAAATCTATTAGAGTTTCTAACTACTCCTTAATAAGCTCTTAAAACATCGCTATAGATTACACCTAGAGTTTTGTATAGACCTCTTCCTTATGAATAAGCTAGTTACCGCTTGCCAAGGAGTACCAGCATGCTGTATCGCCATTTCTAACCCTTCTAAAGACCTCTCCCAGTTAATTAGTAAGTTGCAATCTTCTGTAGTTATATGGGAGAAGGAACACCCTTCCTAGGCCTTAATAAGACTGTCTTAAGGAACCTACTTTACGGATTGTATATACCGCCGTGATATCCGTAATAACTGTGACCAAACCCGCTCCTATAGACAAAACACTGTCAGATCCCTAAAGGCCAAGTACTATATTTGCTAAAAGGAGAGCTGCCGCTTATAAAAATATATAGAGGAGGAGCGGAACCGTTCTAGAGATGAGTATAAAAGACGTTTTAACAATAATAAGGGCTGTAATGGTAACTTTAAAGAACGCTTTAGATAATATACTATCTACTATAAAGGAGACGACAATAATGAGTATAATAAGACTTTTGAAGCTCTTGTGCTAAACACAGACACTAATAAAAACACTAATAACAACAACAGTAAGGAAGAATTAGAAGACCCTAACGGCTACTACCTTATATTATTTGGGACTCTTACTATAGATGAAGTAACCTCTATAAGCGTAGAACTAGCCAATAAGGCTTGCACTTACTTACTTACTATAATCTCTATGGAACCTACTACGGAAACCGACCCGTTTAACTATAACATAACAACCGCCGCTTTACGCTATACTTCCACGGTATTTATGGGAATTATAATTGATACTAGTGCGTTAAAGAAGTCTATGGCTGGTTATGGATAATTCTAGGCACTACAGAACGCGGACCAATCTGTAAGACTTAATACCTCAACTAAAGGACAAGTTAACGTGCAGTTCAGCATTGGAATTGCTACCTCTATTAGAACTGCGGATATTGTCACCCCTATAGGTAAGATACAGTTTCATATTGTCTATGCGGATACCCCCTTCTTGCTCTGCTTAGCGGATATAGACAGACTCTAAATCTACTACAATAACCTTAGAAACGTTGTCATTACTTATACCGAAAAAGTACTAGTAGTGCGACGGTTTGGCCACCCGTTTCTCTTATAGAGCTTATTACTACAGTTATATCTATCTGAATCCTTTAACACGAACCCCTGCTACTTAACAGATATAGAGCTACGGCGCCTATATCGTTAATTTGGATATCCCTTAGTTAAGAAATTACAAAAACTACTCTACTATGCTGGCTATAAAACGGATAGAATGGCTATTAAGCAACTAACTAAGTTCTGCTACTACTGTCAGAAGTTTAGTAAATTACTAGGCAGATTCCGCTTTACCCTATAAGATAACGTTAATTTTAACTACAATATTATCGTTGATATTATGTATATCAGCGGATTACCCCTCCTATACGTTATTAATAAAGGAACGCGATTCTAAGCCGGCAGATAGCTATGAGACATTAGCGCCAAATACACATGGGACGTTCTATGGATGTGCTAGATTAATACCTACCTAGGGCCACTAGACCTAATTACCTACAACGCCGGAAAGAACTTTATTAGTAAGGAATTTAAGCAATACGCCACTATTATGGGAATTAGTATAAAGGGAGTACTGGTTAAAGCATATAACTCTATTAGAATGGTAGAGCGCTACTATAGTCTATTACGCTGAGCCTATTAGATCATTATGACTAAAATCCCTAAAATTAATAAGGAGATAGGACTCTAAATGGCGTTTAAAGTAATTAACGATTTAGCTAGCCCTGGAGGACTAGTTTCTATACTTCTAGTCTTTGGAGCCTACCCCCGAATGGTCGAATCCGATGCACCATCCCCCACGGTTATATAACGCGCTGCCGCAATTAAAAAGGCTATAGTAGAGATATAGAAGCTACGAGCTAAACGATAGATCGCCGACGCGCTGAATATACGAAACGGACCCAATGCTAATGCAATTTATAATCTCCCACCAAATTTGCCTATTTTGGTCTGGAGAGAAGGAAACACTGGCCAAAGTGGCCATTAGGACGGGCCATTTACCTTACTTACTATTAAGGGTGAAACATGCACTGTTAAACTGTCTAGTGGACCTACAGCCTTCCGATCTATGGTCGTGAAACCCTACCTTTAAGCAACTGAATCGCAGGAGCAAATCGTTGGACCGGAATTGCTACCTAAACCTCTATTTGGGTTAGCCCTTCCTAAGACTGTCTTAGAGAGACCTGCTAAAGCTCAGCAATAACCCCTAAAACGAGGTAGAGGACGCCCTTGTAAATACCCTCTACTTACGGCCATGGCTGATATTACCATCTACCTATAGGATGACAGTTAATTCAGTACTTAATTTAGTGCCTCCTAATAGAAGGAGCTTACTAGTCTACTTAAGAAGGGAGTTTTTAAGATTGTAAGACTTACGGATATACCATAAGGTGTATAACTCTTTAATTCGCGATTTGTTGACGAGATTAAGAATAAGGGAACTAATAAGGCTTTTAAGAAATCCTGACTAGTTGTGCAAGCTTATAACGACTTAGAAAAGGAACTGGTTCTTACCTAATTACTAACCATTTAACAAGTCAGCCAACGACTAATTCTCTGTATCGCCGCCATGAAGCTTCTACAGGCATGACTTTACCTCCAAGACATTTCACAAGCCTACGTATAATCAACCACCACACTAAATCGAGAATTCTACGTACGACCTCCGCATAAGCTAATTAAGCAACTTGGGATTAACAAGGCCTCCGTTTTAAAGGTTGTAAAACCACTCTATAGAGTACCAGAAGCTAGTAACTACTAGTTTAAGACATATTACTTATATTATATCCAATAGTTATACATGGACCAGTCTATATATAACCCCTGTCTCCTATAGAGTAACAAACCCTTCGGCATTATAGGCCTATAAACCAACAATACTCTATTCCTGGTAGATGAGACCTTTATAAACGTAGAGCAAAACGAGTTGTATAAGGCCAAGTTTATAGCTAAAGAACGGGAATAACTTACCGTTAATACGCCCATTAAGTTCAATGGTGGAGTTATTTAGCTACTAACTAATGGGAGCATTACGCTTACTTAGGAATGACAATGTACAAACCTCAGTATAATTAGCACTAAGCTTGCTATGAGTATAGGATTAAGAGGAGCTACAAGAACCTTAACTCTAAAGGACCAGTACATCGCTTAACGCGCTAGAGGTGCATATATTGCTTCAGTTTGCCAGCCAGAAGCCTTATTTGATTTATCCTTTGCCGCCTAGGTAATTAACCCCAATAAGGAAGACGTAAAATAGTTAAACAAGCATCTAAACTGGCAAATTGAGAACACTAATAGAGGCCTTAAGTTTGTTAAGTTAGATATTAAAACCCTATAGCTCCTGGTGTTTATGGACGCGTTATTTGCTAATAACAAGGACCTCTCTTTATAGATTGGCTACGTTATTGTACTAGCTGATGCTACAAAGAAGGCCAATATTGTCTATTAGAGCTCAGTTAAGTGTAAAAGAGTCACTTGGAGCGTACTAGCTTCTAAACTCTATGGTACGGCCTACGGCTTTAACATCGGCGTTGCGATCAAATCTATAGTAGACAAGATCCTACAAATTAACCTCCCACTTATGCTTTGCACTGATTCTAAGTCCTTATATAACTGTTTAGTACGACTCAGAACCACCCAAGAAAAGCGCCTAATGATTAACGTAATGTGCCTCTAGTAAGCCTATGAATGGAGACAGATTACGGAAGTGAAATAGATTAATGGAGAGGCCAACCCTACTAACGCCATAATAAAGGGAAAGCCCTGCGCAGCTCTTTAATGGCTTATTAATATAAACTGAATCAACCTATAAGTTATAGGATGGGTTGAATGAACGAACTTAGATTTAGCTTAGCGTTAGGTAACTAATTGTAATGATATAGACCCTAAATTCAACCAGCTAATTAGGATTTTCCATTCCTGGGATAGAAAATCGCTATTGGCTTACTTACCACTAGCGCCTTAGCGGCCCTTGCGATATGTTAACCTACTACCCCTAACAATTCTTCTTGTAATTATGGACCTGTAAAAGGAGCATAGAAGCTATTGCGTATTAATTGGATCTCTAGCTATTGCGTATTAATTGGATCTCTAGCTATTGCGTATACGCTGCGAATAAGTCTAGAAGTAAACTTAGCTTTAGAATATAGATTAGCCTTCTTTTTAAAGTTGCTCTAGTATCGGAATATTAGTCATGTAACGTGGTTACGAGACCGCAAAGCGAGGCTAGTTAACCTAACCTTAGAGCAACCCCTTACTTCTAGACAATCAATCATCCAACAATCAACAACGCATACGTATTATACAGTGATATTCGTGCCCGTTGATTAAAGCATGTATACCAACAATAACCAAACAGCTCGCAATTTAGGCTTTATTAAATAATATCTATTTTTAGGGATATTTAGGCACCCTAGCAGGCACTAGCCCTAATAATCTCGCTATATTTTTATAAACTTCAGTAACAGGGCAGGATAAAGAATAGGTAGAAAAGCCTAATTATAAACTGCTATTTAGTTCTAATATCTATACGCTGTAGGTAAAAATAAATAAGATAGTTTAAATAAAAGCCAAGCTATTAAAAGAGGCTAAGAAAGAAATAGGGGCCATTATTAATGGTTTTTGTAATATTACTCCGCAATTCGTAATTAGGCGCTCTATAAATACACAATGGTTTAACGGTAAACTATTAATTAAAATTAACGCACAAAGAGTGGACTGGAATATTCGTATTAAGTATATAGGCAAGGTCTTAAAGTAATTAAATAAGGCTATAGACGAACTAAAGAAAGAGATTGATGCAGTATATAAAAAGAAACTGGCTGAGTAAAAGCGGAAAGGTTTAAACGCTAATTAAAACCCTATAAAACTATACCAGTTTAGCTTAGCATTTACCTATAAGCTTTAAATTTTTATAGACTTCCTAGAGCTGTAACTCTAGAAAAACAAGGGTAAAGATTTTAATGTGCCTTTTACCAACTTATTTTTAGAAGGAGATAAAAATAAAGGCTATACGCTTGACTATTATAAAAACCCTAAGCAGTCTATATTTAAGTAAGAACTGCCTTTTATTATAGCTTTAAGTCCAAAAATAGATGCCTTAAAGACAGTTTTTACTTAGCTAGGGACTAACTATAAAGGTTATCCTAAGAAGTTAGTTATCTTTATAGCATTCCTAGTAGCCGCCTTTATTATTTATCTAGTATATTTTATCTATTTTTAAAGTAATATTTTTACATTTTAACGCTAGATTAGTATCTTCTTAATAGGTATAGACTAGGTAGCTATGAGTTAGTTAGCGGCAAGCTTAAAATAGAAGAGAGAAAAAGTATTATTAAAGTATTCAAAAATAACCCCACTTTAAGATTCCTTATATTAACTACCGGTCTTATATTTAAAGTATATACTCTAATTAGAACAAGTAAGGTGTTTATATTTAAGCTATAGCCGCTACCTATAGTTAAAGCTTAGGCATTTAGACGTGTCTATAGGATTAGATAGCTAGAAGATAAAGTTATAAATATTAGGGCTATATCTAATAAGGTTAATATAGAGGTGTATATTTAGCAGTAGGCTAAGAAATATAAGATCTTTATATTAGGCGCTTTCTTTAGAGCGCTAAAGTATTATACTAAAAAGAAGCACCTTTCTAGTGCTTTGCTACTTAAGATTGCTTAATATATATTAGAACCGGATTCTATTAGAAAGGTTATATAGTAGGGTATAGACGGTTTCTTCTATATACTTAATTAGCTTAATTAATACTACTAGCTAAGCAGGCACTACCTCTATAGTATACTAATTATAATATATTTTATAATACCTAGCTCTAAGTATATGTAATAAAGATATTATGGTTATTATACATATATAAATATTATAAGAGAGGTAATAAATATAATATATTACGAATATTGCAAATAATTAATAGATATACCTATTTAGGTTTAGCCGCTATATAACTCCTTTTTCCTTACGCTTAATTATAATAACTACTATAAACAACCTAACGATAATTAACAGCACTATACTGGGCATTTACGCGTAAATAGAACAGCAATCTAAACTTATATTGCTTTTTTTAGTATATAAGGCCTACGAAATAAAGAACTGGGTAGTAAAGTTTATCTACCTAGGCCTAAAAATTAATAAAATATTATATAGTTATATTTATTCTATTATGGAACAGGGACTTATAGACATTTAAATACTTAGTTTATAACTAAATAAGGCTAAGAACCAGTTAAGACTTAATTAGATGTTTTGTAATTAAATTAAATTATTTTCTATTATTTTTATAGGTATACTAGAACCTTAGCAGAGTGGATATCTATTTATAATTGCCTAAAAATATAATAACAATTAGAAGCGTTAAGCGTAAGATAGAGCAATAACCTTAGTATAAATTAAGTCCGTTACGTATCGTCTTAAATTAACTAATATATGCTAACTAAGTAAAGAAGACCTTGAGTTGGTTACTTGGAATAGTCTTATATTTAAAATAGTATAAACTAAAGTAGTCCATAAAGAAGATAGCTAGGAAATACTATGTAGTTAAAGATACTTTATGGCTAGCAGTATACTAGATAATAAGATTACATTAACTAATCTAGACTTTGGTCTATTTACTAGTATACTCTTAAAAGATATTGGCTTTAATTCTATAAAATACATACTAAAGGACTTAATAGTTTTTATTCTATAGTAAGATATAAAGACTAAGGTAAAATAAATTATATAAGCAATTTTAGTAATATTGGAAATATTCTAGCGCATTTAAATAGGTATACTATGCCTGGCCACTATACCTATATATATCAAAACCATTATACTATAAGCTGTTATAAGCAATTTATTCTTAAAGCTATAGGGAATATAACTGGAGTTAGAGAGGAACTGTTCTAGGCCCAGGGGTTTAAGGGCATCTATATAGGAAATTAGTAGTATACTTAGGCCAATGGTTTCTATATATAAAGTAGAATTAGTAAGTAATAAATTAAAGCAGAAATAGAAGACCTCTATCTAGTCTAAGAGAAAAAAAACTAAGGGCCTAATGTTATATTTATATTACACCAACTATCCCGCATACTATGCTATATTTTATATACCTAATATTTCTAATATAGTGTCAATATACGCACAGTTGCGTATATATACTAGCTCAGCTAGATATGCTAGATAGCTTAACCTAAGTAAGCAAGGCTTGAAATTAAAAGGCCCCTTTACAATTTTTACCTTTCTCCTCTCTCTTATTAACAATCTATATTAATACTCTTTTTATAGGCTATTAAATATATCTTTAACACCAATATATTAAACTAATACTATTCTCTACCATGACCAAATTATCTAATATATAGGTTATTGCAGCGTTTAGCCGCCAGGTGCCACCTATATCTACTTTATAATAGTACTATATAGCTAATAAGGTAGAGCCTATAGTCTTAGCAAGATTTGCGTATACCTAAAAACGAATCTAATAGTAATAAGATTCCACTATACCCCTATTGCCCTTAAGACACTTATTGCTATAGGACTAATATAACTTAGTATAAGCTTAAATCTACCACCTATTCCAAGTTATTATTTTAGAAAATAGTAAGGCCTGTATACCTAGTATATAGATTAACTATTTACCTATATATATAGGGTTATTGTAATATATTGCTTGATAAACGCTATTATTAACTAAGCACTACTAAGGACGAAGGCACTAACGGTATAAAATAATTAAGATATAAACTAGAACTACTCTGGTAGGGAGTATAACGGTAGGCTAAGTTTAACTCTATACCCGTATACGCACCTATACTAGCCTATACTAAGCTGCCTATATAGGCTATAGTTATAATAGACTACTTTAATCTTTCCTATAGGCTCTCTCCATGGCCAAAAAGATAGAAGTTGGGCTTAAATACACTAATTATTAATGCTTAACGAAAGGCTAGTTTAAACAATTATGGGCGTATATTTAATAATATTTAGTCTCTACTTAAACTAAAAGAAGCTTATAGGGCAAGTCTCTAAAATCTATACCTCCTACTAGCAATATTTAAAGTAATACTAATACAGTATATATCGCAAAACTATAGTTATTTAACTGCGTCGGCGACTTTAGATTCTATATTCTAATATTTATATAGTTGTATATATATATTATCTATTTCTTAATATACTGGATACCTAAGCTCTAGTCTTTTAACTACTTAAAGATAACGTATTTGCATGCGCATATCTAAAGCTTATAAGCCCTACTATATACTCCTAAAGTTTACCCACTAATAATAGAAGGAGAAATAATGATTTGCAGTACCTGTAATTATTAAGTATATTACTTAATACTTTTTTAACCCAAACTTAAAAGGCCTAGCTTTGCATCCTTAGATATCTAAGTATTTTTACCTACTTTCGGCTTACACTATTATATTAATTACTACTTATATTTAATATATACTTACCAAATATAAAGAGAGAGGTCCGCGGCAAATAGTTAAAGCAAATGTAATAAAAGAACTAAATAGTATAAGCAACACTCTAATCTATATATATATTATAAGATACTAATTTATAAAGTAATATACTATTAAATCTAGAAGATATGGGACGCGTAAGCTTCTAATAAAAAGGCTAAACTACTATAGGTAATAGCTAGTCTTATTTAGAAACAGATATACAAAACTGGCAACTTAGTTAATAATACGCATATAGTATATAATTTATATATAGACAACACTAATAATCTAAATAAGCTTAAGCCATATACAACTAAGTTTAAGTTTAAGTTCTTAGTAATAGATAGCTTTTCTATCTCTAGCAGCGATAACTTAGGGCCTACTAGTTCTTCCTCTTTTACTTATATAGATAAGGTAACACTAGAAGTAAAAATTCGGTTTTAGATTAAAGGGTAAGCAAAAGCATATTTCTAAGTATTATATTAATAACTTAACCAGGGCACTTTACGCTTAACCTTAGTCTCTTCGCCGCTAATAACTATAGATAGCCCGCCTACCTAAAACTATAAGGCTTCTTACTTTAGAGTTATTTAGAATTATAACTCGGATAATAAACTATATATACTTAATATACTATATATAATAACACCAGATAGACTGCGAAACTTACTAGCTGTTAAAAAAGAAGATTTTCTTTACTATACTTTTAGAAAGAGGGAAAAGCTACTAGATAATAGCAGATTTAATATATTTTTAGAGTCTATACAGTAAAAGGGAAATAGTAATATTAAAATAAGGCTAGAATTACCTAAAGATAATAACCTAGATGTATAGTTACTTTCTTTCTAATTGTTGTATAATACTTTTTTTATATATAAAATATTATAATTATTATAGTTATAAAAAATATTACGATTATTGTAGTTATAGAAAATATTGCGACTATTATAATCGCGGTAATATTATAACTATTATAGTCGTGGGAAATATTATAACTATTACAGTTATAAGAAATATTGCGACTATTATGGCCATAGGAAATATTACAACTATTATAGTTATATAAAATATTGCAACTATTACAGTTATAGAAAATATTGCGACTATTATAGATATAGGAAATATTATAAATAGTACAGTTATAAGAAATATTATAATTATTACAGTTATAGGAAATATTGCGACCATTATAGTCGTGGGAAATATTATAAATATTACAGTTGTAGGAAATATTGCAACTATTGTAGTTGTGGGAAATATAAATATGGCAGTTGTAGGAAATATTGCAACTATTATAGTTATAGGAAATATTATAATTTTAAGATATAAGGTTGCTAAAGTGGCCCTAGGCTAGCGTAAAGAAGTATATATAAGCAGATTAGTAGATCTAGCTAAAATAACCCCTAGCTAGCCCCTAGCTAGCCCCTACTACTCTCCTATTTTCCTAACGAAATGCCGCCAAATACTATAAAAATGCTAGTAAATTTTTTTCTAACGCTTCTCTTTATCTTTATTCTTAAAGATATCTTATAATATAATCCACCCCCAAGCTGGCTACGAAGGCGACGGGCGAAAAAAACCGTCCATTTTGATTTGTTGCGCAAGCGAGCATTTTTGTTAGCAAACCCCACCAAACTTAATTAATTAATTATTAGCATCGTGCGTACAGGTCGGTCGGACTACGCTAAAATATCGGCCCGATAGGCGAAACCTCCGCCTACTATACCAAATTTGACTTTCCCTGTCAAACTTTAACCTTATCTTCTACCTCACCTTCTATTACAAATTTATTAAATCCATTTTAAACTGATTTAAAATATAATATCTAGCACATTAAAGAGCTGTGTAAGCTATCTATAACCCATTCTAAATGTATTTTAATAGTTTAGGCCGCCTATAAAGCCTATCTAAAAATGGAAAGGCTTCCTAAGGGCGTTAATGCTTTTATTATAGTAAGTAGTTTTAAACATATTTAGAACACGTTCCTAATATAATATTAGCGTAGTAACAAGGTGGATTTAAATATAGGGGAGGTTTTCTGTTAGTATAATGTCTTGCCTAATCCAGAGAATTTGGTACTATATAGTATAAGTGGATAAATATATTGGGTTTATAATATATTGCTAATATGTTTATAACACGTTTAGAAAAAGGTTAGAGATTATAGTACCCTTAGAAACTATATAAAGAAGCATAGACTTAGAACTAGGAACATTAGAAAAGGAGGTGCTCCTTTTATTAAGAAGTAAGAAAAAGTAATAGGTATATATTCCAAACGTGTTCTTAACCTGTCTATAACTAGTTACTAACCTATTATAGCTATATATAATTATAATGTGTTAGGAACTACTTTTAAATATAATCCTACTAGTCTAGGCCGCTCTGCTACCGCCTAACCCCCCTATACCCCTACCCTGGCTCCCCCTAGCCGCCCTTTTAGGACTACTACCCTATAATTAACAGCTCCTATTTAAAAGAAGGTTATACCTATTAGATTTAAGAGTGGGCCTTAAAAAGGTGATATAAGATATTCCTAATATGTTTGTAATATATTCTAATTAAGTTCCTAGTATAACTTTCTAAGAATGGTTACTTTGCTTAAGGAATTAGGTGCTAAGGTTCTATATACTAAGTATTTAGACATAACTTCTACTTATAAGTTAATTTAGAACCTATTTTAAACTAGTTAAGAATATATTTTAAATTTATTACAGCCTGTTTGTTTAAGGGTTGTCTTAATTAAAGCTATTTTATTAATAATAGGTTGGATAATACTAAGGCTCCTACTACTCTAGCTCCTACTAAGACTTTTAAAAAGTGTTTAAAGAAGTCTAGTTTAAAAGGTTTAAAGGCTATAAAGAGAAAGGCTACTAAACCTACTAGACTTATAGAGGAGGATATTACAGCGGACTTGTTTTAATAGATGACCTAAAATCTAATTTATAATGTGTTTATAATATGTTATAAATGGAATCTTATAGATGGAGTTTGGACTTAAATTTTAATAGGGTTCTATACTACTTTAGAACGTATTTATAACACATTAGGTGACGAAAATAAAAGTTATTAGTTAAGTTATAATATCTATTAAAATTTACTAACTTTAGCTCTTTCTAATAACTCTCTTTATAATATACTTGATTACTAAAACCGCCAGCGTAAAGTATACTAAAAAACCAAAATTTCAATCTTAAATAACTTAATAACCAATATATAATATTTTCTAAAAATCTAAATATAAGCTTATATATGCCTCTTTTAGCTTCTATTGTAATATTAGAGCGTATAGTATAGTAGTTATTAAGATATAAAGTTTGGGGGCTAAAAATAGAGACGTTTTTAAAGATCTTAATAACTACTAGACTGCATACTCTAATATTATAAAAACTATAAGTATAGGCATATAAGAGCTCATATTCAAATCTTTAGAAAATATTATAAAGTTTTTATTAAGTTATTTAAGATTGAAATTTTGGTTTTTTAGTATATCTTACGCTAGCGGTCTCGGTGATCTAGCGGTCTCAGTAATTAAGTATATTATTATTTAAATTTTAATAAAATAAGAGTCTTAAATTTTAAAAATAGTATAAATATATAGTAAAAAAAGCCTGTTAAATTATATTATTTTATAATAAATATAATTTTAAATAAAAATTATATATTTAATAAAAATTTAAAAATTTAAAGCATATTAACTTTAAGCTATTATAATAGTTTATTTTTTATTTTTTAAAGTATTTATTTAAATATGAAAATTTATTAAATCTTTAAATAATATATATATATATATAAAATATAAAATTACTTAAAATTAATTTAAATTAATTATAAAATCAGTTAATATAAAACTTATTTTATTTAATATATTTTTAATTAAGTAGTAGCTAATAACTTTTTATAAGTAACTATATTTATATATATTATTATTATTCATTGCTTAACGTCTAATTTGGATCCATATTGGGCCCACGCGGACTACTCCTTATTTATATATAGGGAGAAAACTCTATTTAAGAAAACCCTATAATCCATCTCCCTGCCTTTTAGAACTTGCCTACTTAGCGCCTACAAGTCACCGGTGGTACTTTTCTACCTTACTTTTTAACCTCCTTAGGAACCACTGCTGCTGAAACAAGCCTACAAACGCGCTAGTATTATAAACTTTACTCTACTACTATAGAGTTATTAGGGGGCGCCTATAACTCGCCCCTTTACTCTCTGTTACTATTTCCTTTGCAACCTAGAACTGGTCTAGTACATTTTAGCTAATAAGCCACTGGGTAACCGCTTTAAGGCCTTTTTATATTAAAAGCAGTGTAGTATAGTTCTCTGTGCCAGCTACTAAAAGTATTGCTTCTTAGTTAGTGCGTAGGGGGCATAATAGTATTACGTATTTTGGTGTCTGTTTTGGCTAGCTATATTTGCATCTTAGGCTACCTACTAGGACACCTACCCAGTAGAGCTAATCTTTTAGTCCTATTATTCCTATTCTTAAGAGTGTTGTTATTATATTTTCTGCCTTTATTAGGCCTTTTTGGAGCCCTTAAGTGTTTACCCCCTATGGCATTAACTATGCTATGGCTTGGGTTCCTCTTGCCTAAGTTAGCCTCTATACCTTTAACTCCTATACGCCTTTTTAGTGTTAGTCTAACCAGTATTATATTATAGTGGATGGTTTCCTAGTATTCCTTTATGCTCTATTTTGGCTCCTTTCTCTCTCTTACTATTGTCTTTACTGGCCTCTTATACGTCTCCTTTCCTCCTCTATATAGGCCTGGGCCCTAAAGTAGTACTATTTTTCTTCTGCTTTCTTTGCCTGTTTCTCTAATATATCTTCCCTACTTTGGGGTTATTGGTTTATTCTCCTATAGGGCACCCTTAGGTCCCTCTATAGTTTATTTAGGCGTGTCTTAATATACTTTATAACATTAGAGTTGCGTTTATTTTGCGCCCTTTATATTACAGCGGCTTTAATATATAGTTATAAGGGGGGGATATTGGCTTCCTTCTCTAGCAGTGCTGTAGCCATTTACTTATACCTACCTATTATACTCTAGAGGTAGGCTATTTGGACCTTTTAGAGTGGTTTAAGGAGCGATTTAAGGGGGCCTTTTTTGGTTTCTCTAATGGCCCAAACACTGGATCTATATATTATGGTTGGCTGGATAACTGCTATATATAATAGGCGTGACCTCTAGAAGTATGGGCCCTATATAGAATTAACAATCCTAGATAATGTAATATACTGTGCTTGGCCCTTATAGGCCACTTGCGCCGTATATACGCTCTACTAGAGCTTACTGTCTACCTATACTCCTAATACCCTTAGGCCCTAAACTGGTTAACCCCTAAAGCCTTAAATATGGATTGTGTACTAGAGATCTGCAGATTGGTTGCATTTTTTTATAAAGTGGATTAGCTAGTATTTCTCTGGTAAGAATTAGACTCTATGTTATCTTGCCCATTCTATATAGGTATTATAGGCTTTCTCTAGTGTTCTATAATTCTCTGCGGCTATTAGCCTGTATATAATTAGGTTTGTATTATTAACAAAGCCTATTCCTTAGGTTGCCCCTTTCTTAAAGGAGTTAAGCAGCTTACTTACAAAAAAGAGGAAAAGTATAGGCAAGAAGGGTAATCCTTATAGTATTCCTATTGCAACTGTAATAGGGGGGCTCTAGTATCTATTAAAGACTAGTAATGTTTCTTTCTGGCCTGTAAACCCTTAGATAAATTATATAATCTATTTTAGGAAGCCCTTTGCCCTAAGGATGTATAGGAGACGCTTATAGGGCACGTTATTATAGGCGCTACTAATATCTAGGCTAAGTATTGATACTATAAAGTCCCTTTACATCGCCCATATAGATTTAATGGTGGTAGTAAGTAGCGTAAGTGCTAATAGTGTTAAGCAGTTCTTTCTTGCCCCTATTTAGCTTTATAGTAGTAGGGCGTGTTCCTTAGCTATATCTGCTATATGGTCTACTATTACTCTTTCTAAGATCTTGCTAAGGGTGTTTTTTAAGGTAATAGGGCGGTAGCTTCCTGGGACTAAGTAATTTACTTTACCTTCTTTTTATAGGATAACTGTTGTTATAGATCTTCTAAGTTATGGGTAGTAGCCTATGGTAAAGTATGCTCTGGCTATATCTATAAGCTAGGGTGCTATAAGTGGTCTATAGGTCTTTAAGGCCTTATTTAGAATCCTATCTGGTCCTAATACTATATTATTTAAAAGGCGGCTAATAGTTCTAGCTATTTCCTCTATTGTTATATTGCTATTAACCCATAGGTGAGTTACTAGTGTTTTACCTATAATATTACTAAGGTCTGCTAGAGCTGGTTAGGGGAAGAACCTTTTTATAAAGATCTTTGCCTTCTTATTATTGTTATTAGTGGCCTATAATTCCCCTACTCTTTATAGGGGTAGTAGGTATAGGTCTTCTACTAGGCGCCCTACCTTTTTTTTTACCTATTTCGCTATAGCCCAAAGGCCTTTATTATGGGGGAGGCTTAGGTTAGAAGTGTGCTTATTTATAAACTATCTCCAGTTATTCCTTGCTTCTTTTTTTAGGATATTCTTTAACTAGTTTTTTATGTCTTTATATTATCTTTTATCTTTAGGGTTATAGCTACTTATGTATTTTCTTCTTACTTGTTGTTAGCTGGCGATAAGAACCGCATATTATGCGGATTATACGTGTCACGCGTAGGGGCCTGGTTGTAAGACTGGGCAGTCCTCTTTTAGCCTATTTTTAATTACTGCCTGGATCCTTTCTAGTCTATAGTTAATTTCCTTAGGGGTGGCTAATAAGCCTTACTTATTTAGTATTGGGTAGATTTCTTCTAGGTCTTAAAGTTATTATTTAACTATATTAAGGAAATTATCTATCTTAAGCTTCCTTATTGCGTATCTTTTACTATTTAGTTATGCTTTAATATCTAGATCTAGCTGTATCTGGATAGGAATATAGTCTAAAGTAAGTACCCATTCTTCTTTAGGGTTACACCTTTTAAGTCTCTAGTATAGGCTTTTATCTATAAATGTAAGGTTAATTATACTTCTGGCAGTGCCTTATTACTATATAGTTGCTCCTAGGGGGGTGGCTAGCTTAAGGCCCCAGATATCTATAGCTCTTAGTAAGCACTCTACCTATTATTTAGCAGCAATATAAATACCCCCCTACTACAGGTAGTAGAGGTTTATGTCTCCTAGTAGGATAGATTCTATGCCTTTGGTTTCTAGTAAGCTTATTACTAATATAATATTCTCTATTTGCGGGACCCCTTTAACCCTAGGGTTATACACATTAATAATTTATATTGGTCCCCTATATGTCTAGATTGTTATAACTGTAATATCTGGGTTAACTGCCTGCTATAACTATAAGGACAGGCTAATAGCCTTGCTAATTATAAAGTACACGTGTATAGCTGCTTTTGGTTTGTATAGGAGCTGGAATTCTTAGGGGCAGTATATTAATTATATATAGGTATTGTAATACGGTTCTTATATAGTAAGGATATAGTGTTTTTCTGGGTCTAGACTGTCTAGTAGGGGCCTTATAAGATAGTGGTTTGTATTACCGCAGTTATATTATATAATAGATAGGTGGCGGACCCCTAGCAAGGGTCCTTTATCTCTTTTTTATTCCTCGCTTCTTCTGTTTCTACTTTCTTTAGGATATTTAAAACTTTTGTCTCTTATATCTACACCTTAGTTCCTACTTATTTTGTGTAAAGCTTTCCGTTCCTATGTCTTGTATTTCTATTAACACTTTTATATCTAAATCTGTTATTGTCTCTAGTTCTTCCCTTATTCTTACTAGTTAGCTATATACCCTTTATAAGTTGGCTGCAAATGTTATATTTGCCGTATTAAGTCTAATTCTTAATTGTCCTGGTCTTAAGCTTGCTATAGCTGTCTATAAGGGTCTACCTATAGGGCGTTCTCTCCCTTATGTCCCTATTTGGTCTGGTAATATCGCGTGGCGTTGCTTTTGGCCTGTTAAGGCTTGGGATAGTTGGCCTAGCCCCCTAGTATTAAAGGTAAGAAACGCTAGAAAGGCACCTATATTCTACTAGCTTATTACCTATTGTTTCCATTTATATAACCTAGCATATAGTTATTCCCGCAGCTATTAAGCCCTTGCCTTCCGTCTCCTGTATTTAATATAGTCTTCTCTCTCCTACGCCTTATGTGTGCTTTAGTAGCAGTTTATGCATTTTGTTTGGTTTTAATTTAAGCAGTGTCTTGTATTATAGGGGCCTATATAGTGGCCGCAGCACACCTGTACTGCGTATGTGGATTAGGTGTGTCCCTATTATATATAGTAATAGCATTATTCTAGGTGTAGTCTATAGTTATAGAGCCTTATATTATATATAAGGCCATTTATAATTATTCCTTTTTAGATAAGGAGTTTTTGCATTTCTAGTATATGTGTGCTAACAATAAGGGAGCCATATATTTATTTAGTGTCTCTCTAGTAAGTCTCTAGCAACCCTTATATCCTCTTATTATTCTTATTATATACTTAGTTTACATTTTCCTAATAAAGCCATTAGATTTAGGTGATCTTAAGTCCTAGTATAAGGCGTTCCGTTTGTTTTACTATCTTTTATATAATTACTATATTATCTGCCTAGCGTCCCTTTTCTACCCTAAGGCTTATAGAAACTATTAGGACTTTAATTAGGTAATCCTTACAGAGTACTTTTATACTAATATATTCTCCTAGCCTATCCCCTGCCCTTATAGCTTATTCCTTTACCTATTAATTCTTTAGGGTGACTTTAATATCTCTGCTCCTAAGGTGTCGGACTATAATAGCGTTATAGACCTCTTTGCAAATCTCTATAAGGACTTCTATTTCTAATTATCCCCTAAGCCCCTCTACTTTTTCTATATTTGGTTATATTATAATTATATACCCGGTTATTGTCTTAAGGGGGGTAGATTCCCTATACTGTAGAAGCATAGCTACGGCAGCCTAGGTGCAGTTCGCTAATAAGGGGGGTTTTTATTTGTTTTCAATTTTACTTAGCCGTTGGAGGATTTAATTAAGGGTTTGCTAAAGGGGTGCCTAAGGTTTACTAAACTAGCGGAGCCATTCTGCTAGCTGCGTTAGATTGTTATAGCTAATAGTTGCTCCCCTACAATTCTAGATACTAGACACATCTAATAGGCTTTATATTTTGTTAGATGCCTTCTTAATAAAGGTGTTTCCGCTTTATAGTATAGTATTCGCCTGTCTTTATTATGGAGGGCCATTGCTAGGCGTGGTTCTGGCGGTCGCGCGTAAGTGCAAACCACCGTCGTTTAACATGTGCCTTCCCTATAATGCATGTATTTTAGGGGGATTCTCTGGGTAATTTTTAGGGTTCTTTTAGTTGGTTTTAGTCTTTTTGGGCCAGGTGCAGCAAGAGCTCCTATTTTAATAATTAATTTAGATTTTAAACTATTGTATTTATATATAATAATAATTCATTGCTTAACGTCCAATTCGGATCCCTATTAGGCCCACGCGGACTACTCCTTATTTACATATAGGGAGAAAACTCAACTTAAGAAAGACTTAACTTAAGAAAACCCTATAATCCATCTCCCTGCCTTTTAGAACTTGCCTGCTTAGTGCCTACAAGTTACTAGTAGTGCTCTACTACTTTACTTTTTAACCTCCTTAGGAACCACTGCTGCTGTAACAAGTTTACAGACGCGCTAGTATTACAAACTTTACTCTGCTACTGTAGAGTTATTAAGGGATACCTGCTACTCGCCCCTTTACCTTTTATTACTATTTCCTTTGTAACCTAAAACTGGTCTAGTATATTTTGGCTAATAAGCTACTGGGTGACCGCTTTAAGACCTTTTTGTATTAAGAGCAGTGTATTATAGTTCTCTGTGCTAGCTGCTAAGAGCATTGCTTTTTAGCTAGTGCGTAAGGGGCATAGCAGTATTATATATTTTGGTGTTTATCTTGGCCAGCCATATTTGCATCTTAGGCTACCTACTAGGATGTCTACCTAGTAGAGCCAATCTTTTAGTCCTATTATTCCTATTCTTAAGAGTATTGCTATTATATTTTCTACCTTTGTTAGGCCTTTTTAGAGCCCTTAGGTATTTACCCCCTATGGCGTTAACCATGCTACGGCTTGGGTTTCTCTTACCTGGGTCAGCCTCTGTACCTTTAACTCCTATATACCTCTCTAGTGTTGGTCTAACTAGTATTATATTATAGTAGATGGTTTCCTAGTACTCTTTTATGCTTTACTTTGGCTTCTTTCTCTTTCTTACTATTGTCTTTACTAGCCTCTTATACGTCTCCCTTCCTCCTCTATATAGGCCTAGGCCCTAATGCAGCACTATTCTTCTTCTACTTTCTCCACCTATTTCTCTAATATCTCTTCCCTACTTTGGGGTATTTAGTTTGTTCTCCTATAGGGCACCCTAGGGTCCCTCCATAGTTTATTTAGGCGTGTCTTGATATACTTTATAATATTAGAGTTACGCTCCTTTTACACCCTTTGCATTGTAGCAGCTTCAATATATAATTGTAGGGGGGGGATATTAGCTTCCTTCTTAAGCAGTGCTATAGCCGTTTGCTTATACCTGCCTATTATGCTTTAGAGGTAGACTGTTTAGACCTTTTAGAGTGGTTTAAGGAGTGATTTAGGGGGGCCTTTCTTGGTTTCTCCTATTGCCCAAATACTAGATCTGTACGTTATGGTTGGCTAGATAACTGCTATATATAGTAGGCGTAACCTCTAGAAACATGGACCCTATATAGAATTAGCAATCCTAGATATTATAATGTACTGAGCTTGGCCCTTATAGGCTGCTTATAACATATATACGCTCTACTAGAGCTTACTATCTACCCATACTCCTAATACCCTTAGGCCTTAAACTGGTTAACCCCTAAAGCCTTAGATATAAATTATATACTAGAGATCTATAGATTGGTTGCGTTTTCTTATAAAATGGATTAGCTGGTATTTCTCTAGTAAGAATTAGACTCTATATTATCTTACCCATTCTATATAGGTATTATAGGCTTTCTCTAGTGTTCTATAATTCTCTGCGGCTGTTGGCCTATATATAATTAGGTTTATGTTATTAATAAAGCCTATCCCCTAGGTCGCCCCTTCCTTAAAGGAGTTAAGTAGGTTGCTTATAAAGAAAAGGAAGAGTATAGGTAAGAGGGGTAATCCTTATAGTATTCCTGTTATAACTGTAATAGGGGGGCTCTGGTACCTGCTAAAGACTAGTAATATTTCTCTCTAACCTATAAATCCTTAAATAAATTGTATAATCTATTTTAGGAAGCCCTTTAACCTAAGGATATATAGGAGGCGCTTATGGGGTATATTATTATAGGCACCACTAATATCTAGGCTAAGCATTAATACTATAAAGTCCCTTTACATCACCCATGCAGATTTAATGGTGGCAGTAAGTAGTATAAGTGCTAATAGTGTTAAGCAGTTCTTTCTTGCCCCTATTTAGCTTTGTGGTAGTAGGGCATGTTCCTTAACCATATCTGCTATATAGTCTGCTATTACCCTTTCTAAGATCTTACTAAGGGTGTTTTCTAAGGCAATAGGGCGGTAGCTTTCTGGGATTAAGTAATCTACTTTACCTTCTTTTTATAAGATAAACGTTGTTATAGATCTTCTAAGTTATAGGTAGTAGCCTATAGTAAAGTATGCTCTGGTTACATCTGCAAGCCAAGGTGCTATAAGTGGTCTATAGGTCTTTAAGGCCTTATTTAGAATCCTATCTAGTCCTAGTACTATATTATTTAAAAAGCGGCTAATAGTTCTGGCCATTTCCTCTGTTGTTATATTACTGTCAACCCATAGGCGAGTTACTAGTGCTTTATCTATAATATTACTAAGGTCTACTGGAGCCAGTTAGGGGAAGAACCTTTCTATAAGGATTTATGCCTTCTTATTATTATTATTAGTGGCCTGTAATTCCCCTACTCTTTATAGGGGCAGTAGGTATAGGTCTTTTACTAGGCGCCCTACCTTTTTCTTTACCCATTTTGCTATAGCCTAAAGGCCCTTATTGTAGGGGAGGCTTAGGTTAGTAGTATACTTATTTATAAACCGTCTCTAGTTGTTTCTTACTTCTTTTTTTAGGGTATTCTTTAACTAGTTTTTTATGTCTTTGTAGCGTCTTTTGTCTTTAGGGTTATAGCTACTTATATATTTCCTTCTTACTTATTATTAGCTAGTAATAAAAACCACACATTATGCGGACTATGCGTGTTATATATAGGGGCCCAGTTTTAAGACCGGGCAATGCTCTTCTAGCCCATTTTTAATTGCTGCCTGGATTCTTTCTAGTCTTCAGTTAATTTCCTTAAAGGTGGCTACTAAGCCTTGCTTATTTGGTATTAAGTGGATTTCTTTTAGGTCTTAAAGTTGTTATTTAACTAAACTAAGGAAGCTATCTACCTTAAGCTTCCTTATTGCGTATCTTTTAATATTTAGTTACGCCTTAATATCTAGATCTAGCTATATCTAAATAGGGATATAGTCTAAAGTAAGTGCCTATTCTTCTTTAGGGTTACACCTTTTAAGTCTCTAGTATAGGCCTTCATCCATAAATATAAGGTCAATTGTACTTCTGGCGGTGCCTTATTGCCATATAATTGCTCCTAGGGGGGTGGCTAGCTGAAGGCCCCAGATATCTATAGCTTTTAATAGGCACTCCGCCTGTTATTTAGCAGCAATATAGATACCCCCCTACTATAGGTAGTAGAGGTTTATATCTCCTAATAGGATAAACTCTATGCCTTTGGTTTCTAGTAAGCTTATTACTAATATAATATTCTCTATTTATAGGACCCCTTTAACCCTAGGGTTATACACATTAATAATTTATACCAGTCCCCTATATGTCTAGATTGTTATAACTGTAATATCTGGGTTAACTGCCTGCTATAACTATAAGGACAGGCTAATAGCTTTACTAATTATAAAGCATATATATATGGCTGCTTTTAATTCATATAGGAGCTAGAATCCTTAGGGGCAGTATGTTAATTGTATATAGGTATTATAATACAGCTCTTGTATAGTAAGGATATAGTATTTCTCTGGGTTTAGACTGTCTAGTAGGGGCCTTACAAGATGGTGGTTTATATTGCCGCAGTTATACTATATAATGGATAGGTGGCGGACCCCTAGTGGGGGTCCTTTATCTCTCCTTCATTCCTTGCTTCTTCTATTTCTACTTTCTTTAAGATATTCAGAACTTCTATCTCTTGTATTTACACCCTAGTTACTACTTATTTTATATAGAGCTTTCTATTCCCATGTCTTGTGTTCCTACTAGCGCTTCTATATCTAAATCTGTTATTATCTCCAGTTCTTCCCCTATTCTTACTAGTCAGCTATATACCCTTTATAGGTTAGCTGCAAATGTTATATTTACCGCGTTAAGTCTAATTCTTAATTATCCTGGTCTTAAGCCTGCTATTACTGTCTATAGGGGTCTTCCTATAGGGCATCCTCTCCCTTATGTTCCCTATAACCCTTATATCCCTATTTAGTCTAGTAATATTACACAGCGTCGCTTCTGGCCTGTTAAGGCTTAGGATGGCTGGCCTAGCCCCCTAGTATTAAAGGTAGGAAAGGCTGGGAGGGCGCCTATGTCCCCTTAACTTACCGCCTATTATTTCCATTTGTATGACTTAGTGTGTAGTTGTTCCTGTAGCTGTTAAGCCCTTGTCTTCTATCTCCTGTATTTAATGTAGTCTTCTCTTTTTTATGCCTTATGTATGCTTTAGTGGCAGTTTACGCATTTTATTTGGTCTTGCTTTAAGTAGTATCTTATATTATAGGGGCCTGCACAGTAGCTGCAGCACACCTATACTGCGCATGTGGATTAGGTGTGTCCCTATTATATATAGCGGTAGCATTATTCTAGGCAGAGTCTGTGGTTGTAGAGCCTTATATTATATATAAGGCCATTTATAATAATACCTTTTTAGATAAGGAGTTTTTGCATTCCTAGTATATATGTACTAATAATAAGGGAGCCATGCGTTTAACTAGCGTCTCCCTAGCAAGTCTCTGGCGACCCTTATGTCCTCTTATTATTCTTATTATATACTTAGTTTATATTTTCCTATTAAAGCTATTAGATTTAGGTAATCTTAAGTCCTAGTATAAGGCGTTCCGTTTATTTTACTATCTTATATATAATTGCTGTATTATCCGCCTAGCGTCCCTTTTCTACCCTAAGGCTTAGGGGAACTGCTAGGACTTTAACTAGGTAATCTTTGTAGAGTACTTTTATGCCAATACATTCTCCTAGCCTATCCCCTGCCCTTATAGCTTGTTCCTTTACCTATTAGTCCCTTAGGGTAACTCTAATATCTCCACTCCTAAGGTATTAGACTATAATAGCGTTATGGACCTCTTTATAAATCTTTATAAGGACTTCTGTTTCTAATTATCCCCTAAGCCCCTCTACTTTTTCTATATTTAGTTGTATTATAATTATATGCCCGGTTATTGTCTTTAGGGGGGTGGGTTCCCTATACTGTGGAAGCGCAGCTATAGTGGCCTAGGTGCGGTTCGCTGGTAAGAAGGGGTTTTGTTTGTTTTTGATTTTGCTTAGCTGTTAGAGGATTTAATTAAGGGTTTGCCAGAGGGGCGCCTAAGGTTTGCTGGACTAGCGGAGCTATTCTACTAGCTGTATTAGTTTGTTATAGCTAACAGTTACTCCCCTATAACTGCAGATACTAGACGCGTCTAATAGGCTTTATATTTTATTAGATGCCTTCTTAATAGAGGTCTTCCCGCTTTATAGTGTGGTATTTGCCCATTCTTGTTATAGAGGGCTATTGCTAGGCGTGGTTCTGGTGGATGCGCGCGAGTGCGAACCACCATTATTTAACGTGTGCCTCCCTTGCAATACATATATCTTAGGGGGATTCTCTGGGTGTTTTTCAGGGTTCTTTTGGTTAGTTTTGGTCTTTTTAGGCCGGGTGTAGCAAGAGCTCCAGTTTGTTAAGGTTTTTTTTTTATATTTATATATATAGACAGTAAGTAGTAAAATAATATATGTTCTTAAATAGAATAAAGATAAGTGTTTAGATTTCTTATAGCCTTTTCTCCTATTTTTTACTATTTAATTATTATTAGTACCTTAGTATTTTATTAAGTAACTATAAACCCCTAATTAAAAGATTTATAAAATATTAAAATATAATTACTAATATATATTAAACTGCTTAAAAAGGATTTTTATATATAGAACTATAGTGCTATAGTCTAGAGACTGTATATATAGTATTATATATAGTATTAGATATTATATAATAAAACAATTATAGAAAAAGGCCTAAATGTAAGTATATCTTAATAAGAACTTAATAGAAATATAATATAAATATATTTAGAACGTATTTTATATTTAGTATACTTATTATTATATATAAGCCTTTATTACTGTTGGGAATAAGGCATATAGTTATTACGTGTTGCCGCGGCACTAGCGTGGTAAGGAACCTTAAGTTCCTCACCCTTCCTTATTTAAAGAAAGATAAGTATATTAACCAACATCATTGTAACCTACTTGAGTAGTCATTATTAGTAAGTTACCTTGTGTAACCAATACTAATTAGTGGTTGAATATATAGTTAACTATAGAGCAGCTAGGTTTTTAAACAGAAGAGATAGTCTTATGCAGGGGTGCTATATGCGCTTATATGGAATAGATCCTGGCGATACTGTGCTACCTTAGACTTGCGGAAAACTAGTAACAGAAGTGTTACTAAGTACTAGGAGATACCAAGTTGCGTCTATTACGCAGAACAACTACATTTACAAAGATTTGGTTAAGTACTTTAGGTTAGAAGTGTTACTAAACCTAAGGTCTGAAGTTAACGTCTAAAACGCGTTAACTATATCTTAAATTGCCTACCTTTTGACAGTAAACCTATAAGATTCTATAAAACCAAAATTCTATCTACCTTTAATATATAACACCCCATTAATTCTACTTCTATAGAATTAATAACTATTATGGTATTAACCTATCCAAAGAAGTATAAGAACGATATTAACCTAGATATATAGGATAGAGCTATAATTAACTTTGCAAACACTAAGTAATAGGACCTAAACAGATTCCTATTACACCGTATGGTATACTATAAAGACAGCAAATATAATGATATTATGCTATGGTATTGTATAAAGGAGGACTTTATTAGATGGACAAAGGAAACATAGGTCCCTATAAATAAGGATATTGTATAGGACTTCCATAACTTCCTTTAGGAGTATGGAGTATTTGTCCCTATAGATGGGGGGGTTATTAGAGATAATGTTTAGGAGTATATTATTAACGTAAAAGAAGAGCACAAATAGACTCTATAAGAGATTAAGTATTAACTACGCACTATAAAGAAGCTTAATTTATAATGGAATCTAAGTAATATACTACTAGAGACATGTTCTAATTTTATTGCTTTAGGCATAAGTTCTAATGTTCTATATCTATTGCCTCTACCTCTGTCTTTAGTTCTCTAGTATCCACTAATTTAACCTAAGTAAGCGCAAGATCCCCTTGCTTCGCAGTCTAATAGCCTTTAAACTCTGCCACAGTAGGATTAGGTACTATGCCCTATTCTATTAAGATCTATATCCCTACTATAGCCTGTAATGTAATCCCTACCTCCTTAATCTCTAATGCAATCTCAACATAGTCTAGCGCCACTTGGAGGCATTTTAAAGTTGCTTATAGAGCTTACGAAGCTCTATTCGGACTAGGAGAAGAAGTTTAGCGGGGAACTATATAATATCCTTAATTTAAAGCCGCGCATCTTCTATAACTATTGCTAGAAGGTTGGACTAGAACCTAACTAATATTATAATGCCTATTCCGTTATACTTAAGGGCCGCGCCAGTACCTTCTATTATAATTGTTTAGTAGAAAAAGGATATGATTTTAACCAAATAATATATAAGACAAGATGCCACTTTAAAACAGAAGAGAATAAGTAGTAGTATATATTGGAGTGGAGAGAGACTACCTTTTTAAAAATTATTGCTATAAACCTAGGTGTTTCTCGGCTCGATTGTCTTTAGAAGCTCTTTAATTAACTTTAGATAATTTAACATAGTTTATCCGAATTATACTAAGAGGATTTTAGCTTATATAATTAAGTTATTAGTGCATGTCGAGGTGTTAAAGAATGCAACCTTGCTCTCTTTAATCCTGCAAGTACTTATAAAGGAATATATGCTTAATTAAGATCGTTTATTGGCACCACTCTATGTTCTTAAGAAGTATAGTAATTTAACACCTAACTTTAACCTACTTTGATTGAACCTAACTAACACAATTATAACTAGACTAATTAAATATATAATGGCCGTGGTAGGGAATATAGCAGAAGGTATAATTAGCGTCGACTATAAAGTAATTGTGGAGGTCCTTATAGAGGTTTATTTTAAAGTGATCACTAAAAGAAGTGCTATGTTTGTAAGAAGCCAAATTACTAGTTAACTAGGCACCCTCTTAATAGGCGAAAAGAGGCATATAATAAGTTTCGCCAGAGTGCAAGAAACGTCAGAAACCGTGAGGTTACTATAGCCTACTTCCAAAGTTTCCTAGTTTAATATAAAGGCATAGAAGATCTTAAGGATAAGGTTAATAAGGCCGAATAGCTTTTTATAGATATGGAAATTAAGGACTACTTACCCAACTAATACTTTACTGAGTATGGTAAGGTAGATGGCACACAAACTATTACTATTCTTAATGATTAATCTACGCTCTATTCTATTATAAAGTTAGATATCTTTAATAAGCTAAAGGAGAGCTCCGCGTTCTCCTTTAACGATAGATACTCGGCGAATGTCTTCTATGGTATTATGCTAGATACTAGAGCCGCAGGAGTATCTATAGTAGGAGAACCTTAAGCTTAAGCCCTTTAATAACTTAATACCTCTGTTTAGATTAACTAATTAACGGTAGGTTAATATACGATTTATTTTGGCAAGGGTACTATAATCTCTCTTAGTATAATTAGAGTCTAAACCCCCTTAGGGTATATTACTTTTTATATTATTCCCACAAACACCCTGTTTCTATTTTACATTAGAGATATAGATAAATTAGGCGTTAAGCTTAATAACCTTAAGAATGTACTTATTTAGGGAGATAATTAGGTGCCTATTGTGCGCAAGTAGGGTTACCCTTAGTTGCTCCTTTATTAACTAGAAAAGAGTATTACTTAAAGCCACCTAACTGAGTTAAAGTTATGTTAACTATACTATTAATTTAGCCACCTATCTGTTTATTAATTGCTTAGGGTTCTTTAGTAAGTAGGTTATAAAGTTAAGGTTAAGGCAATTAAGCATCTTATAAAGTACTACTATTACTACTAAATAAACCAGAAGTCCCCTAGCCGATTTAAGTTTACCCTTAAAGATAACTATAACTTTAACTTCTGTATTATTGTTGATGTTATATATCTTAGCGGCAAGCTAGTACTCTAAGTTATTAACTTCTTAACCTCCTTCTAAGCCGCACGTTTCTTAAAGGATATATTGGCTAGGAATATATAGGATACCCTTTAATTATACTAGATTAATATCTACCTAGGACCCCCTAATTAAATTATTTATAATATAGGAAAGAACTTCTTATCTATAGAGTTTTAATAATAGATAAAGGCAATGGTAATTAAGGTTAAGGAAGTCCCTATTAAGGTATATAATAGTATTAGAAAAGTGGAGCAATATCACGCGCTATTACGCTGCGTATATAAGATTATCTCTTTAGAACTAGAGAACGCTAGCGAAGAACTTACCTTATAAATAGCTATTAAAGCCATTAACAATTCCGCTGGCCTAAATAGACTTGTACCTACGTTACTAGTCTTTAGTGCCTACCCTTAAATAACTAATAATTCTCTACTATCATCCTTTATTGTATAATAAGCTGAGGCTATTCGCAAGGTAATAAAGGAGGTACAACGTCTCTACGCCATATGCTAGGTTAACAACGCACTAGGAATAAGAAATGGCCTAAACACCTTAACTACGCTTGATCTGCCACTCTAGTCTAAGGTACGCGTATAGCGTAAAAAGGGAGGATAGTTAGGCCCACATTAACTTATTATAATTAATGGTTAAACTTGTACTATTTAGATGCCTTATAGACCCACTTAATTCCGTTTAACTGTTATTAAGCCTTACTATAAAGATAATAGTTTTAAGCCTTTGTAGGATGCCCTAAAAGATGCCCTAGAGGAGAACTATAATTAATGTGCTCTATAAGGCAACTATAATTCTAATATAATTATAGTAGATGTGCCGCAACTATGACGCGGTAGAGGTCGCCTAAAGGGATTATAAAATTGCCAATATCTTGTTAATTTTAAAGAGTAATTTGTTGCCGCTATTGAGAATAAAGTTAAGTTATTAATGGCCTTTATAATAGCTAAGGAGAAGGCTAACTTTGAGCTTGCAAAATAGCTTTGAAAGGAAGGTTATATTATAACTCCTAGAGCTCCTTTCTAAGCATTTAATAAGTAGGAGATCGATAGTCTTATTATAAGAGGAGTCTTTAAATTTAAGAAGTATAACCCTACTAAGTTTAACAAAGTTCGTATCTTTAAGTTAAGAATGGTTAATGAGATTAAAAGCAAAGCTATTAACGCCCTATTTAAGAAATTAAGGCTTGTTATCTAAGGTTATAACGACAATAGTAAGGAGGTAATTTTTATATAATTTCCCACGATTTAACGAGCTAGTTAGTAAGTTATTATTGCGCTAGCTCCCTCCTTAATAAAGAATGGAATGGTGGTTTATTTGCGAGATATCGCCTAGGCCTATACTTAATTAGAGACGCACCTTTGGTGCTTAATATTGGTATACCTTCTAGAGCAAATTCGCTACTAATATCCTAAAGATATGATTATGGTTATACTTAAGCTATTATATGGAATTGTAGAGGTAGGAACTTATTAGTGGGCTACCTATAGCAAGTACTATAAAGAGAAACTTTTGATAACTACTTCTATATTTAATCTATGTTTCCTTATTATAACTATGGGAACCCTATTTAGAATTATTAGTATATAAACTAATAATATAATTATCTTGGGAGACGACTAATTCTTAGCTCTTAAAGAAGATAAGCTAGTAAAGGCAAATTTTATAGCAAAGCTAAAGGAAAAGCTTAATTTAATAATACTATTACTTTTTAATGGATGCATCCTCTCCCTAAATAAGGATTCTATTGCTTTGCGCTAGAAGGGTTAAGGTAAGAAGATTAACGTTATTAATATTAATTCTCCAAAGCAAGGATATATGGAGTAACGCGCTTATAGAGCTTATATTACTTTTATCTATTAACCTAAGGCTTTATTTAATCTCTCTATTGCCACCTAATACCAGGAACTAATTAAGGACGACGCTCTTACCCTAAATAAATGTTTTTCCTAGCAAATAAACTATCTTAATTAGGGACTACTCTATGTGCCTATTAATCTTCCCACCGCCAAGCTCTTTATATTTATTAATGGATTATTTATAAATAACAAAGATTTTAGCTCCTAGCTAGGATATAAGATTATTATTACAAACGAATCTACTAAAGAGAATGACTTTATAATCTACGGCAATTTTATCTATTGGAGCTTAACTAAGAGTAAGCGCATTACTTAAAGCGTTTTAGCGTTAGAGATATATAGAATGGTTAGTAGAGTTAATATAGCAATTGCAATTGGAACTACCCTAAAAATAATTATAGATTAACTCGAACTTCCTATTATCCCTATAATTGTATATACCGACTTATACTCCCTCTATAAGTGTTTAGTTAAGCTTGGTACCACAAAGGAAAAGCGCCTTATAATTAATATTATAGCACTTTAGCAATCCTATAAGCGTTAAGAACTCTTTAAAATTTAATGGATTAATGGCCAAGATAACCTAGTAGATGTAATGACGAAGGCAAACCTAAACAAGGCACTAGAGACGTTTGTTAATATAAATACTCTACGTGTGCGAGTTAAAGGTTGGGTTAAGAGGGAGTAGGAGATATGGTAAGGGCCACCAAGGCGCGAATATGGCTGGCAGAATTTGGTAGAATATGGCTGGCAGAACTTAGTAGAATATATATAACCGACTACGGTACCCTGCCAAACCACTACTGTTTCACCTATGTATTACCTTGACTCGCTTACCGACTCGCTCACCGACTCGGTCAATTACCCCTTTATTGTCTACACCTTTTATGTATATATACCACCTGATTTCCATAGATTTACAATAAAGTTGCTTATTCAATTTACCCACACTGCACTGTTACAATATGGCTGGCAGAACTTGGCAGAATATGGCTAGCAGAATTTAGCAGAATATTATGGCTGGCAGAATACGGCAGAATACGGCAAGGGACAGCAATGTGGCGGGTGCTAGTACTATTACAGCTTAATTGCGTTATTTGTATATAGATAGCAACCATAAAAGAAAAGTTGCCAGTGTTGGGAATAAGGCACGTGGTTGTTATGTGTCGCTGCGGCACTAGCGTAGTAAGGAACCTTAAGTTCCTTACCCTTCCTTATTTGAAGAAAGATAAGTATATTAACCAACATTACTGTAACCTACTTGAGTAGTTGTTATTGGTAAGTCACCCTATGTGACCAATAATTACCTCTAATTAAATTCTCTTTTCTATGTTCTCTAGCTCTCTTACCTCTAATTTAATCTCCATTTTATAAAGTTTAAGTCTTTAATATCTTTCTTAAATATCCTAGTTATTGCTTAAGGCCTAACGCTTTAGTAACTGTAAGAGACTGGTGCTAATATGTCTAGAACGTATTAGTAACTAGTTATATATACATTAGAATATAAATAGGCCTAATAATTCCTTAGATGCTATAGAGGATAACCTAAAACATAATATAGATCTAGATCTTAGCCCCCTTAAATGCTAAGCAGAACTAGATTGTGACCTTACTATACCTAATAATAATACACGAAATAAAATATCATCCTTATTTTTATTAGTAGCGGCCTACTCTAATTCTTTTTAAAGTTGTTAATGTTTTTGTTCTAAACGTGTTAGGAACTAGTTTAGAAGAGGATTGCAATAAATATATACTCTCTCTGCCTATATGGTTTGTATATTGGGCCAATATTGATATGTTTCTTTATATATGTTATATTCTAAACTAGTTCCTAATAAAATACTAATTAACGTCCTATTAATCTAGTTTTTGTGTGCTAAATATAATATAAGCACGTTATAAATGGGTTAGAAATATATTAATACCTTATAATAGCAGGAAGAAGAAACTACCGTATACTAAATATATATAATTTATTTAACGTATTTCACGGGTGAGCTGGTCAAACGGGTGAGCTAATCACTTCAAAAATATACCAAAAAATGGAAAAATCACACTTTAATATCTTAACAACCACTTAATAATAAATTTTAATAATTTAAATTTAGACTTTTATATATGCTTTACAGCCTCTATTAAAGTTGCATAGTAAATGGTTC